>Ga0209986_10000037_pt1 | contig 103755 bp, 95 predicted proteins | sample BlataG_FD_183168 | JGI IMG/M metagenome (GOLD analysis project Ga0209986, IMG submission 183168) | Deep subsurface microbial communities from Black Sea to uncover new lineages of life (NeLLi) - Black_00105 metaG (SPAdes) (version 2) | ecosystem: Environmental > Aquatic > Marine > Oceanic >...
GGGCTCCACCGGGGCGGGGCCCGCCGCCGGGACGCGGCGGCATACCACCGGGGCCGGGCCGGGCGCCGCCCGGACCCTGGGGCCTGGGGACCGGCCGCTCCACCGGCTGCGCCGAGGAGAACGGATTGTTGCCGACCCGCGGGGGTCGAGGGAGTCCGGGCTTGGGCGCCGCCGGGCCCGGCCTGGGGCCCGGTCCCGTGGCGGGCTGGGCGGGTGCCGGGGCGGCCACCGGGGGCGCCGGGGGCGCGGGTGGGGTCGGTACCGGGGCGGAGGGAGCGGCCGGTTTCGCCGCCGGCGGAGCCGTCACCGCGACGGCACCGTCACCGGATCCGGCTGCCGGTTTCGCCGGAGCACCTGCCGGCGCTTTCTCGGGAGCCTTGGCGGTGGCCTTCTCGGGGGCCTTCTCGGGGGCTTTGGAGCCGCCGAACGCCTCCCGTAGTCGACGCGCGACCGGGGCTTCTACCGTCGAGGATGCCGATTTGACGAACTCGCCCTGTTCGCTCAGGCGAGCGAGAACTTCCTTGCTGGTGACACCGAGTTCCTTAGCCAACTCGTGTACGCGGGCCTTGCCTGCCACTACATCTCCATTTCTAGAGGCGAGCGGTGGGTAGGCCGCGCCTCGGGTTTAGCTATGACGCATGGTCATCGGGACTTCACGGTGTGCTCATGTTCTTCGCTACCTGTTCTCTATCCCGGGGTGCCCGAGCATTGCGAAATGCTCGGCCACCGCGGATGTGTCCGGTGGACCGCTGATGCGCAACGCTCGGCCGAAGGCTCGCCGCCGGATCGCTGCCGATAGGCACCGACCGTCGGGGTGCAGCCACGCTCCCCGGCCCGGATGTGAGCCTGTGGTGTCGACGGTGACGGCGTTGTGACCGGTCTCCGCCCGCACCACCACCATCCGGAGCAGTTCGACGGCCAACTCTTGCTTCCGACAGCCAATGCAGGTCCGCACCGGAGCGGTGCGGATCGCAGCCGCCGGAATCTCGCGCTGGATCACAATGAGTCTACGTCAGTCGAGACCCTGTCCCGAACCAGCATCCCTAGGGCTGCCGACGGGCACTCGCCGGAGCGCCCGGGGGCGCGTCGGCGGCGCCTTCGGGGCCGGCCGCGTCGCTGCGGATATCGATCCGCCAACCGGTCAGCCGGGCGGCCAGCCTGGCGTTCTGCCCTTCCTTGCCGATGGCCAGCGAAAGCTGGAAGTCGGGTACGACCACCCGCGCCGCCCGGGTCGCGGCGTCGATGACGGTGACCGATACCACTTTGGACGGGGACAGCGCGTTGGCGACGAACCGGGCCGGGTCCTCATCGAAGTCGATGATGTCGATCTTCTCGCCGGACAACTCGCTCATGACGTTGCGCACCCGCTGGCCCATCGGACCGATGCAGGCCCCCTTCGCGTTGAGGCCCGCCACCTTCGAGCGGACCGCGATCTTGGAACGGTGGCCGGCCTCCCGGGCCACCGCCACGATCTCGACCGACCCTTCGGCGATCTCCGGAACCTCCAGCGCGAAAAGCTTGCGGACCAGGTTGGGGTGGGTGCGGGACAGTTCGATTCGCGGCTCGCGCGGGCCACGAGTCACCCCGACCACATAGCAGCGCAGCCGCTCACCGTGAGCGTAGTTCTCCCCCGGCACCTGCTCGGCGGTCCGGATCATGCCATCGGAACCCTTGGTCTCGCTGCCCATGCGCACGACCACGTTCCCACGGGCGTTCTCGCGGGCATCGCGCTGGACCACCCCGGCGACGATATCGCCCTCCCGGGCGGAGAACTCGCCGAACACCCGTTCGTTCTCGGCGTCCCGGAACCGCTGGAGCATGACCTGCCGCGCCGTTGTCGCGGCGACCCGGCCGAATCCCTCCGGGGTGTCGTCCCATTCGCTGATGAGGTTGCCCTCGGCGTCGGTTTCGCGGGCGATGACCTGAACCGCCCCGCTCTTGCGGTCGATCTCGATCCGGGCCTCGGGCTGGTGACCCTCGGTGTGCCGGTAGGCCGTCAGCAGGGCGGACTTGATGGTGTCGAGCAACTCATCGACCGCGATCCCGCGGTCGATCTCGATCGCATGCAGCGCGGCCATGTCGATGTTCATGCTCCGACCTCCGTGTCGGCTGTGCCGCCGACAAGCTCGAGTTCCGCCGCACTCGGCGGCGAGAACTCGACCTGGACAACGGCTGTGCGGATATCTGTCAGCGGTAGGCGGCGGACGGTCCAGCCGCTACCCGAGCGGACCACTAGATCCACCACACCGTCGCCGACCGCGCCGATTCTCCCCGTCACCACGGCACCGTCGCCGAGGGTCACCTCGACGCGGCGGGCGCGGGCGCGGCGGAAATGTTTCTCGGCCGTCAGCGGCCGGTCCACCCCGGGGGAACTGACCTCGAGCAGGTATGGGGCCGATCCGGTGTTGAGGGAGTCCAGCAGAGCGGAAGCGGCGCGGGACAGCTCGGACACCGCGGCCAGGTCCGGTGGCACGTCGCCGTCGGCGACGACGCGGATGGTCGGCGGGCTGGTACGCGTGTCGACCACGACGTCCTCGATCTCATAGCCGGCCCGCGTGAATTCGCCGTCGAGTAGCTCGATCACCCGATCCGGCGAGGGCAGTCCCTCGGGCCGCTGCACCACGGCGAGCTCCTCATCTTGAGTTGTTCCAACCAGCTGTCAACGATACGCCAGCACCCGCGGCGCTAATGGCAGGATGATGACGTGCTCGACCCCAATTCAGATGCCGCTGCCCCGCCGCTGCTGAGCCGGCGCCGTGTCCTGGCCGGCGGCGGGCGGGGCCTGCTGGCGCTCGCCCTCGTCGGCACCGCTGCGGCGTGCGGGCCGGGCGGGCCGCCCACACCCGACCCGTTGGAGGCTCAGTTGGACGCCGCACGGCGGGACGCCGAACTGGCGGCCGCGGCGGCCACAGCGGCCGCTCCATGGATGGTCCCGGCCCTGAACGTGATCGCCGACGAGCGAGCCCGGCACGCCGCGGCGCTGGTCGAGGAGTTGGCCCGGGCCGCCGGCAAGCCGACCCCGACCGCGCCGACCGAGACCACTGCCGCCACCAGTGCCCCGGCGGCCGGGCCGGCCCCTGCGCCGACCGTGCAGGACGTCGCCACCGCACTGCGGAAATCCGCCGGGAGTGCCGCCGATCTGGTCCCAACATTGTCGGGTTACCGCGCGGGTCTGATGGGTTCGATCGCCGCGGCGTGCACGGCGTCCTACACGGTGGGCCTCACCCCGCCCCGTACCCAGCCCGGGAGGCCACGGTGACGACACCCACGTCCCCCTCGTCTCCGACACCGGATCCGGACCGCCCCGAGGATGCCGGGCCGGCCGCCCTGTACGACGCCATCGCCGCCGAACACGCCGCGATCTACGGCTACGGCGTGGTATCGGCGCACAGTCTGCCCACCCGCAATCAGCTGGTCTCCGAAGCTCTGGCCGAACACCGCGAGCGCCGGGAACAGGCGGTCGCGCTGCTCACCGAGCGGTCGGTGACGGTCCCACTGCCCGCGATCGGCTACCAGTTACCGATGGCGGTCGACACCCCGACCGCCGCCGCCAGGCTGGCGGTGCGCATGGAGGAGGACTGCGCGGTGGCCTGGCGGGCGGTGCTGGAGCAGACCGACTCCGAGCAGGACCGTGAGTTGGCCGGCACCGCACTGACCCAGTGCGCGGTGATGGCCGCGCTCTGGCGTCAGGTGCTGGGCGGCTGGCCGGTGACCAAGGCGTTCCCCGGCGGCAGCGAGTAGCGCCCCTCGCTACGGCTGATAGTCCAGTGCCGCGGTGATGTCGGCGACGGCGGTGCCCGCGGCGAGCTGGCGGGTTTCCCCGGTGAACCGGTTGCGCAGTTCAACGGTCCCGTCCGCCCACCCCCGGCCCACCACCACGATCCACGGCACGCCCAGCAGTTCAGCGTCCTTGAACTTGACCCCGGGAGAGGCCGTCCGGTCGTCGAACAGCACCTCGCGGCCCAGGCTGTCCAACTCGGCGGCCAGCACCTCGGCACCGGCGCGCGCGTCGGGATCCTTGTTGGCGATCACCACGTGCACATCGAACGGTGACACCGACGCCGGCCAGCGCAACCCGAACGCGTCGTGGTTCTGTTCGGCGATCACCGCGACCAGCCGCGACACCCCGATGCCGTAGGACCCCATGGTCAGCCGAACCGGCTTGCCGTCCTCGCCGAGCACGTCGACCGAGAACGCATCGGTGTACTTGCGGCCCAGTTGGAAGATGTGTCCGATCTCGATTCCACGGGCGCTGACCAACGGTCCGGCCCCGTCCGGGGAGGGATCCCCGTCGCGCACCTCGGCGGCCTCGATCGTGCCGTCGGGGGTGAAGTCGCGGCCGGCCACCAGGCCGACCACATGTCTGCCGGCCTCGTCGGCTCCGGTGATCCACGTTGTCCCGACGGCGACCCGAGGATCCACCAGGTATCGAACGCCGTTGTCCAGCAACGCTTTCGGCCCGATGTAGCCCTTCTTCAGGAAAGGATTCGCAGCGAAGTCGGCGTCCTCGAGCAGTGCATACTCGGCAGGGTCCAGTGCTGCGCCGAGACGCTTGTCGTCGACCTCCCGATCGCCGGGAACACCGATGCCCAGCAACTCCCAGTCCCCCCCGGGTGCGCGAACCTTCAGCAGCACGTTCTTGAGGGTGTCGGCCGCGGTGACCTCGCGTCCCTCGAACTGAGGCAGGACCGCACCGTTTGCCCACTGCACCAGGGAGGCGATGGTCGGTGTGTCACCGGTGTCGTGCACCACCGGTTCGGCCAGACCGTCAACCGGCAACGGGTCGGGTACCGCGGTGGTGACCGCCTCCACATTGGCGGCGTAACCGGACTGCGGGCAGCGCACAAACGTGTCCTCACCGACCTCGCTCTCGGCCAGGAACTCCTCGGAGGCACTGCCGCCCATCGCCCCGGACACCGCCGAGACGATCACATAGCGGATCCCCATCCGCGCGAACATGATCTGGTAAGCGTCCCGGTGCGCGAGATAGACCTCACGCAGACCGTCGTCGCTGACGTCGAAGGAGTAGGAGTCCTTCATGATGAATTCACGACCGCGCAGAATCCCGGCCCGAGGCCGGGCTTCGTCGCGGTACTTGGTTTGGATCTGAAACAGCAGAACCGGGAAGTCCTTGTAGGAGCTGTATTCACCCTTGACCGTCAGGGTGAACAGCTCCTCATGGGTGGGCCCGAGCAGATAGTCGTTATCGCGTCGGTCCTTGAGCCGGAACACGCCGTCGCCGTATTCGGTCCACCGGTTTGTGGTCTCGTAGGGTGCGCGCGGCAGCAATGCCGGGAAGAGGATCTCTTGGCCGCCGATGGCGACCATCTCCTGCCGCACGATGGTCTCGATCTTGCGCAGCACCCGCAGGCCCAGCGGCAGCCAGCTGTACAGCCCGGGCCCGATCGGCCGGACGTATCCGGCCCGGATCAACAACTTGTGGCTGGGAACCTCGGCGTCGGCAGGATCGTCGCGCAGCGTGCGCAGGAACAGCTCAGACATGCGGGTGATCACAGCGGGCAGCTTAGCCACACCGGAAATGGCGCCACCGCCCGCTGGAGCACGCCCGGCCAAATGCGCCCGCGGTCCCATTTCGCATGCTGTGATGACGTGGCACCAGCAACGCCGGAACCGAAAGGGGCGCAGTGCCAGCCCAACAGCCCGATGAGGGGCCCATGGAGCCGGAACAGCAACCCGCCGTGGTGGCCCGGGGTATCCGGGTGAGCGGCCCCTGGGGTCCCGTTTACGGTCCTATCGACCTGACGATCCCCGCCGGTGGCCTCAACGTTCTGGTCTGTCCGGCAGGTTCGGGTCGCACCGCCCTCATGATGACCCTGGCCGGTCGGATGAAACCCACCTCCGGAGAGCTGACGGTGGCCGGCGCCAGGCGGGCGTCGGACATTTTCGCGCTGTCGGCCCTCGCCGGCGTCGATGAGCTCGACACCGTGCCCGAATCGGTCACCGTGGCCAACCTCATCACCGAACAGTTGCGGTGGAATGCCAGCTGGTACCGCCTGATCCCGAAAGCCGACGAAGCCACCCTGATCCGGGTCTGCGCGCCGGTGTTCGGCGAGTTGGCGATGCCCCCACTCGACGAGTACTTCGAGGCGCTGTCCGAACTGGATCGTCTCCTGCTGCGCATTGCGCTGGCCAATATCCGCCGGCCGCCGATACTCGTCGTGGGCAGTGTCGACAATGTCACCTGCGATGCCAATCGCGACCTGCTCATCGACCGGCTGATCGCTCTGGGCGACAGCCAGACCGTGGTCACGGCCACCGTCAATGGGGCCGACGCCCATCCGGTGCGGTCACAGCAGGCGGTACCGAACACCGATCGCACCGAACTGTCCGATCTACAGAAAGGTGCCGGTTGACCATGCTGGCCGGAATGTCGTTCGGAACCGATCTCAAGCGGTACTCCTACGGCCTGCTGCCGCGGATCGCCCTGGTGACCATCATTCTGATGCCGCTGCTCTACGGCGCGATGTACCTGTGGGCGTTCTGGAACCCGTTCGGGGCGGTCGACAAGATGCCGGTCGCCCTGGTCAACGAGGACCGTGGCGCGGTTGCCGACGGCAAGCCGGTGCGCGCCGGCGATCAGGTGGCCCGTTCTCTCCTGGATTCGGGTCAGCTGCAACTACACGAAGTGTCCGCGCAGGACGCCGCCGACGGACTCGCGGGCGGTCGCTACTACTTCACCATCACCATTCCCTCGGGGTTCAGTTCCGCCGTCACCTCGCCGTCGGGATCCGATCCCACCCAGGCCTCGCTGCGATTCGAGTTCAACGGCGCGAACAACTATCTCGCCACGATCATCGGCCAGAACGCCGCCCGCGAGGTCCTCAACCAGGTCAACGCCGGGATCTCCGAACAGAGCGTCACTACCGTCCTCACCGGTCTGACGGATGCGGGGACCGGGCTCATCGCCGCCGCCAACGGGGCCGACCGGCTCAATTCCGGCCTCGTGACCGCTGATTCGGGAGCACACCAACTCGCCGACGGATCGGCCGCCCTGGCCGACGGTCTGGCGAAGGCCAGCGACGGAGCCGCCCAACTCGCGGACGGTACCCGCAAGCTCGGCAGCGGGATCCAGACGGCCATCGATCCGATCATCGACGTGCTGGGCCGCTTCGACGGCCTCGATATCAACCCCGATGAGGTCGGCAGGGCCGCCGAGCACCTCAGTGCCAGCGTGCGATCGACGGCTGATCGCCTCGCCGCGCTCAACGTCGATCAGGCACGGGCTGCCGGGATCGTCGATCAGGCGGTCGCAACCCTGTCCAGCAGCGCGGACCCGGTGATGCGCGAGGTCGGCGGATTTCTGGCCGGTGCCCAGGGACTGCTGCGGGCGCAGGGCATCGATCCGACCACTGATGAGGGTCTGATCCGGCTCCGCGACGGCGCGTCCCGGCTGGAGAACGAACTCGCCGACCCCACCAGCAAGCTACGTACGTTTCTGGCCGATGCGGTCGACGGCACTCTGCGACAGGATGTGCTCGCGTTGCGATCGGGAGTCGTCCAACTCGAGACCGGTGCGCAGCAGCTGAGCACCGGCCTGGTTGCGCTGAGCGACGGAGGCCGACAGCTGGCCTCCGGGGCCCAGCGGCTCGCCGACGGAACCGGCGAACTGCGCGACGGGAGCGGGGAACTGGCCGACAAGCTGCGCGAGGGGTCGACGCAGGTGCCGTCGTGGACATCCAAGCAACGATCCGAAGTAGCCAAAGCGGTCTCCTCGCCGGTGACGCTGGACCTCGTCAACAACAACCCCGCCCCGACCTTTGGGACGGGTTTCGCGCCGTTCTTCCTGCCACTGGCCCTGTTCATCGGGGCCCTGATCATCTGGATGCTGCTGACCCCGCTGCAACCGCGGCCGATCATCAACGGGCTCGGGGCATTTCGGGTGGTGCTCGCTTCGTACTGGCCGGCGCTGGCGCTGGCGGTATGTCAGGTCATCGTCATGTATACCGTCGCGCACTGGGGTGTCGGCCTGAAAGCCCACTACCCGCTGGCCACAGTGGCCTTCCTGATCCTGATCGTCGCGACGTTCCTGGGCATCATCCAGGCGTTCAACGCGGTATTCGGCGTTGCCGTCGGGCGGGTGGCGACACTGGCGTTCCTGATGCTCCAACTCATCTCGGCCGGCGGGATCTATCCGGTCGAGACGACGGCCAAGCCCTTCCAGCTCTTTCATCCCGCCGACCCGATGACCTACGCGGTCAACGGTCTGCGCCAACTGATCAACGGCGGGATAGACGAACGGCTGCCCATCGCGATCGCGGTTCTTTCCGGTGTGCTCACGCTGTGCCTGACCGCCAGCAGTTGGGCCGCCCGACGCAATCGACAGTACACGATCGAACGACTGCACCCGCCCATCGAAGTCTGAGATCGAGCGGTCCCCGTGGCCAGAGCGGCAATCCACCGCGAGAAGTGCACGCCACCGACATGTACGGCTCGATCTGGGCGAGTGGTCAGCAGCGAAGACCGTTGCCGTGCAATGCCTTCGCCCAGTTTTCGGATACTCGCGAAGCAGCTGACGCGGGGACATCAGAACACGGCACCCACCGCGATAGGCACCGGCAGCCATTCCACGATCCACTCCCGATACCTGCCAACTCGATACCCGCAGGTCAGCATCCGCGCGTCGCGCCAGGTCCGGTCTGATCGCTTCCGCCCTTCACGCACCGGACTTTCCACGTCCCGCGGACTCTGCTATTTTTGGCCACGCGCGTGGTCAGCTTTCGTCTCGACGACCAGGCCACCCAGGAAGCGGTGCCGTGGACCCGGTCAACTCCGTTGCGCCCAGGCCTGGCGTCACAGGAGACCACTGAAGGAGATGTTGTGATCGTTGCGAAGTTCAGCAGGATCGTCCGGGCGGGCGCTCTCCTCGGGGCGATGGGCCTCGGCACCCTGACCGGGACCGCCGGAATAGCCGCGGCCGATAACGATCCCGCAACCGACAGAGAATCGGGATCCTCGCCGGCCGGAGCCATCTCGAAGGCACCGACGGGTTCCGCACCGCGCGGCCGGTCCGCCGCCGCCCGTAACGCGACGGTGCCGGACGGTCAGTCCGTGCGGCGCGCCCGGGCCGCCGGGCCTGCCCCGGGCGCGCCGCCGGTCAGGCGGCGCCACGGCACCGCGGCGGGCACTGATAAGCCGGCCCCGACGGCCGGGAGCGCACGCCCGGTTATGCCGGACGCCGTTGCGCCGGTCCCGCCGGCCGCTCCGGCGGCCACGGCCGCGTCTGCGGCTACGATCGCTTCGGCGGCCGCGATCCCAACGGAACCCCCCGCGAGCGCTGCGATTCCGGCGACGTTCCGCGGCGCAGCCGCGGCGATCCCGGCCACGTACAGCAGGACGGTTCTCGCCCCGACTGCGGCTTCGGCTGTCGTCCCGACCCTGTCTGCGGCCGGGTCCGCCCCGAAGCCCTCCGGCGCGGCTACCGGCACCGCGACCAATCCGCTGAATGTGCTGACCGCGGCGCTGGCGATGATCAGCCGCGAGATCAACCGGGTGCTCTTCAACCGGACCCCGACGGCCAGACCGGTGCAGTACGGCTTGACCGCGGCAGGGGTGGCCACCGGAACGGTCGGCGGATCCGATCCCGACGGCGACCCACTGGCCTACTCCGTCGTCGACATTCCGACGAGTGGCTCGGTCGTCATCGACAGGGCCGGGGACTACACCTACACCGCGAGTGCAGAACTGCTGGCCGCCGGCGGCACTGACACCTTCACGGTCGCCGTCCGCGACACCGGTTTCCGGCTGAACTTCTGGACACCGACATCGGTCATGGTGCCGGTCAGTGTCACCGTCCCTGCCCCGGTGGCCACCCCGAGGCCGCTGCCGACGATCTCAATCTCCGATCTCACGGCGGCCGAACGTGACTCGGCGGCAGCACAGTTCACCTTCAGTGCCCAGTTGGACAGCGCATCTGAGGACGCGGTCAGCGTCGGCTACGTCACCTCCGACGGCACCGCCACCGCCGGGCAGGACTACACCGCAACCTGGGGCGTCATCACCTTCGCCCCCGGGGTCACCGCCCAACCGATCACCGTCGCCGTCAACGGCGACACGGTCGCCGAACCCGACGAAACCTTCACCGTCACCCTCACCAACGCCGTCGGAGCCACCCTCGCCGACGCCACCGCCCTGGCCACCATCCTGAACGACGACACCGCAGCGGCCCCAACGACGACGGCCGCCGACCGGGCCTACTGGGCGGCGCAGCACGGGGTGGGATTCTCGGTGGGTTCACTCGGAGCCCTCGAGGATCAGGCACGCATGGAGGCCGCACTGCAGGAAGCCGCGCGACTGGGCTTCGTCACGATCCGCACCTGGGGCACTGACCAGTACACGGGCCGCATCCTCGAGGCGATCACCCGGTTGGATCTGCCACTGACGGTGCAGCCAGGCATCTACATCACCGGTGACGCTGAAGCCCGCGGGCAGATCGACTCAGCCTTGTCCATCATCACCCCCTACGCGGACAAGGTGGTTGGGGTGAGCCTGGGTAACGAACAGATCGTGGACTGGAATGCCGCGGCCACGCTCACCGTGCCCGAAGTGATCGGCCATGTGCAGTACTTCAAGAGCCTTTCGTCGCTGCCGGTCACGTACAACTTCGCCGGTGAGACCTTCCTGCCCGGCGCCAGCCAGTGGGACCAGAACCTGGCCGGCCTGGTCCAGGAACTCGACTACATCAACGTGCACAGCTACGGCGGATTCTTCGACAACCGGACCAATCCCGATTGGACTCCACAGCGCCAACTCGACGCCGTCAAGGCCTACGAGGGGTTGCTAGCCGACACTTTGGACTCGCTCGGGCAGGGATCCAAGCCGATCGTCCTGGGCGAGACCGGCTGGCAGAGCACCGGTTACAACCCCACCGTCACCAACCCCGCCAACCAGGAGCAATACTACGAGTTGATCTCACGCTACGTCTACGGCGACGACGCCCGATTCGACGGGATGTTCTACTTCAACCTCACCGATGAAGCCTGGAAGGGCGCCGATGACAACTGGGGCCTGTTCCGCGAGGGCGGCGCCGGCGCGATCGGCACGCCCAAGTTCGCGATCGCTACGGTAAGCGAGATCCTGGAAGTCGGGTCGCCGACGAGCCCCGAACCCGAGCCGGAAACACCCTCCCCCCCGTCGTTATCCGTGGTCGAGGACCGTGGTTCGGCATCATTGTTGATCGATCCCGCGACGGGTTTGGCGTATGTGCGAGCCGGCGACGCGCCAGCGCTGGCAGTGACGCGAAACGACACCTACTGGACCGGACCGGTCCCGTTGTCCCGCGGCGACGCGACGTTGGTGGCTGCCGCACTCGACACCGAAAACCGTTTGCGGGTACTGGATTCCAGCACTTACGGACAGTTCGGCTGGATCCTCGATGAGAACGGCTATTTCATCGATGAGGAGCGCTACGACGCGAGCACGCTGCACGGTGCTGAGCGACTCTTCGAACTCGACGTCAACGGTGACGGTCTCATCGGAACACCGGTGGCGCCGATCGACCCACCGCCTGCCATCGACCCACCGCCATCCATCGACCCAACGACATCCAGCGCCTACGCCCGCACCGGCTTCAACCAGGGGGAGTTCGTCTCCAACATCGCCTTCAGCCACCGCGCAACGGTGGACCCGATCGTGGCACCGGGGAACGTGAACTTCCCGCACATGCACGACTTCTTCGGAAACCCCACCACCAACGCCGACTCGACCGTGGCGTCGCTACTGGAGGCCGCGGGGACCGCGGCAATCCCGGCGAACAACATCTCCACCTACTGGGCCCCGAGCCTGATCGACGAGGGAAGCGACGGCCTGGGCGGTGAATCCCGCTACGTGACTCCCTTGCCGACCTCGATCGCGTATTACAGCGTCCTGCGCCCCAACGAACCGAACCAGTTGGTCAACATGCCGACCGGCCTGAAAATGATCACCGGTTCCGCCATGCCGATGGAACGGCAGTCCAGAGCGCAAGTCTTTTGGAACTACATCGGCGAATCCGCCTCCTACGACCACATCCCCCTCGGCGACGAATGGCGTGACCTGCCCTTGCAGGCCGTCGTCATCTTCCCGGAGTTCTGGGACGGAGAGCAACTCGACGCCCCCGATCACAAGAGCCACCTTGCTTACGGCAACGGAAGCGGAACCGGCCCCGACCAGCATCCGCTGCTCATCCCCCAGTTGCAACTACAGATCCACTACGGACGCATCAGCAACAACCTTCATCTCGTGAGTTCCGACTACATGACCCTGCCGGCGCCGGGAAGTGATCTGGATATGAGGCTCCGACGCGCCACCCAGCAGGACCTCAGCTTCCGCAATGGGGAGGCAGGCTTCGCACCTGGCTGGAGCCTGCATGCAGATCAGATCCATCTGCCCTGGTCGGAAACTGCGCCCGACGGTCGGCAGGTGGACGGCTTCGCCCGCCGCGAAGAGGATTCGTTGCGGCTGCCGCTCTTCGCCGGCACTGACGGCAATGCGGTACGGCCCATTCCCACCGGTCTCTCTCAGCCCTATTCATCCGAACGCGCCCCCCTGCCACTGCTGGGAACACCCGGAAACGATGTGCTCATCGGCACCGCCGCTGATGACCGCCTCGAAGCCATGGAGGGTAACGACTCCCTAATCGGCGCGGGCGGCTCTGATCGCCTGGTCGGGTCTGACGGCGCCGATCGCTTTGTCCTGGAATCGATTTCTGATTCCACGATCGCCGCGCCTGACGAGATCATCGGTCTGGGCGCTGATGATCGCCTGGATCTGAGGGCTTTGAACCTCGCGCGCGAGGCCATTCTGATCCAGCGTGTTGGACCGGGCGCATGGTTCGTGACAGCAACCGGCACGGATCTCGGGGTGCACATCATGACGGATGAGTTCACAATCGAGCAGATACTTCTAGCCGACTGAATAGCTGATGCGTCCCCGCACCCGGGGCGCGGGGTTTGCCACAACAGCTAAGCTCGTCAGGTGTCACCAGCAATGAGGTGGGCTGGCCTGTCCCCCGCGGAGCGCCATTCCGCCCGCCGAAAGTTGCTGATAGAGTCCGCCTTCGAACTGTTCGGGCATGGCGGCGAGGCAGCGCTGTCCGTCAGGTCGATCTGCCGCGAGAGCGGTTTGCACCATCGGTACTTCTACGAGAACTTCGCCGATACCGACGAGTTGATGGGCGCGGTCTATGACGACGTCTATGACCAGTTGCGACGCATTCTGACCAAAGCCACCACGGATCTGCCCGACGACCGCGCTCGTTTGCGAAGCGGAATGCGGGCTGTTCTCGATTTCAGCGCCGCCGATCCTAGGCACGGCCAGATCCTCTTCGCCGCAGCTCCGAGCAACCCCGTCCTCATCCAACGCCGAGCGGCGGCACAGCAGGAACTGCGCGAGTACATCTTCGAGGTCCGTCGGCGTGACGATCCCCGATCAGACCGCGTCGCCGCCGAAGTAGCCGCCGCAATCTATGCGGGTGCCACAACACAACTCAACGAACAGTGGCTTTCCGGCTCGTTGGGCACCGACCTCGGCCTGGTCATCGAACACGCCGTCGAACTCATGACACCAGCCCCGCGCCGCATCCACACCGGTGATACCGTCTCGAACGCGGTCCTGGAAACGGGCTCAAGGCGTATCCAACGCCGGCGCACGACGAAAAGCTGAGCCGCCTGCAAGCCTGTTGTGGCTAACCCTTGTGTCAGCGGGGACACCGGGTCGCTAATCGCTCTCGGCCTGCCGGATCTGCGCTGCGACGTCGGTTTTATCGAGGTCCGCCTGCAAGAACTGCGCCGTTCGCGGCAGACTCAGATGGAACTCCGATAGCACACTGATCTCGACGGTGCCGCGTTCGAGTTCGAAGTCGAAGGCATGTCCGCCGTGTTGCCGAGCGGCGTCGATGAAGTGCAGGTGGTAACCGGCGACCGCGATACCTTGCTCGTAGTCCGGCATTCGGTATCCGGCGACCGTGCCGTCGATGTCGGTGAAAGTTGCCTCTTGCTGTCCAGTGGTCACCTCGGTGAGTGGCGGATAGGGCTGATGCTGCTCGGCCACGGTGCGGGTGTCAATCCGCGAGAAATGCCCGTTGGCTCGAACCGCCACGATCAGGTTGCGACTTCCGAGGGTGCCATCGATCCGTTCGGTGAGCGTCGCACGCTGGGTCGGTACCGCGATAGCCAAGGTGGTATCAGGCTGAAACCATGTGACGGTCGCAAACGGGGTGCGATCGGCTTCGCTGGCCACGGTGACGGTACCGTCGGCCCGCAATCGGTAGCAAACACCACCGAGCACCAGCATCTCACCGTCGAGATGATTGAATGTTCCCAGCCCGAAATCTCCGTGCCGCAACAACTCGGCAATCGTGACATCGCCGTCGTAGATTCCGTCTAGAAGCGCTGCCATCGTCGACGTCTGATACGCGGCCCGGGCTGCCTGGTGGTAATGATGGATGCCGTTGTCCGGACGTCGATGCGCCAGCATGGTGCGGGCAAGCCGCCAGAATGGGCCTTCCGCTGCCGGAAACCGGTTACCGCCTCGCAGACTCATTCGCGCATCCCGGGTATCTAGACCGTGCGGGCCAGCCGGTCAGCCAGGAGGGCGGCGAACGCCGCCGGATCCTCTGGCGCCCCGCCTTCGGCGAGAAGTGCTGTTCCATAGAGCAATTGGGCGGTTTCGGTGAGGGCGTCATCTGCGCCCCGGTCCCGATGGGCGTTGCGTAGGCCGGTGACGAGCGGATGGTTCGGGTTGATCTCGAGAATCCGTTTACCGGCCGGGACATCCTGTCCGGAGGCCTGGTAGATACGCGCGAGGGCCGGGGTGATGCCGAAGGTGTCGGTGACCAGGCACGCCGGCGATTCGGTCAGCCGGGTGGACAGCCGCACCTGCTTGACGTGGTCAGCCAGTGTCTGCTGCAACCAGGTCAGCAGGTCGGCGAACTCCTTCTGCTGTTCCTCGCGCTCGGCGGTGTTGGTGTCCTCCTCGGAACCCAGGTCGGCTTCGCCCCGCGCCACCGATTGAAGCGGCTTGCCGTCGAACTCGGTCACCGTTCCCACCCAGACCTCATCGACCGGGTCGGTGAGCAACAGCACCTCAAAGCCCTTGGCCTTGAACGCCTCCAGGTGCGGAGATTTGAGAAGTTGCTGACGGGATTCGCCGGTGGCGTAGTAGATCTGGGTCTGGCCGTCCTTCATCCGCGCGACATACTCGGCGAGCGTGGTGGGCTGCTCCTCGCTGAGCGTCGAGGCGAACGATGAGATGCCGAGCAGGGTGTCCTGGTTGTCGAAATCCGACAGCAGGCCCTCTTTGAGCACCCTGCCGAACTGGGTCCAGAACGTGCGGTAGTCCTCGGGCCGGTCGGACTGAAGGTCCTTGATCGTGGAAAGCACCTTTTTGGTCAGCCGCCGGCGGATCGCCTTGACCTGACGGTCCTGCTGGAGAATCTCGCGGGAAACGTTGAGCGACATGTCCTGTGCGTCGACGACGCCTTTGACGAAGCGCAGGTACTCGGGCATGAGCTGGTCGCAGTCGCCCATGATGAAAACCCGTTTGACGTAGAGCTCGATCCCGACGGCATCGCGGTTGAACAGGTCCAGCGGGGCGTGGGTGGGGATGAAGAGCAGCGCCTGGTATTCGAAGGTTCCCTCGGCCTTCATCGGGATGATTTCCAGCGGGTCGTCCCAGGCGTGGGCAATATGTCGGTAGAACTCCGCGTACTCCTCGTCGGAGACTTCGTCTCTGGGCCTGGCCCACAGCGCCTTCATCGAGTTGAGCGTCTCGGCCTCGATGGTCACGACCTCCTCGCCCCCGTCCTCCTCGGGCGGGGTGCGTCGCTCGACCTCCATACGGATGGGCCAGGCGATGAAGTCGGAGTACTTTTTGACCAGGCTCTTGATCTTCGACTCCGAGGTGTAGTCGTGTAGTTCGTCCTCGACGTCCTCGGGCTTGAGGTGCAGCGTGATCGCCGTACCCTGTGGGGCGTCATCGACCGATTCGATGGTGTAGGTGCCCTCGCCGCTGGACTCCCAGCGGGTGGCATCGCCGGCACCGGCCTTTCGGGTCAACAGTTCGACCCTGTCGGCCGCCATGAACGTCGAGTAGAAGCCGATTCCGAACTGGCCGATCAACTCCTGCGAGTCCTCGGCGCCCTGGGCCGTTCGCAACTGCTCGCGCAGTTCGGCGGTACCGGACTTGGCCAGGGTGCCGATGAGATCCACGACTTCGTCGCGAGTCATGCCGATGCCGTTGTCCCGGACGGTCAGGGTGCGCGCATCCTTGTCCACCTCGATCTCGATGTGCAGGTCCGAGGTGTCGACGTCGAGGTCCTTGTTCCGGTATGCCTCGATGCGCAGCTTGTCCAAGGCGTCGGATGCGTTCGAGATCAGCTCCCGCAGAAAGGAGTCCTTGTTCGAGTAGACGGAGTGGATCATCAGATCCAGCAGTTGGCGCGCTTCGGCCTGAAATTCCAGCTGTTCCGCATGTGCGTTCATGTGACTCCGCTCCTCAATACACCTACAAGCAATGCAGCCCTACAAGCAAGGCAGCCCTACAAGCAACGTGCAGATAGTACGCAGGGCCGCACCGACGCCGTGTCCCTGGTGTTGACGGGTTCCTCGCTCACAACTCGCCGGCTTCGACCGCTTCCCGGGTGTGCTGGGCGGTGGCGATCTGCCGGGCGGAGTAGCCGATGAAGAAGGCGCTGATGCCGACCAGCACGGCGACGGCGGCGATCCACAGCAGCGAGTAGGTGTAGCCGGCGTCGAGCGCGTCGAGCTGACCCGGGGTCATCTCCGCGACCGGACCGGTGGTGCCGCCCAGGTAGAGGGTCCGGGAGATCTGGACCGCCTGGATGACCACCAGCACCAGGGGGCCGCCGAGGCTCTGGGCCATCAGGGTGATCGCGCTGACCGGGCCGATCTCGCGAGGCCCGACGTTGGCCAGTGCGCACAGCGGCAGCACCACCGAAATGATCCCGATCCCGAAGCCCCCGATGAGGATGGGTACCAGCAGGTCGGGAAAGTACGGAATGGTTCGGGTCAGGGTGGATCCGAACAGCATCGCGCCGAGGACGAAGACGCCACCGCCGATGATCAGCCAGCGCGGCGCGATATGCATGGCCAATCGGGCAGTCAGCAGATTTCCCACGCCGAGGGCCAAGGCGAACGGGATGAACCCGATACCGGCGTGCAGCGCGGAGTAGCCGAGTACGTCCTGTACGTACAAGCCGATCATGACGGTCAGCGTCAGCAGCACCCCGCCGGCCATGAACAGCGAGACGAATGTCGCGACCCGATTGCGGTCGCGGAACAGCCACAACGGCACCAGCGGATGGTCAGCGGAGCGCTCCACCACCAGGAACGCGATGCCGAACGCCAACGCGGCGATCCCGGCGCCGATCACCCACGGGTCCACCCAGCCCCGCGGTGGCCCCTGGGTGAACACCATGACGGCCGCGGCAGCGCCCAGGGTGGCCAGCAGGGCGCCGGAGATGTCGAGTTTGAGCCGCTCGTGGCGGGTCTCCTCCAGCCGGGTCAGCGCGATCCAGATGATCAGCACACCGATCGGCAGATTGATCAGGAACGCCAGCCGCCAGGAGATCACCGTCAGCGCACCGCCGACGACCAGGCCGAGCACCGAGCCGAGGCCCTGCATGGCCGCCGACATCGCCATGGCCTGGTTGCGGGCGTGGCCGACGGCATAGGTGGTGGCGATCAGGGCCAGGCCGGTGGGCGCGGCCACTGCCGCGCCGATGCCCTGGACCGCCCGCGCGGCGATCAGCAGCGGCCCGTCGGTGGCCAGTCCGCAGGCCATCGAGGCGATGGTGAAGACCCCCACGCCGGAGATGAACGCCCGCTTGTGGCCGATCGCATCGCCGACCCGGCCACCGAGCAGCAGCAGACCGCCGAAGGTCAGCACGTAGGCGGTGATCACCCAGCTCTTGGCCGCGTCGGACAGGTCCAGATCGGCCTGCATGCGCGGCAACGCGACGATCACGATGGTGCCGTCCAGGGTGGCCATCAGCTGCATGCCGGTGATCGCGACGATCGCGATGCCCAGCACGCTGGAGGCGAGCGGTTTAGCCGGCGGTTCGGGAACGCTCACGCCGGCCATAGGTCGCTACCCTACCCAGGAGAAGCCGGCCGCCCGGCGGCCGCGGCGCAGATGCTCAGATCTCCCCGGAGTCGATCGCTTCCTTGACTTCCTGGGCGTGGGCGACCTGCTTGGCGGTGTAGCCGATGAACAGCGCCACCGCGCCGACGATCACCGCCACCCCGGCCACCCAGAGCAGGCCGTAGCTGTAGCCCTGGTCCAGGGCGTGCAACTGCTCGGGGTTCATCCGGTTCACCGGACCGGTGGTGCCACCCAGGTACAGGGTCCGCGAGGTGATGACCGCCTGGATGATGGCCAGCACCACCGGACCGCCCAGGTTCTGCAACATCAGGGCGATCGCCGAAACCGGACCGATCTGGTCGAAACCCACTCCGGCGATCGCCGAGACGGTCAGCGGCACCACGATCATGCCGATACCGAAGCCGCCGACGACGATGGGGATCACCAGGTTGGGGAAGTACGGGATGCCGGCGTCCAGCGTCGAGCCGTACAGCATCGCGCCCAGCACCAGCACGCCGCCGGCGATCACCAGCAGTCGGGGCGCGAAGATCGAAACCAGTTGCGAGGAGATGCCCAGGCCGACGCCGAGGGCGATCACGAACGGGATGAACCCGATACCGGCGCGCAGTGCGCTGTAGCCCAGGATGTCCTGCACGTACAGGCCGATCAGAACGGTCAGGGTGAACATCACCCCGCCGGCGAGGAAGATCGCGGCGAAGGTCGCCAGCCGGTTGCGGTCCCGGAAGAGGGTGAACGGCACGACCGGGTTGACGGCGTTGCGTTCGACGAAGATGAACGCCACGAAGGCCAGCACCGCGGTCAGGCCCGCCGCCAGGGTGGACGGCGATGCCCAGCCGTTCTCCGGGGCCTGGGCGAAACCGAACACCGCCGCGGTGCAGGCCACCGTGGCCAGCAGCGCACCGGCCGCATCCAGCTTCAGACGCTCCTTGTGGGTCTCGCGCAGGGTGGTGTGCGCGAGGTAGATCACCAGCAGGCCGATTGGCACGTTGACCAGGAACGCCAACCGCCAGGACACCTCGGTCAGCGCACCGCCGACGACCAGACCCATCACCGAGCCGATACCGGTCATGGCGGCGAACACCGCGGTCGCGGCGTTCCGCGCCGGGCCTTTGGAGAACGTGGTGGCGACCAGGGCCAGGCCGGTCGGCGATGCGATCGCCGCGCCGACACCCTGCAGCAGCCGAGCGAGCACCAGGGTGGCTTCGTCCCAGGCGATTCCGCACAGCACCGAGGCGATGACGAACAGCGTGACGCCGACGATGAAGGTGCGCTTACGGCCGATGGTGTCGCCCAACCGGCCGCCGAGCAGCATCAGACCGCCGAAGGTGAGCACATAGGCGGTGATGACCCAGCTGCGGCCGGCGTCGGACAGGCCCAGTTCGTTCTGGATCCTGGGCAGGGCCACGATGGCGATCGTGCTGTCCATGGTCGCGAGCAGTTGCATGCCGCCGATGGCGAAGATCGCGGCCAGGAACCGTGGTGAGGGAAGCCAGGACGGGGTGCCCGTCTTCTGCAGGGCCGTCGAGGGCGGGCGGGCCGGGACCAGCCCGGAGTCAGAGTCGTTCCGGTACCCGTCCCGATGGCTGTCACCGCGACCAACCCGTCGGAACGGGGTTGCGCGCTCAGCATCGTTGAGAGCCGTCATAGCGGCCCACCCTACCTCAAAATTAAGAAGACTTTAAAGTCTCGATCACGTCTCAAAGCCGGCGACCGGGCCGATGACGATGATCGCCGGCGGCCGGATGCCCTCCGTGCGGATGCGTTCCGGCACGTCAGACAGGGTGGCGCGGAGAATACGCTCGGCCGGGGTGGTGCCGTGCTGGACCACCAGAACGGGTGTTCGGGCCGGCCGCCCGCCCTTGAGCAGCACCTCGGCGAACAGTTCGATGCGCTCGACCGCCATCAGCAGTACCAACGTTCCGGACAGCCGGGCCAGCGCGTCCCAATTGACCAGCGATTCCGGATCGTCGGGCGCAAGATGACCGCTGACCACGGTGAATTCGTGATTGACCGACCGATGGGTGACCGGGACCCCGGCCAGTGCGGGCACCGCGATGGCACTGGTGATCCCGGGAACGACGGTGACCGGGATTCCGGCTTCGGTGCAGGCGAGGACCTCTTCATACCCGCGGGCGAAGACGAACGGATCCCCGCCCTTGAGCCGAACGACGAACTGACCCGCCCGGGCCCGTTCGATCAGGACCTCGTTGATGGCTTCCTGGGCCATCGCCCGGCCGTACGGAATCTTGGCGGCGTCGATCACCTCCACGTGCGGCGGCAGTTCCGCCAGCAACTCCGGCGGAGCCAGGCGGTCAGCGACCACCACGTCGGCATGGGCGAGCAGGCGCCGGCCCCGCACCGTGATCAATTCCGGGTCCCCCGGCCCGCCGCCGACCAGGGCCACCCCGCCGCGTACCACGTCCGAGGCCGTGGCGGCGACGATATCGGGGGCGATGCGACCCTGCTGGAAGGCGTCCCTGATCGCCGAGCGGACCGCGGCCGACCGCCGGTGCTCACCGCTGGCGAGAACGCCGACCAGCAGACCCTCGTAGTCGAAGGACGCCGGGGTGACGGCGGTGCCGTCCCGGCCGGCATCCGCGCGGACGCAGAAGATGTGCCGGCGGTCGGCCTCGGCCACGATCGCGGCATTGACCGACGGATCATCGGTCGCGGCGATCGCGTACCAGGCGCCCTGCAGGTCGCCGTCGCGGTAGTCGCGCAGCTGCAAGGTGATGCCCGGGCTCTGCTCGGCGAGGGCCTCCACCGCCGGGGTCGCCGCCCGGGCGACGACGTGCACATCGGCGCCATGGGCGATCAGCACCGGCACCCGGCGCTGCGCCACCGTGCCGCCGCCGACCACGACCACCTTCCTGCCGGCCAGTCGCAGCCCGACGAGGTAGGCGTTCTCGGTCACCGGCCGAGCTTAGTGAACGCGTGCTCGACGAAACGCCGCACCGCCCCGGGGTGGGCGGCCGGGTGGGTGTGCAGATAGGACGCGTGCACCCCACCCCGGATGGCGCCCTCGCCCGCGGCGCCCGATTCCCGCATCAGCCAGGCCGGCTGAACCGTTTCGGCGAAGTCCACCGTGGTGCGGTGGAACTCGTGGCCCGTCACCCGCTGACCGGCGCAGTGCAACGGTGAGTCCGCGGCGGCGACTGCGTCCCGATAGCCGAGCGTCAGTCGCGGGGTGAACCGCGCGGATCCCGCGATCACCCCGCACATCGGATGCCCCTCGAGATCGGACATCAGGTAGGTCAGCCCGCCGCACTCGGCGTGCACCGGCGCGCCACGGGCGGCCAGCTGCCGGATCTGCCCATGCAGCACCTCGTTGCCGGACAATTGGTCCGGGTACTGCTCGGGGAACCCGCCGGGCAGCACCAGCGCGGCCGTCCGTTCCGGCAGGACATCGGACATCGGATCGAAGGTCACCAGGTCCGCGCCTGCGGCACTGAGCAACTCGGCGTGCTCGGCGTAGCCGAAGGTGAACGCCGGACCCGACGCCAGCGCCACCACCGGCCGCCCTCCATCGCCACCGCCGCCCACCTCCTGTTCCGGGGACCAGGCCTGGCCGGGGGCCGCTGATGCGGCCACCGCCCGCACCGCGGCCACATCCACATGGCGGGCCACCAGGTCGGCCATCGCCGCGACGGCGGCCCGCGCCTGCTCACCGTGTTCGGTCGCGGTCACCAGACCCAGATGACGGGACGGCACCGACAGTTCGTCCCGGCGCGGGACGGCGCCGAGCACCGGCACGCCGACCGCCTCGCAGGCCTGCCGCAACACCTGTTCGTGCCGCGGTGACCCCACCCGGTTGAGGATGACGCCACCGATCCGCACACCCTGATGGAATGTCGTGAACCCGTGCAGCACGGCGGCGAGGGTCTGGCTCTGTCCGCGGCCGTCGACCACCAGCACCACCGGGGCACCCAGCCGTTGGGCGACCTGCGCGGTGGAACCGCGCGCCGGCACCGTGAACCGTTCGTCGATACGGCCGTCGAACAGCCCCATCACACCTTCGACCACGGCCATATCGGCATCGCGCGTCCCGTGCCGGAACAGCGGGCCGATCAGGTCCTCACCGACCAGCACCGGGTCGAGATTTCGCCCGGGGCGTCCGGCCGCGAGCGCGTGGTAGCCGGGGTCGATGAAGTCCGGACCGACCTTGAACGGGGCCACCCGGTGGCCGGCTGCGCGCAACGCACCGATCAAACCCGTTGCGACGGTGGTCTTTCCGCTTCCCGACGTGGGCGCCGCGACGACGACGGCCGGCACGGTGCTCACCACTCGATACCCCGCTGGCCCTTGCGTCCGGCATCCATCGGGTGTTTGACCTTGTCCATCACGGTGACCAGATCGGCGGCATCGAGCAACGACTGCGGGGCGTCGCGGCCGGTGATGACCACATGCTGGCGGCCCGGGCGGGACGCCAGCACCTCGACCACCTCCCGCACGTCGATCCAGCCCCACTTCAGCGGGTAGGTGAATTCGTCGAGGACATAGAAGTCGTGCCGTTCCTCAGCCAGTCTGCGGGCGATCTCGGCCCATCCTGCGGCCGCACCGGCGGCATGGTCATCGGCCGCCCCCTCCTTGCGGGCCCAGGACCAGCCGGCGCCCATCTTGTGCCACTGGACCGGGCCGCCGACGCCCTGCTCGGTGTGCAACCGGCCCAGGTGGGCGAAGGCCGTCTCCTCCCCCACCCGCCACTTTGCGCTCTTCACGAATTGGAACACCGCGACGTCCAGACCTGCGTTCCAGGCCCGCAACGCCATTCCGAAGGCCGCGGTGGACTTACCCTTGCCCGCGCCGGTGTGCACAGCCAGAACCGGGACAGTGCGGCGTACCCGGGTGGTCAGCCCGTCGTCGGGAACGACGGGCGGTCGGCCCTGCGGCATCGCGCGCCCCTTTCCTCGTTCGTGGCCCGCTCCGCGGTCAGGCGGCCCCGCGCACAACCTGCGCCAGACCATCTGCGCGCAGCTGCTCCAGCCGCAGAACCGGTGCCCGCAAGCGGATGGCGAGATCGGCGGCCAGTCCCAGCCTGACATAGCCGGTCTCACAGTCGACGACCACCGCGGCAGCACCCTCGGCGGCCAGTCTGGCGGCGGCAATATAGCTGCGCTGCAACGGATCCGATCCTGCGGTGGCCCGACCGTCGGTGAGCACCACCACCAGCGGACGCCGGGACCGGTCCCTGGCGCGTTCGCGCACCACCACATCGCGGGCGGCCAGCAGGCCCTCGGCAAGCGGGGTGGTGCCACCGGTGTCCAGACCGGTCAGGCGACGCGCCGCGATATGGGCCGAGTTCGTGGGCGGCAGCACCAGGCGTGCGCCGGGGCCGCGGAAGGTGATGACCGCGACCTTGTCCCGGCGTTGGTAGGCGTCGCGCAGCAGGGACAGTGCCGCGCCGGTGACCGCCGCCATCCGGTCCCGTGCGGCCATCGATCCGGAGGCATCGACGACGAAGACCACCAGATTGCCTTCCCGGCCCACCCGCAGCGCACGCCGGATGTCGGCGGGATCCGGTCGCGGGGGCCCCGGCTCGCTCCGCTGTCCCGCGGCCGCGAGCACCGTGGCGAACAGGTGCACACCGTGGCCCTCCTCAGGGGTGCGCCCCGCCCGCACCACCGCACCGACGGAGTTACGGGCCGGCGACCGCCGCCCGGCATCGCCGTCGCCGATCCCGGGCACAGTCAGCGCCCGGGTCCGGAAGGTGGCGGTGGGGGGCCCGGCGGGCCGGGGCGATGAGCCCGGGTTGCCCTGGCGCCCAGTGGTTTCCGGCGGATCCTCGGCGGCCTGTCCACCCCCCGGCGGGTCGGGATCCTGATCGGGGATCCCGGAGTCGCCGGTGGCGGACATCGCCTCGTCCAGTTGGGCCGGATCGATGCCGGGATCGTCGAAGGGATCCCGTCGGCGGCGGTGCGGCAATGCCAGTTCCGCGGCCGCCCGAATGTCCTCGGCGGCAACACTGTCCGCTCCGCGCCAGGCGGCGTGCGCGACGGCCGTGCGGGCCACCACCAGATCGGCGCGCATACCGTCGACGTCGAAGGCCGCGCACAACGCCGCGATCCGGTTCAACTCGGCGTCGGCCAACTCCACCCCGGCGACCCTGGCCCGGGCCGCGGCGATCTGTCGGGCCAGTACGCCGTCGGGGCCGGCATACCGGGCGGCGAAGGCCACCGGGTCGGCCTCGTAGGCCAGTCGCTGACGAATGACCTCGCTGCGGACCGGCACGTCGCGGGAGGCCGCCACGTCGACGGCGAGGCCGAACCGGTCGAGCAACTGGGGACGCAACTCGCCCTCCTCGGGGTTCATCGTGCCGATCAGCACGAACCTCGACGCGTAGGAGTGCGAGACCCCGTCGCGTTCGACGTGCACCCGACCCATGGCGGCCGCGTCGAGCAGGATGTCGACCAGATGGTCGGGCAGCAGGTTGACCTCGTCGACGTAGAGCACGCCCCCGTCCGCCCGGGCCAGCAGGCCGGGCGAGAACGCGTGCTCGCCGTCGCGAAGCACCTTCTGTAGGTCCAGCGAGCCGATCACCCGGTCCTCGGTGGCCCCGATCGGCAGTTCCACCAGACGCGTCGCGGGGTCGACCGCCGCGAGGACGGCGGCCAGGGCGCGGGCAGCCGTCGACTTGGCGGTGCCCTTCTCGCCGCGGATGAGCACCCCGCCGATCCCCGGCAGCACCGCGCACAGCACCAGGGCCAACCGCAGGCGGTCATGGCCGACGATTGCGCTGAACGGGTAGGCCGGCGGGATCACCGGCACGCCCGCAGCATCGGTACGTGCGCGATTCCGTCCTCGCAAAATTCCTCGCCGTCCCGGACAAAACCCAACCGCGCGTACATGTCGGTCAGGTAGGTCTGGGCGTTGATTGCACACGGATGCTCGCCGACCTCGGCCAGCGCGGCCCGCATCAGCCGCGTCGCATGGCCCCGGCCACGCTCACAAGCCTTGGTGCAGACCCGGCCGATCCGGAACAGCGGGTGGCCCTGCGGGTTCTCCTCGATCAGCCGCAGCGCCGAGATCACCTCGCCGCCGGCGCCGTCCAGCCAGAAGTGCCGGGTCGCCGACAGCAGGTCACGGCCGTCGAGCTCCGGGTAGGGGCAGGACTGCTCCACGACGAACACCTCCACCCGCAGCGTGAGCAGCTCGTAGAGGGTTGCTGCATCCAGGTCCTTGCCCCAGCGCCGATGCAGCGGAGGTGTCACACCACTCCCGGGCGACTGTTGAGCCCGAGCACCCGGGTGCCGTGATCCCAGACCTCGGCGAACAGCCGCGGCTCGGTCGACAGCTTCGAGCCCAGCGAGGGCACCATCTCCTTGAGTTTGGGCTCCCAGCCCGAGTACCGGTCGTCGAAGCAGCGCGCCATCACCTCCAGCATCGCCGGTACCGCGGTGGAGGCGCCAGGCGAGGCGCCGAGCAGGCCGGCAATCGAGCCGTCGGCCGCGGCCAGCACAGTGGTGCCGAACTCCAGCACCCCGAGTTTCTTGGCGTCGCGGCGGATCACCTGAACCCGTTGGCCGGCGATATCGGTCTCCCAGTCCTTGCCGTCGGCGGTCGGCGCGAACTGCCGCAGCGTGTCGACGCGGGCATCGAATGACTGCAGCAACTCGCCGATCAGATATTTCAGCAGCGGCAGTTCGGTCAGGCCGACCCCGATCATCGAGGCAATGTTGTTCGGCTTCACCGACAGCGGCAGGTCGGTGAACTTTCCGGCCTTGAGGAACTTCGGCGACCACCCGGCGAACGGCCCGAACAGCAGCCAGTCCTTACCGTTGATCACCCGGGTGTCCAAGTGCGGCATGGACATCGGCGGGGCGCCCAGCGGCGGCAATCCGTATACCTTGGCGTGATGCGCCTCGGCCAGGTCCGGCTTGTCGGTGCGCAGCCACTCACCGCTGACCGGAAAGCCGCCGAAACCCTTGGCCTCCTTGATGCCCGACTTCTGCAGCAGCGGCAGCGCACCTCCCCCGGCGCCGACGAAGACGAATTTGCTTCTCAGCTTGGACTTTTCGCCGGTCCGGCGGTTGAGCACCTTCACCGTCCAGGTGCCGTCGGACTCCTGATGCAGATCGCGGACCTCATGACCGAACATGGTGTCCATCCCCTGCTCCACACCGAACGCGAGGAGTTGGCGCGACAACGACCCGAAGTCGACATCGGTTCCGGCCTCGGTCCAGTTCAGCCCCACCGGCTTGGAGAAGTCCCGCCCGGCCGCCATCAGCGGCAACCGGCGGGCGAACTCGTCGTCATCGTTGATGAACTCCATGGAGGCGAACAACGGGTTGCGCACCAGTGTCTCGTAGCGGCGGCGCAGGTAGTCGACGTTCTCGGCGCCCTGCACGAAGCTGACGTGCGGAATGGGATTGAGGAAGCTGCGGACGTCGCGCACGATGCCGTTCTCGTGGGCGTAGGCCCAGAACTGCCGGGTGACCTGGAACTGCTCGTTGACGTTGATCGCCTTGGCGATGTCGATGGTGCCGTCCGGATTCTGCGGGGTGTAGTTCAACTCGCACAATGCCGAGTGGCCGGTGCCGGCGTTGTTCCACGGATCGCTGCTCTCGGCGGCGGCGGCGTCGAGACGTTCGACCAGTGTTATCGACCAGTCCGGTTCGACCAGGCGCAGCAACGCACCCAGGGTCGCGCTCATGATTCCCGCACCAACCAGTACGACGTCGGTTCGATCTGACGCAGTGTTGTCCGACACCGGTGTTGTCCTTCCCTGATCCGCTGGGCGCGTCGCCGGTCGCGGGTGTAGGGCTAGGTTATCCCGGCCGCCGGGGCGGGGGGCGCCCAGTCGCCAGCCTGGATAAGGTTGATCGGTGGCGGCTGCGCAGAGCACCGGGTGGACCGACTGGTCCGAGGATGTGCTTCCCGGCTACCGGCAGAGCACCTGTGCGCTGGGCTCCGACCCCGATGGCGAGGGTGACCTGTTCGCCACCGTGGTCCGCCGGGCCGACACCGGTCCGTCGGCGCGGGTGGCGTTGGCGGTGCACGGTTTCACCGACTACTTCTTCAACACCGAACTGGTCGACTTCTTCGCCGCCCGCGGCCATCGTCTCTACGGTCTGGACCTGCACAAGTGCGGCCGGTCCTGGCGGCCGGGCCAGACTCCGCACTTCACCACCGATCTGTCCCGCTACGACCGGGACCTGGAACGTGCGCTGGCACTGGTGGCCGCGGAGAACCCGGCGGCCGAGGTCGTCGTCTACGGCCACTCGACCGGCGGCCTGGTGGTGTCGCTGTGGTTGGACCGGGTGCGCCGACGGGGCGACACCGCCGCGCTCAGACTGGCCGGCCTGGTGCTCAACAGTCCGTTCCTGGACCTCAACGGGCCGGCCATGCTGCGCACCCGGGCCACCTCGACGGCCATCGGAGCGGCCTCCCGGGTGCGCAAGACCGGCATCGTGCGCAACGCCGGCAAGGGTGGCTACGGCCTGACCCTGCACCGCGACTACCACGGCGAGTTCGACTACAACCTGCGCTGGAAACCGTTGGGCGGCTTCCCGGTGCGGGTCGGGTGGATCAATGCCGTCCGGCACGGGCAGGCCCGGTTGCACCGCGGGCTGGACGTCGGGGTGCCCAACCTGGTGCTTCGCTCGGACCACAGCGTCGCCGAGACCGCCAGCACCGAGGCGATGCAGCGCGGCGACGCCGTGCTCGACGTCAGCCACATCGCCCGCTGGGCCGGCTGTATCGGCAACCGGCAGGCGATCGTGCCGGTCGCCGACGCCAAACACGATGTCTTCCTGTCGCTGGCCGGACCCCGCGCCGTGGCCTACCGGGAGTTGAGCCGTTGGCTGGATTCCACGGGCTGACGGCCGGTACTAAAGTCCGTTTCCTACCGAGAGGAGCATCCTGTGAAAGACATCCTGGTCGGAGTCGGCACGGCAGCCCTCATCGCCGCCCTCACCGGCTGTGGGACTGACCGGGCTGCATCGGCTCCGACCGGCGCGGACCTGAAGGGAACCTGGGTACAACAGGGGACGGGCTACGAGAACGGTGCCCCGGTCACCTGGGAGAACCAGACGGTGGTCATCGATGAGGCCGATGGCCAGGGTTTCTCCGGGTTCAAGGAGTACACCCGGGAGGGTCAGCCACCGCAGAAGGAGATCATCAACGGCGTCATCGGACCCAACGGCGACATTCTGATCGTCGATGAGGACGGGCTCTTCGAGGGCCGACTCGTCGACGGCAGGATGCCGGGTCAGTACGCCGAGATCGGCGATGACGCAACGGCCATCAATCTCGAACTGTCCCGCAGTTAACCGCTACAGCGGGGTCACATAGGCGGAGCTGATCCCGCCGTCGACCAGGAAGGTCGACGCGGTGATGAACGAGGCATCGTCACTGGCCAGGAACGCGACCGCGGCGGCGAGTTCGTCGGCCTCGGCGAACCGGCCCAGCGGGATGTGCACCAACCGCCGCGCCGCCCGCTCGGGATCCTTGGCGAAAAGTTCCTGCAGCAGCGGGGTGTTCACCGGCCCCGGGCACAGTGCATTGACCCGGATACCCTGCCGGGCGAACTGCACTCCGAGTTCCCGCGACATCGCCAGCACCCCGCCCTTGGACGCGGTGTAGGAGATCTGCGACGTCGCCGAACCCAGTACCGCGACGAACGAGGCGGTGTTGATGATGGACCCGCGCCCGGCCGGCACCATATGCCGCAGGGCGGCCCGGCAGCACAGGTAGACACTCTTGAGGTTGACATCCTGCACCCGCTGCCAGGCCGGCAGTTCGGTGGTCTCGATCAGGTCGTCCTCGGGCGGTGAGATGCCGGCGTTGTTGAAGGCGATGTCCACCGATCCGTAGGCGGCCGCAGCGGCATCGAAGAGGTTGTCGACCTCAGCTTCGTCGGACACGTCCACCGCGACGAACAAACCGTCGAGATCCGCGGCGACCGCCTCCCCGGCCGCCGGATCGATATCGCCGACGACGATGGTGGCCCCCTCGGCCCGCATCCGGCGGGCCGCGGCCAGGCCGATGCCGCTGGCCGCGCCGGTGATGACGGCGACCCTGCCGGACAGCCTCTGGGTCAGGTCGACATTCACGGGGCTTCTCCTATCGCGATGAACACATTCTTGGTCTCGGTGAAATGCTCTGGGGCGTCAGGTCCGAGCTCTCGGCCCAGTCCGGACTTCTTGAACCCCCCGAAGGGGGTGTTGTAGCGAACCGAGGAGTGTGAGTTCACGCTGAGGTTGCCGGACTCGACCGCCCGCGACACCCGCAGCGCCCGGGACAGGTTGTCGGTCCAGATCGAGCCCGACAGGCCGTAATCGGTGGCATTGGCCAGCGCGACCGCGTCGGCCTCGTCCTCGAAGGGCAGCACCGCCACCACGGGCCCGAAAATCTCCTCGGTCGCGGTCCGGTCGGCGCGCTCCGGGGTCAGAACCGTCGGCGGGAACCAGTACCCCGGTCCGCTCGGGGCGGTTCCGCGGAACGCCACCGGCGACCCGTCCGGCACGTAGGCGGCCACCGACTCGAAGTGCGTGCGGGACACCAGCGGTCCCATCTCGGTGCCGCGGTCGGTGGGATCACCCACCACCACACCGGTGACGGCCGGCTCGAGAAGTTCCATGAATCTGTCGAAAACGTTGCGCTGCACGAGGATCCGGCTGCGGGCACAGCAGTCCTGGCCGGCGTTGTCGAATACGCCGTACGGAGCGGTGGCCGCAGCCAGTTCCAGATCGCAGTCGTCGAAGATGATATTGGCGCTCTTGCCGCCGAGTTCCAGGGTCACCCGCTTGACCCGGGCCGCCGCCGCGGCCATCACCCTCGTGCCCACGTCCGTGGAGCCGGTGAAGACGATCTTGCGCACCCCCGGGTGGGTGATGAGTCGCTCCCCTACCACCGGTCCCCGGCCGGGCAGTACCTGGAAGAGATCCGGCGGCAGCCCTGCCTCGACCGCGAGCTGCCCCAGGCGGATGCTGGTCAACGGCGTCCATTCCGCCGGTTTGAGCAGCACCGCGTTACCGGCGGCCAGTGCCGGGGCGAACCCCCAGGCCGCAATCGTCATCGGGAAGTTCCACGGCGTGATGACACCGATCACGCCGATCGGCTCGTGGAAGGTCACGTCCAGGCCGCCGGCAACGGGAATCTGCCTGCCGGACAGCCGTTCCGGGGAGGCCGAGTAGAACTGCAGCACGTCGCGGACGTGGCCGGCCTCCCACTCTGCCGAGGAGATCGGATGGCCGGAGTTGGCCACCTCCAGCGCAGCCAGCTCCGCGATGTGGGCATCGACGGCGGCGGCGAAGTCCCGCAGCGCCGCCGCACGTCCGGCCGGCGGCCGGGCAGCCCAGTGCCGCTGGGCGATGGCCGCGCGGGCCACCGCGTCATCGACTGCGGCGGCATCGAGAAGATCGACGGTGCCCAGCACCTGCTCGGTCGCCGGGTTGATCAGTTCGACGGCGCTCACGTCACCCTTCCTGTCGCGACTTCCCGGGCGGCCTCCACCAGGGCCGCGAACAACCGCAGGTCGCCGAGAGTCTCCTCGGGGTGCCATTGCACCGCCACCACGAAATCCGGCCCGGGCATCTCCACCCCCTCGATCACACCGTCACTGGTGGCGCTGACGATCAGGCCCTCGCCCAGCCGGTCGATGGCCTGGTGGTGGTAGCACTGCACCTGCGCACTCGGGCCCAGCAGTGCGGCCAGTCTGCTGCCCGTGCTGGTGCACACCGTCGATGTGGCGAACACCGCGTCGCCCAGGCGGTGGCCGCCGTGACCGACGACGTCGGGCAGATGCTGATGCAGCGTTCCGCCGAGTGCGACGTTGAGCACCTGGGCACCGCGGCAGATGCCCAGCAGCGGCATCCGCCGGCGCAGCGCGGCGGCGAGCAGGGCGAACTCCCAGGCGTCCCGGTCGCGGGCAGGTTCGTCGGTGACCGGGTGCGGCCGGTGTCCATAGGCCGCCGGGTCGACGTCCCGGCCGCCGGTGATGATCAGTGCGTCGATCCCGTCGAGCACCCGGGCGGCGATATCGGCGTCGACCGGTTGCGGTGGCAGCAGGCTGGCGATACCGCCGGCCAGCGTCACCCCGTCGAGATAGACACCCGGCAGGAAACCGGCGTCGACATCCCAGACCCCGCTGCTGGCCTGCTGCCGGTAGGTGGTCAGGCCGATCACCGGCCGGACAGCCGGGCCGCTAGAAACGTTCAAAACCGCGCACCCTCTCCCAGTCGGTGACCGTTGCGTTGAACGCCGCGAGTTCCACCCGCGCATTGTTCAGGTAATGCTCGACCACCTCGTCCCCGAAGGCCTCGCGGGCCACCGCGGAGCGCTCGAAGAGTTCGACTGCTTCGACCAGGGTGGTGGGCAGCCGCTGGGCGTCGCCGATATAGGCGTTACCGGCGACCGGTTCGGGCAACTGCAGTCCGTGGTCGATACCGTGCAGGCCGCCGGCGATCAGCGCCGCCACCGCCAGGTACTGGTTGACGTCACCGCCCGGCACCCGGCACTCCATCCGCATGGAATTGCCGTGTCCGACCACCCGCAGCGCGCAGGTTCTGTTGTCCATACCCCAGGCGATCGCCGTCGGAGCGAAGCTGCCGTCGGCGAATCGTTTGTAGGAGTTGATATTCGGGGCGTAGCACAACGCGAGTTCGCGCAGAGTCGACACTTGCCCGGCCAGGAAGCTGCGGAACATCGCCGACATCCCCAGCGGCTCGTTCTCGTCGGCGAACACCGGGGTGCCGTCGGTCGATCGCAGCGAGATGTGGATATGACAGCTGTTGCCCTCCCGCTCGTCGAACTTCGCCATGAATGTCAGGCTCTTGCCGTGCTGGTCGGCGATCTCCTTTGCGCCGTTCTTGTAGACGGTGTGGTTGTCACAGGTCGCCAGGGCGTCGGCGTAACGGAACGCGATCTCCTGCTGGCCGGGGTTGCACTCCCCTTTCACGCCCTCGCAGTACATGCCGGCCCCGTCCATGCCGAGCCGGATATCCCGCAGCAACGGTTCCATCCGGGTGGAGGCATGGATCGCGTAGTCGACGTTGTAGTCGCTGGACTTCGCGAGATTGCGGTAGCCCGCCGCCCATGCGGCGCGGAAGCTGTCATCGAACACCATGAACTCCAACTCGGTGCCGACGAACGCGCTCAGTCCGCGCCCGGCCAGTCGGTCCAGTTGGGCCCGCAGAATGCTGCGGGGGGCGGCCGGCACCAGCGCGCCGTCCTGCCAGTGCAGATCGGCCATCACCTGTGCGGTGCCCGGCAACCACGGGATGAGCCGCAGCGTGCGCAGGTCGGGCCGCATCACCATATCTCCGTAGCCGGAGTCCCAGCTCGACATCGCGTACCCGCTGACGGTGTTCATGTCGACGTCCACCGCGAGCAGGTAGTTACAGCACTCCGCGCCGTGTTCGGCGACCTCCTCGAGGAAGAGCCTGGCTGACACCCGCTTGCCGGTCAGTCGGCCCTGCATGTCGGCGAACGCGACGATCACCGTGTCGATCTCGCCGGCCCGGACCCGACGTTCCAGCTCCGATACCCCGAGCATGCCTGACCGCGATCCCTGGCTCATCGGACCCTTTCCCTCGGCAGGTGAAGCCACCCGCGGTGCGTCACACCCGGCGCCGAGAAGTGAAGCACCGAAGACCGGTTCGTTGCGGCCGAATCCCGACGTTTAACACGACCGACACGCCGAAGGCCGGACAACCGCCCTTTCAGATCCTATTGTGCCGTGCAGACGCCGCCGGATCAGCCGTGCGACCGGGTCCGGTTAAGGAGCCATGCAGATGGCCGCAGAGCAGATGAAAACCTCCGGCGTCACCTACCGGCAGGCCGGCACGGAGTATTTCGAGAAACGAACCCTGTTGCGCACCGCCGGATTTTGGGGCCTATGGGGAATCGGTATCGCCGCCGTGATCTCCGGGGACTTCTCCGGCTGGAACTTCGGCATCGGCGAGGCCGGCTGGGGTGGGCTGGGGATCGCCGCACTGCTCATCATCGTCATGTACTTCGGGATGCTGTTCTCGATCGGCGAGATGTCGGCGGCGATGCCGCACACCGGGGGCGCCTACTCGTTCGCCCGCGCCGCCATGGGGCCCTGGGGTGGCTTCATCACCGGTTTCGCCGAAACCATCGAATACGTCTTCACCACGGCGGTGGTGGTGTACTTCTCGGCGAGCTACGCCGACGCAGTCACCAGCGATCTGTTCAACCTGTCCCTGCCTGCCTGGCTCTGGTGGATCATCCTCTACGCGGTGTTCGTCGCACTGAACTCCTGGGGGGCGCAGGCATCGTTCCGGTTCGCCCTGATCGTCGCGGTGTTGTCCATCGGCATCCTGATCCTGTTCGCCGTGCTGGCGATCACCAAGGGCGCCGTCGACTTCAGCCGGTTGCTGGACATCGCGCCGGACCCTGAGGCCGCCGGGTCCAGTTGGTTCCTGCCGTTCGGAATCCTCGGCGTGCTCTACGCCCTGCCCTTCGCCATGTGGTTCTTCCTCGGCATCGAGGAGCTGCCACTGGCCGCGGAGGAGGCCCACAACCCGAGCCAGGACATCCCCAAAGCCGGCATCTGGGGTCTGGTCACACTGGTCGGCTGCGCGGCACTGGTGTTCTTCCTCAATCCCGCGGTCACCGGTTCGGCAGCGCTGGGAAGTGCCGACGAACCGCTGCTGGATGGGTTCCGCGCCTTCCTGCCGACCGGGTGGGCGGCGGCGCTGTCGGCGTTCGCGCTTATCGGCCTGCTGGCCAGCCTGCAGGGCATCATGTACGCCTATGGCCGCAATCTGTACTCGCTGAGCCGGGCCGGCTACTACCCCAAGGTCCTGTCGCTGACCGGGACCCGCCAGACCCCGTTCATCGCACTGACCGCCGGGGCGGTGATCGGATTCCTCGCACTGCTGATCGTCAGCGTCAACGAGGGCGCCGGTGCGGTGGTGCTCAATATCGCGGTCTGGGGCGCGGTGCTGGCCTACATGCTGCAGATGGCCTCATTCGTGCTGCTGCGCCGCAAGTTCCCGAATGCCCGCCGTCCGTGGGTGAGCCCCACCGGTAACTGGGGCGCGATCGTGGCCTTCGTCATCGCCGGCGTCACCTTCGTCGCGGTGCTGATCAACCCCACCTACCGTCCGGCGGTAATCACCATCGCGATCCTCTACGCCATCGGACTTCTGGTGTTCGGTCTCTACGGACGGCACCGGCTGGTGCTCTCCCCCGAGGAGGAGTATGCGGTGACCGGAGGTCTGCACGGCTACGACCCGGCCTCAGAGGGTCTGGGCGGGACGATCGAGGATGAAATCCTCAAAGGCCACTCCGATTGAAGGCCACTCCGATTGATTGAAGGCCACTCCGATTGAGTGGCGCCGCTGTCACCAGGTGCTGGTTCGCAGCACGATCTCGGCGGCCAGTTGCGCGGTGGCCATTGCCGCGTTACGACGGGTGGCGAACTCCACCAGCCGGTAATCACTGTGGACGAACCGCTGGCTGTTACGCGCCACGGCCCGGGCGGCCGGACTGGTGAACAGCGCGGTGGTGTTGATCTCGACCGGCGGACAGTCCGGGTCCGGCACCACCCCGCGCGCGTCTTCCACGCGGGGATGCCCGCGGTCGATGACCACCAGGCCGGTGAATCGGTCCGGCCGGGTGGCGGCCAGCTCCCAGGCCAACTCGGCTCCGAACCGGTCGCCGACGAGCACCGCCCACGGCACGTCGCGAGCTTCCAGAATCGCCACGACCGCCTTCGGATGCAACCGCGGGTCCGCACCGATGACGACGGTACGCACGGCAGCCGTGTGCAGACGCTGACACAGCGTGTCGTAGGCGGCGACCGGATGCTGGGCCGAGCCGAGCAGAACGACGTAGGGCCCCTTGTCCGGCCCGGTCACGCTCACCCGCACCGGGAACCCGTCGACAGTCATCATCGTCGCGGGCATCCGCACACGCTACTGCGCCGACCTGCGGGCCGGACCCGCTTACGCGTGCACTCTCAGGCACTGCTCAGGAAGCGCGCAGCTTTCCCACCTGATCGGTGAACACGTCCAGAAATGTCTGTGGCAGTGATGCTTTGGCGGCAATTCCCGGATTCATCCCCGGAAACGCGACCCCGAAGACCGCCCGTCTCCCGACATTCTGGAAGGCCATGTAGACACTGCTCGAGGAATTGCCGAGGTTCATCGTCTGCTGGTATCCGAGCGCCCCGGACTCCAGCCCGGAGAGTTCGGTGGTGGTGATCGGAATGCCCTCGGAGACAGGATCGAAGAAGGCCTCGAAATTCGCGCAGCGATCGGCGGCTGACCGTAGTGCGTCCAGATCCAGGTTCCACGACAGCAGGGTCATCACGATGCGGGCACCGTCATAGGCCACCGCATACTTCTCGGCACTTCCGGGCCCGCGCTCGCCGGACTGTTTGATGACGTTGGTCAGCGCGTTGGCGCAGCCCTCCGGTCGGGAGAGCATCGAACCCGGTCCGTCGGCGCCATCGGGCTGACCGGGCTGCTCGATGATGCGGTCGTACTGAACCCCCGCCGGGAAGTCCGAGGGATTCAGTAGCGCCCGCTGCAGGACGGCCCCGGGCCAGGTCGCGGTGCCCTCCACCGTGCCCCCGCAGCCGGCCAGCAAAACCATGGCCGGGGCCAGCGCCACCGCGATCGCCGTGCGCCGCCTCATGGATTCAGCGTAAGTCACCGACGGCGCTGGTGATCACCCGAGCGAGCGGGGGCGGTCCGTCCAGCAGTGCCAGCACGGCGTCGATATCGAGATGGTCGGCCAGCAGGTCGGCCATCACATCGAGTTGGGCGTCTCGCCGGGCGGCGACACCGACGTCGGGTGCGACCCGGAAGCCGGGGCGGCCGGCGGCCTCAGCGGCTTCGGTGAGCCAGCCCCGGCGGAAACCGTCGTTGTCCAGCAGTCCGTGCCAGTGCGTACCGAACACCGCGCCGCGCCGGTAGCCCTGTGCCGACCCCTCCACCTCGAACCAGGCGTCGTCGCCGGACCGGCTCAGTTGGCCGTGCCGGATCTCGTAACCGCGCAGCGGATCCTCCCAGCGCCGCAATGTCTTTTCGGCGGCGAACTCGATATCGGCGTCCAGCAATCCGAGACCGGTGACGATTCCGGACCCGCTCTCGACGGTGTCGTCGATCCGCCGGCACAGCATCTGCAGACCCCCACAGATTCCGAGCACCACTCCACCGCGAGCGGCATGCGTCGCGATCGCGTCGGCCAGTCCGCGCTCACGCAGCCACCGCAGGTCGGCCACGGTGGCCTTGCTGCCCGGGATCACCACGATATCGGCGTCGGCCAGGTCGGCGGGTGCGCCGGCCCAACGCACCCGGACTCCGGGCTCGCAGGCCAGCGCCTCGAGGTCGGTGGAGTTGGAGATCCGGGGCAGTCGCACCGCCGCAACCCGCAGCCATTGCGTGCCGCGGGGCGGTTCCGGGTTGCCGACGGTTGCGCCGGACACCACCGCCAGGGAGTCTTCGCCGTCCAGCCAGAGTTCGTCGCTGTAGGGCAGCACCCCGTATGTCGGCCGTCCGGTGAGCGCGGCGAGTTGGTCGAGCCCGGGGGCCAACAGGGCCGGGTCACCGCGGAACTTGTTCACGATGAACCCGGCCACCAGCGCCTGATCCTGCGGGGACAGCACCGCGACGGTGCCGAACAGGTGTGCCAGCACACCGCCACGGTCGATATCGCCGACTACCACGACCGGCAGGCCCGCCGCGCGAGCCAAACCCATATTCGCCAGATCCGTTGCACGCAGGTTGATCTCGGCGGGTGAGCCGGCCCCCTCGCACAGGACGACGTCGAACTCGGCGCGCAACGAAGCGAGATCCTCGGCGACCACCCCGGCCAGCCGGTCGCGGTGGGAGATGTAGTCGGTTGCGCTGACATTGCCCACCGGGTGCCCCCTGACCACCAATTGTGAGGTGCGGTCGCTACCCGGTTTGAGCAGCACCGGATTGAATCGCACGCTGGGCGCCAGACCCGCCGCACGGGCCTGCATCGCCTGTGCCCGGCCGATCTCCCCGCCGTCGACGGTCACCACGGAGTTATTGCTCATATTCTGCGCCTTGAACGGCGCGACCCGAATTCCGCTGCGTGCCAGCAACCGGCACAGTCCGGCGACGACCATCGACTTGCCGGCGTCGGAGGTGGTGCCGGCCACCAGCAGTGCCCCGCTCACCCCTTACCGCCGAGCAGACGCAGACGTCCCGGATTCCTCGGCGTGTCGCAGACTTTAGTGTCTGCTCGCGGGGAGGCGGCGAGCGGGCTCACGGCAGGGTGAGGATCTCGGCGCCGTCCTCGGTCACCACGATGGTGTGCTCGAACTGAGCCGTCCATTTGCGGTCGGAGGTGACCACCGTCCAACCGTCGGCCCAGATCTCGTAGTCCAGGGTGCCGAGGTTGATCATCGGCTCGATGGTGAAGGTCATACCCGGCTCCAGCACCGTCTCAACCTCAGGCTGGTCATAGTGCAGAACCACCAGTCCATTGTGGAAGGTGGTTCCGATGCCGTGTCCGGTGAAGTCACGAACGACGTTGTAGCCGAACCGATTTGCGTACGATTCGATGACCCTGCCGACCACCGACAGCGCCCTGCCCGGCTTGACCGCCTTGATCGCCCGCATGGTGGCCTCTTCGGTGCGCTGCACCAGCAGCCGATGTTCCTCGCTGACGTCCCCGGACAGGAAGGTCGCGTTGGTGTCTCCGTGCACGCCGTGGATATAGGCGGTGACGTCGATGTTGACGATGTCACCGTCGGCCACCACGGTGGAATCCGGGATGCCGTGGCAGATGATCTCATTGAGCGAGGTGCAGCAGGATTTCGGAAAGCCCTTGTAGCCCAGCGTCGACGGGTAGGAACCGTGGTCGATCATGTACTCGTGGGCGATCCGGTCCAGTTCGTCGGTGGTCACACCGGGTACGACGGCCTTCCCGGCCTCAGCCAGGGCACCGGCCGCGATGCGACCGGCGATCCGCATCTTCTCGATGACCTCCGGGGTCTGAACCCACGGCTCGTGACCCTCGGCCGCGGTGGACCGGCCGACGTACTCCGGCCGTTCGATGGGCCTGGGCACCGGCAGGGTCGGTGAGACCACTCCGGGGCGAAGCGCGGTGCGCACGGTCATGTCTCCTAACGTCTAACGGCGATGGAGCAGCGGACGCCTGGGGCCGCGAATGTTCACCGATCCCATCACCACCCTGCCGGTGAGGACCACATGTGGTCTGCCGTCGGCGGGCGGATCCTTGCGGCGGTCACGCGCGCTGCCCCCATAGACGATGACGTCGTCGACGGACGCGCTCGCGCCCTCCGGAAGCCGCAGGTTCAGCGACCCGCGGACCATATCGAGTTCGATCACCACCACTGGTCCGGCGAACCGGGCGCGGGTGAGGTCGAGGTCCACCGAGCCCACCCGGCGCACCAGCGCCAGACGGGTGGGCACTGTCCACTCCCCGCTGCGGCGCAGCGATCCCATCCAGCCGCGCAACTCCAGCCGGTCGGTTGCCGACGAGGCGATCGCACCCGGGCCGGGCAGGTCCACGACAAGGGCTTCAAGGTCGGCGGGCTGCCGGGCGCCGGACACCTGGACGGCGCGCTCCTCGAACTCACCGATGTCGATCAGTCCCAGCGCGACGGCGTTGTGCAGTCGGCGCAGCGTTCCACTCCGGTCGGCATCGGAGACCCGCATCGCGGGTGCGCTCTCGATCCTGTGCTCAATCTCAGTCATGACCACTTCAATTTACCTTCGCCGTCCTCACCCGGCCGACCGTCCGGCCGCTGCCGGCTCCGGTCACGTCAACTAAGGTCGGTGAGCATGTCCGATCTGCCCAGACGCGCAGTCCTGATCGGAGCCGCGCTGGCCCCGGTCGCCGCCCCGCTTACCGCCTGCGGAAAGACCGACACAGCACCGGTGTCGGCACCGCCCACACCCGGTCAGGTCCTTACCGCCGCGGCCGACGTCCCGGTGGGCGAGGCCGCCATCGTGGACGGCACCTTGATCACCCAGCCCAGCCCGGGGGTCTACGAGGGTTTCATCGCCCGCTGCACGCATGCCGGATGCGCGCTGGTTCTCAAGAACGGCGGTATCGAATGCCCTTGCCACGGAAGCCGATTCAAGCTCGACGGAGCGGTACAGCGCGGTCCGGCCACCGAGCCGCTGGTTGCCCGGCCGGTCTCGGTGAAGGGCGCCGAGATCGTCGCCGGCTGACCACTCAGGCCAGGAATGCGTCCGGAAGTTCCTCGAGCATGCTGCGCACCATCCGAACCGCGTAGGAAGAACTCCCGCCGCCTACGATCAGCGCCGCGAAAGCCAGGTCGCCGCGGTAGCCGGTGAACCAGGCATGTGAACCGCCCTGGAACTCCGCCTCCCCGGTCTTTCCGTAGACCTCGCCGAGTCCGTCGATCTCCTTAGCTGTGCCGTTGGTCACCACCAGCCGCATCATCGAGCGCAGTCCGTCGAGGATGGCCGGGTCAGCCGGCGGGTGTGCGCCGGTCTCGACCGTCCGACTACCGGCGATCAGGTGCGGGGTCGGGGTCTTTCCGGCTGCCACGGTGGCCGCGGTCAGGGCCATCCCGAACGGGGTGACCAGGACCTTGCCCTGGCCGAACCCGTCCTCGGTGCGTTCGGCGAGGTCCACCGTCGGCGGGACCGTGCCGGTGACCGTGGTCAAACCCTCGATGACGTAGTCGGCGCCGATGCCGTACTGGGAGGCCGCCACGGTCAACGCCGTCGGCGGCATCCGGCTGGCGAGTTCGGCGAAGGTGGTGTTACACGAGTTGGCGAACGCCTTGGACATCGGCACCACACCGAGATCGAACCGGTTGTAGTTCGGGACCACCCGGTCACCGATCTCCATGACGCCCGGGCAGGCCAGCAGCGTGTTGGGGGTGGCCATATCGCGGCTCATCGCCGCCCCGGCGGTGACGATCTTGAAGGTCGAACCCGGCGGATACAGGCCGGTGGTGGCGGCCGGTCCGTCGGCGTTGGCGGCTCCGTTCTGGGCGACCGCGAGGATCTCGCCGGACGAGGGTTTGATGACGACCATCATGGCTTTGCGCCACTGACTGTCCACGGCGTGCTGCGCGGCGTTCTGGACGAGCCGATCGAGAGTGAGCGAGACCGACGGTGCCGGCTTTGGTGGCACCTCGGCGAGGACCTCGACGTCGGCACTGTTCTGGTTGACGCTGACCACCCGCCAGCCGGCCTCGCCGTCCAGATCATTGAGGACGGCCTTCTTGACCTCGCCGACGACCGCGGGCGCGAAAGTGTCGTCGGTGGGCAGCATCTCGGCCTGCGGGGTGACCACCACCCCGGGCAGCGTGTCGAGAGCCCCGGCGACCTTGTCGTGATCGGAGGGCCGCAGCGTAATGAGATCCATGGGTCCGTTGGAGGAACTGGCCTGTTCGGCCAGACGCTGCGGGTTCAGGGTCTCGTCGAACTGTCGCAGCACGTCGGCGACCACCCGCGCGCTCGACATCAGATTGACGCCGGCCCGGGCCGCGTCGAGTTGGTAACGGAACAGTTTGCCCGGCACCAGGACTTCGGTGCCGCCCAGTTCGTTGACCGAGGCTCGCCGCGGCGGGTCGGCGCGGAGTTCCACGGTCTGGTTCTCGCCCAGTTTGGGGTGCAGTGCGCTGGAACTCCAACGGACTCGCCACCGGCCCTCGTCGCGGACCATGTTGAGCACACCGTCGTAGGTCCAGTTCCGCCGCTTGGGCAACTCCCAGGTGAACCGATAGTTCACGCTGCCGGTGTCCTCGGTGTAGCGCGAACCGAGAATCTGTACGTCGAGGTGGCTGGCCTGCAACCCCGCCCACGCCTCGTTGAGGGCGGCGTGGGCGTCAGTCGGCCGGTCGCTGAGTTGAGCGGCCGCGCCGGTGTCACCGCGGCCGAGGCCGGCGAAGAACTCCGCGGCGGCAGGTCCGGGGCCGTCCGGGCGGGGTGTACAGGCCGACACCGCCGTACCCGCGGTCACCGCCGCCAGGATCAGGCCCGCGATTCGCGTTACTAATGAGGTGAAAGTTGCCATTGGGGCAAATGTTATGAGTCTGTCACCCTGATGCCGGGGAGGCGCACCGGGCAATTGTGCGGGTTCAGTCCAGAAGCACGGTGGCGAAAGTACCGACCGCGCGGAAGCCCACCCTCGCGTAGGAGGACCGGGCCACGACGTTGTAGTCGTTGACGTAAAGGCTGGCGATGCGCCCGCCGCGGAGCACCCCCGCCGCGACGGCAGCGGTGCCGGCCGTGCCCAGTCCGCGGCCGCGCCACTCCGGGTGCACCCAGACCCCCTGGATCTGGCCGACCGACGGGGACTGCGACCCGATCTCCGCCTTGAACACCACCCTGCCGTTGTCGAAACGGGCGAACGCCCGGCCGGCGGCGATCAGGGTGGCCACCCGGCGACGGTATCCACGTCCGCCGTCACCGGCGCGGGGATCGACGCCGACCTCGCCGATGAACATGTCGACCGCGGCCACCAGGTAGGCATCCAGTTCGTCGACGCGGACCCGACGCACCGCCGGGTCGGGTGCGCACCGTGGTCGTGAGTGCAGTGCCATCAGCGGCTGACGATCCCGTACGTCCCGGGCCGGGCCCCAGCCCTGCTCCAGTCGCTCCCACATCGGCAGTACCAGATCGGCCGGACCGACCAGCGATGAACACCGGCGGGGCGTACTCAGCGCCTGCTCGGCGAAAGCCCGCAGATCGGCGGGCGCGCCGCGCAGGGGGATGAGATTGGGCCCCGCGTAGCACAGCGACTCCTCGACGCGGCGCCGGGTCCACAGCTCGCCCCCGATGACCGCGGGGTCGACGCCGTGGTCGGCGACTCGGGCGGCGACCATGCAACAGGCCACCGGATCGTCGGCGAGCACCCGGGCCACCGCGACGGCGTCCCTGGCCACCGAGACACGTCGACCGTCGACCGACCGGATCAGTGACGGAGCCGACATGGGTGTTCCTTCTGCGGATCTGGCCCCTACCCGGGTGACATCCGGCGGGACATCTTCAGCTTACGGTCACCACCGGCGAACCGCCCGCACCTGCGCTCGAGTCGCGTTGCGCCGCACCCATTTCCTCGGCGAGCCGCAATGCCTCCTCGATGAGCGTCTCAACGATCTTGGCCTCCGGCACCGTCTTGATCACCTCGCCCTTGACGAAGATCTGCCCCTTGCCGTTACCCGAGGCCACCCCGAGATCGGCCTCCCGGGCCTCTCCCGGGCCGTTGACCACGCAGCCCATGACCGCCACCCGCAACGGCACGTCGAGACCCTCGAGGCCGGCACTGACCTCATTGGCAAGGGTGTAGACGTCGACCTGCGCGCGTCCGCACGACGGACAGGACACGATCTCCAGCGTGCGCGGACGCAGGTTCAGCGATTCGAGAATCTGGCTGCCGACCTTGACCTCCTCGACCGGCGGCGCCGACAGCGAGACCCGGATGGTGTCGCCGATACCGCGGGAGAGCAGCGCACCGAAGGCGACCGCGGACTTGATGGTGCCCTGGAAAGCCGGCCCGGCCTCGGTCACCCCCAGATGCAACGGGTAGTCACACTTCTGAGCCAGCAGTTCGTAGGCAGCCACCATCACGACCGGGTCATTGTGTTTGACACTGATCTTGATATTGCCGAAGCCGTGTTCCTCGAACAGCGACGCTTCCCACAGCGCCGACTCGACCAGCGCCTCCGGGGTCGCCTTGCCGTATTTTTCCATCATCCGCTTGTCCAACGAGCCGGCGTTGACACCGATGCGGATCGGGATGCCTGCGGCGCCGGCGGCCTTGGCCACCTCGCCGACCCGGCCGTCGAACTCCTTGATATTGCCGGGGTTCACCCGGACCGCCGCACACCCGGCGTCGATCGCGGCGAAGATGTACTTGGGCTGGAAGTGGATATCGGCGATCACCGGGATCTGACTCTTGCGGGCGATCTCGGCGAGCGCGTCGGCGTCCTCCTGGCGCGGGCAGGCCACCCGAACGATGTCGCAGCCGGCAGCGGTCAGTTCGGCGATCTGCTGCAGCGTGGAGTTGACATCATGGGTTTTGGTGGTGCACATCGACTGCACCGAGATCGGATAGTCGCTGCCGACCCCGACATTGCGCACCATGAGCTGACGGGTCGTGCGTCGCGGTGCAAGGGTCGGCGGCGGCGCGGACGGCATTCCGAGACCGATCGAGGGCCCTGCAGCGGCGGTGGACATCGGCATCTCCTATTGGAACAACCTGATCGGGTTGATCAGGTCAGCGGTCACGGTCAGCGCCATGTAGCCCACCACCACGACGAGAACCACGTAGGTGGGGGCCAGCAGCTTGCCGTAGTCCACCGGCGCGGCGGGCAACAGGCCCCGGACCGAGCGGATCATGTTGCGTAGCTTTTCGTAGAGCGCGACCGCGATGTGGCCGCCGTCGAACGGAAGCAGCGGAACCAGGTTGATCGCGCCGAGCACGAAGTTGAGTTGCGCCAGGAAGAACCAGAACGCCACCCACAGACCGTGATCGACGGTGTCGCCACCGATGATGCTGGCGCCGACCACGCTGATCGGGGTTTCCGGGTCCCGTTCGCCGCCGCCGATGGCGTCGACGAGCGCGCCGACCTTGGACGGGATCTTGGCCATCGACTTGCCCAGTTCGACCGCCAGATCGCCGGTGAACGCGAAGGTCCCCGGCACCGCCGAGAGCGCGTTGTAGTGCGTCGGCCCGAACTGGGCGGCGGTGATGCCGATCGCGCCGACATCCGAGGGACCGGTGGCCTCGCCACCGCCGGCCGGCGCAACCCAGCGCGTGGTGCTGGTGACGTCGATGACGGTGTCGACGGTCGTCGTGCGCCCGTCCTGGGTGCGCTCCACCACGAAGGGGGTGGGCCCGGCGGACTTCTGCACCGCGGCCACCATCTCCTCGAAGGTGTTCACCTCGGTGGCGCCGACCTTGACCACCACGTCACCCGAGCGCAGACCCGCCTCGGCAGCCGGGCCGGAGCCCGCGCAGTCACCCAGTTCACCCTTGACGATCTCCGGCTTGACACAGGTGGTCTCGCCCACGATCGCGGTCGTCGGCGGATGCAGGTTGGGCAGGCCCCACATGAGGGCGATCCCGTAGATCAGCACCAGCCCGATGATGAAGTTCATCGCCGGGCCGGCGAACAATACGGCGACGCGCTTCCAGGTCTTCTGCTTGTACATCGCGTGCGGCTCGTCCTCGGGCCGCAACTGGTCGGCCGGCGTCATACCGGCGATATCGCAGAAACCGCCCAGCGGGATCGCTTTGAGCCCGTACTCGGTGGTGCCGAGTTTGTTGGGCCGCGTCGTGGACCACAGCGTGGGTCCGAATCCGACGAAGTACCGGCGCACCTTCATCCCGGTGGCGCGGGCAACCCACATATGGCCGCATTCGTGCAGCGCCACCGAAAGCAGGATGGCGAGAGCGAACAGCACAATGCCTACGACAAACATCATGAGTCGAACATCATCACCGTGACGTGACCTCCTGTGCCGCGATCGCCTCGCGAGCACGTTGCCGGGCCCATCGCTGGGCGTCGAGTACCTCTTCCACGGTAGCCGGTTCGTCCGTCCACTGGTCAGCGGCGTGCAGCACGTCAGCGATTGTTCCGACGATCGCCGGGAAACGGATGCGCCCGGCCAGGAAGGCTTCGGCGGCCTCTTCGTTGGCGGCGTTGTAGACGGCAGGCATACATCCACCGGCCTGCCCCGCGACTCTGGCCAGGCCCACCGCCGGAAACACCTCATCGTCCAGCGGTTCGAACTCCCAGCGCGAGGCGGTGCTGAAGTCGCAGGCGGCGGACGATCCGGCGACCCGCTGTGGCCAGCCCAACGCCAGCGAGATCGGCAGCTTCATATCCGGCGGGCTGGCCTGGGCGATGGTGGAGCCGTCGGCGAAGGTGACCATCGAGTGCACGATCGACTGGGGATGGACGACCACGCTGATGCGCTCGTAGGGAATGCCGAACAGCAAGTGCGTCTCGATGAGTTCGAGGCCCTTGTTGACCAGCGAGGCAGAGTTCAGCGTATTCATCGGCCCCATGCTCCAGGTGGGGTGGGCGCCGGCCTGCTCGGGTGTCACCGACTCCAGGTCGGCAGCCGACCAGCCGCGAAACGGGCCGCCCGAGGCGGTGAGCACCAGGGTTGCCACCTCGTCGGCGGTGCCGGCCCGCAGGCACTGGGCCAGCGCGGAGTGCTCGGAGTCCACCGGCACGATCTGACCCGGCCGGGCGGACTTGAGCACCAGTGGACCACCGGCGACCAGGGATTCCTTATTGGCAAGTGCAAGCCGGGCGCCGGTGGCCAGCGCAGCCAGCGTGGGCTCCAGCCCGAGCGCCCCGACCAGGGCGTTGAGCACCACATCGGCCTCTGTCTCGCGAACCAGGCGGGTCACCGCGTCGGGACCGCAGAACGTCACCTCGCCGATCCGTTCGGCGGCGGCCGGATCGGCGACCGCGATGGCGCCGACTCCGGCTTCGGTGCGCTGACGGGCCAGTAGATCGGGATTGGCGCCCCCGGCCGCGAGTCCGACGACTTCGAAGCGGTCGGGGTTGGCGGCGATGACCTCCAAAGCCTGGGTACCGATGGAACCGGTACTTCCCAGGATCAGCACGCGCAGGCGCCCGGCCGGACTCAACCGCTCCGAATTCACGCCATCATTGTGCCAGCGCCGCCGGCCCGGCCCGACCCGCCGACCGGTTGCTGATCGCTGATGACCGATGCCCAGTTCTGTGATCGTGGTCACATTCCCCTATCCGTAGCGCGCGGCGCACCGAATGCTGAGTACGGCCGCCGTGAGGATCGGCCGTATTTGTCGGAGGGATCAAAGGAGAATCTATGACTGTCCACCGTTCGGTTATCACCGCTGCCGGTGTGGCCGCTATCGCGGCCCTGGCTCTGTCGGGCTGCTCGTCGGCCACCAAGGAGGAGGCCAGCACGGCCACCGAGACCACCTCGTCCGCGATGACCACCACCTCGGCGATGGCCGCACCGGCCGCCGGTGATCTGGTCGGCGCGGGCTGTGCCGCCTACGCGGAGGCCAACCCGACCGGCCCGGCCTCGGTCGAGGGCCTGGCCAAAGACCCGGTTGCCACCGCGGCATCCAACAGCCCGGTGCTGACCACTCTGGCCGGTGCGCTGTCGGGCAAGCTCAATCCCGACGTCAACCTGGTGGAGACGCTCAACAACGGCGAGTTCACCGTGTTCGCGCCGACTGACGAGGCGTTCGGAAAGATCGACGCGGCCACCATCGAGACGCTCAAGACCGACTCCGATCTGCTGACATCGATCCTGACCTACCACGTGGTGTCCGGTCAGGCCGATCCCGCCGCGGTCGTCGGTGAGCACGCGACGGTTCAGGGCTCCAATCTGACCGTCACCGGGTCCGGCAACGACCTGAAGGTCAACGACGCCGGTGTCGTGTGCGGTGGCATCAAGACCGCCAACGCGACGCTGTACCTCATCGACACCGTGCTGATGCCGCCCGCGGCGCCCGCCGAGACCACGTCGATGGAGACCTCCTCGATGGAGACCACGGCGACCCCGACGCCCTAGCCCCCAGCATCCGCGAACGAGACGCGGAATCGTCGCTGCCGCAAGGCAATCGGCGATTCCGCGTCTCATTTTTTGGGCCCAGCCCGACGGCAGACAGTGACACACGACACCCATCCGGGGACGCCACCGCACCGAATGACCATTGACACCCCGCGCAGACCGCGGACCCATGACGAAGGGACATCCATGAAACAGCACATGACAGCCATCAAGGCACTGCCGGCCGTCGCCCTTGCCGCCGGCCTGGCACTGGTCGCAGCGCCCGCCGCGACGGCCGACGCCCACCTCGTCGGCCCCGGCTGCGCCGCCTATGCCCAGCAGGTTCCCACCGGACCGGGTTCGGTGGCCGGTATGGCCGCGTCACCGCTGACCGTGGCGGCCTCCAACAGTCCGGTGCTGACCACCTTGGCCGCCGCCGTGTCCGGTGGCCTCAACCCCGCTGTCAACCTCGTCGACACCCTCGACGGGGGGCACTTCACCGTCTTCGCGCCGACCAATGACGCATTCGCCAAGATCGACGCGGCGACCCTCGACAAACTCAAGACCGACTCCGCCCTGCTGACCTCGATCCTGACGTATCACGTGGTCCCCGGCCAGGCGGGTCCCGACCAGGTGGTCGGCACCCACAAGACCGTTCAGGGCTCCGACCTCACCGTCGGCGGCGGTGGCGACACCCTGACGGTCAATGCAGCCAACGTGGTCTGCGGCGGCATCGCGACCACCAACGCCACGGTGTACCTCATCGACTCGGTGCTGATACCTCCCGCCGCCTAGGCGGGACGCCGCGCCGATCCGGCGCGGCGTGAAGCACCCTCACTGCCGGCCGCGGCGGCGTGCCTCTCCTTCACGCCACCGCGGCCGGCTTGTGCGCGCTGCCATCCGCGGTTGACGCAGGCCCCCCGGCGGCGGCAGCACAGTCACCCGGCAGCATAGGAACCATGCCGACCGCCGCGTCCGTCCTGTGGTTCCGCCGCGACCTGCGACTGTATGACCTGCCGCCACTGCTGGAAGCCGCCGGATCGGGTGGCAGCATGCTGGCCTGTTTCGTCCTGGACCCCCGCCTTGAGGCCGCCGCCGGCCCACGCCGGTTGCAGTACCTCGGTGATGCGCTGCGCGAGGTCAACGACGCGCTCGACGGACGACTGCTGATCGCCCGCGGCCGTCCGGAGGACCTGATTCCGCAGATCTGCGCCGCGGTCGATGCCACCGCCGTGCACATCTCCGCCGACTTCAGCCCGTTCGGGGTGCGCCGTGACAGGGCGGTCGGGGCGGCGTTGTCCGCAGCCGGAATTCCCCTCGTCGCGACCGGCTCCCCCTACCTGGTGTCCCCCGGCCGGGTCACGAAGGATGACGGCACTCCGTACAAGGTGTTCACTCCGTTCTTCAACCGTTGGCGCGAGATCGGCTGGCGCTCCCCCGCCCAGTCCGATCCGGCGATGGCCACCTGGGTCGACCCCGCCCGGACGGCCGGCCTGCCGGCGCCGGCCAATGCGCCGAATCCGGGCATGGCACTCGATGCACCGGCCGGCGAAGCGGCGGCGCGGAGCCGGTGGGCGGAGTTCCTCGCCGACGGGATCGCCGACTACGCGGCCGACCGGGACCGGCCGGACCGGCCCGGGACCAGCCGGATGTCCGCCCACCTGAAATTCGGCACCATTCACCCGCGGACCATGGCGGCCGATCTGACCCTGCGCGACTCCGGGCCCGGTGCCTACCTGCGTGAACTTGCGTTCCGGGATTTCTACGCCGCGGTGCTGCACCAGCGGCCGGCCAGCGCCTGGCATAACTGGAACTCCGCATTCGATGCCATCGAAGTCGACACCGGCACCGAGGCGCGGGCGGCCTTCGAAACCTGGAAACAGGGCCGCACCGGCTATCCCATCGTCGACGCGGGGATGCGCCAGCTGTCCGCGACCGGCTTCATGCACAACCGGGTACGGATGATCGTGGCATCGTTTCTGGTCAAGGATCTGCATCTGCCGTGGCAGTGGGGCGCACGCTGGTTCCTCGAGCAACTAGTCGATGCCGACGTCGCCAGCAACCAGCACGGCTGGCAGTGGTGCGCAGGTACGGGGACCGACGCCGCACCGTACTTCCGGGTGTTCAACCCGACCGCCCAGGGCGAGAAGTTCGACCCGTCCGGCGACTATGTCCGGCGCTGGGTGCCCGAACTCGCCGATACCGCCGACGTGCACCGGCTCAAGGCGGGCCGGCCGGCCGGCTATCCCGAGCCGATGGTGGACCACGCCGCCGAACGCACCGAGGCGCTGCGGCGGTACGGCCTGATCCGCTGAGCGGCCGGGATCACCATCGATCCGAACGACGGGTGTGCCAGAATATCGGCAGTCGAACGACAGGAGCCGCAATGGTCAACACCGAGGTGGAGCGTTACTCGGAAGTCGATCCCGCCGAAGTGCCTTCGGCCGCTTGGGGTTGGAGCAAGATCACCTACCGCACCTGGTACGCGCTGGGCATCTTCATCATCCTGTTCCTGGTGGGCATGCTCCGGGGTAATCACGTCGGCCATGTCGAGGACTGGTTCCTGCTCGCGTTCGCCGTGATCGTGGCCGCCGTGATGGTGCGCGACGTGATCATGCGCCGCCGGGGCATGCTGCGCTAACCCTCGGCGGCGAGTTGTCCGCAGGCCGCCGCGATCTCCCGGCCACGGGTGTCACGCACGGTGCACGACACCCCCTGCGCCCGCACCCGCCGGACGAACTCCCGCTCGGCCGCCTTCGGGCTGGCGTCCCACTTGCTCCCCGGCGTCGGGTTGAGCGGAATCAGGTTGACGTGGGCCAGCGGTCCCAGTGCGGCGTGCAGTTTCTTGCCGAGCAGGTCGGCCCGCCAGGGCTGGTCGTTGATATCGCGGATCAACGCGTACTCGATCGACACCCGCCGGCCCGTGACGTCACCGTAGTAGCGGGCGGCGTCGAGAACGTCGTCGACCGGCCAGCGGTTGTTCACCGGAACCAGGGTGTCGCGCAACTCGTCGTCGGGGGTGTGCAACGACAGCGCCAGGGTGACGCCGAGGTGCTCGTCGGCGAGCTTGCGGATGGCCGGGGCCAGACCGACGGTGGACACCGTCACCGAGCGTGCCGAGATTCCGAAACCCTCCGGCGGGGCGGCGGTGATCCGCCGGACCGCAGCCAGCACCCGGGTGTAGTTGGCCAGCGGCTCACCCATGCCCATGAACACCACGTTGGACAGTCGTTCACCGAACCGATCTCGAACTGTGGCAGCCGCGGCGCGGACCTGCTCGAGGATCTCGGCGGTGCTGAGGTTTCGGGTCAGCCCGCCCTGACCGGTCGCGCAGAACGGACAGGCCATCCCGCAGCCGGCCTGTGAGGAGATGCAGACCGTGGTGCGGTTCGGATAACGCATCAGCACCGACTCGAAGGTCGCTCCAGCGTGCCCGCGCCACAGGGTCTTTCGGGTCTCTCCGCCGTCGCACTCGATTTCCCGCACCACCGTCAGCAGCGGCGGGAACAGCGCTTCGGCCACCGTGTCGCGAACGGCGGCCGGCAGGTCAGTCATCTGCTGCGGGTCGGCCAGCAGGCGACCGTAGTACTGCGCCGCAAGTTGTTTGGCCCGGAAACCCGGCAGCCCGAGATCGGCCACCGCGGCCACCCGCTCGTCTGCGTCCAGATCGGCGAAGTGCCGCGGCGGCAGACCCCGGCGGGGGGCCTCGAACACCAGCTCCTGCTTCACACGCCCTCCGGGGTCAGGCCAACAGGCTGAGCACGATCCAGGTGGCCACCGCCGACGGCAGGGCGCCGTCGATACGGTCCATCAGCCCACCATGGCCCGGGAGCAGGGTACCCATATCCTTAATGCCCAGATCGCGCTTGAACTGGGATTCGACCAGGTCGCCGAGGGTGGCCGTGACGACCAGCATGATCCCCAACGGCACCCCGACCCACCACGGCTTGTGCATCAGGAACGCCACCGCGAGCACGGCCGCGAGGGTGCCGCAGACCAGCGAGCCGGCCAGTCCCTCCCAGGACTTCTTCGGACTGATCGCCGGGACCATCCGGTGCTTACCGAACAGCACCCCGGCGGCATAACCGCCGATATCGGAGAAGGCCACGGTGACCATGAATGCGAACACCCGGGCCCCGCCGTCGTCCGGGTAGACCAGCAGCGCGCCGAACGCGGCGAACAGCGGAATCCAGGTCGCCAGGAAGATGGTGACCGCGACATCGCGCAGATAGTTGACCGGCTGGCTCTGCAAACCCTGGCTCAGCAGCCGCCAGATCAGGCAGACCAGCACCGTCCCGCCGTACCCCCCCAACGCGCCGGCTGCGCCGAAGGGCCAGGTCAGCCAGATCATGGCCTGACCACCGACGAGCAGCGGAATGAGCGGGATCGAGTACCCGGCCTCGCGCAACCGCTTGACCACCTCGTGGGTCGCGATCGCCATCGCCACCGACAGGATCACCACCCACCCGCGGGGGGCGAAGATCAGTGTTCCGATCACCATGCCGCCGAGCAGCAGGCTCACGGCGACGGCGGCGGGCAGGTTGCGCCCGGCCTTCGAGGTATTCGCCGGCGGCGATGCGGAGTCTGCCACTTTTTCTCTGCCAGGGTCCTCAGACCTCGAGCAGTTCGCCTTCCTTGTGTTTGACGAGTTCCTCGATCTGGTGCACGTACTGGGCGGTGGACTTGTCGAGATCCTTCTCGGCCCGGCCGACCTCATCCTCGCCGGCCTCGCCGTCCTTCTTGATCCGGTGCAGTTCCTCCATCGCCCGGCGCCGGACGTTGCGCACCGACACCTTGGCATCCTCACCCTTGGCCTTGGCCTGCTTGACCAGGTCCCGGCGGCGTTCCTCGGTCAGCTGCGGAATCGAGACCCGGATGATGTTCCCGTCGTTGGTCGGGTTGACGCCCAGATCGGAGTTGCGGATCGCGTCCTCGATCGGACGCAACTGGGCGGCCTCGTAGGGCTTGATCACCACCATCCGGGCCTCAGGAACGTTGATACTCGACATCTGCGTGATGGGGGTGGGTGTGCCGTAATAGTCGACGACGATGCGGGAGAACATGCCCGGGTTGGCCCGTCCGGTGCGAATGGAGGACAGGTCGTCGCGGGCGACCGCGACGGCCTTCTCCATCTTCTCTTCGGCGTCGAAGAGAGCTTCGTCAATCATGCGACTCCTCGGTCATGCGATATCAGGTGGTGACCAGTGTTCCGATCTTCTCACCGGCAACCGCTCGGGCGATATTCCCATTAGTCAGCAGATTGAAGACCAGAATCGGCATTCCGTTGTCCATACAGAGACTGAAGGCGGTGGCATCTGCTACCCGCAGGCCGCGGTCGATGACCTCCCGGTGGGTGATCTCGGGCAGCAACTCGGCCTCCGGGTTCTCCCGGGGATCGTCGGTAAAGACCCCGTCGACCGCCTTGGCCATCAGCACCACGTCGGCGCCGATCTCCAGCGCCCGTTGGGCAGCGGTGGTGTCGGTGGAGAAGTACGGCAGCCCCATACCGGCGCCGAAAATGACCACCCTGCCCTTCTCGAGGTGCCGGCGCGCCCGAAGCGGGATGTAGGGTTCGGCGACCTGGCCCATGGTGATCGCGGTCTGAACCCGGGTGACGATGCCTTCCTTCTCCAGAAAGTCCTGCAGCGCAAGGCTGTTCATCACGGTGCCAAGCATGCCCATATAGTCCGACCGAGTCCGCTCCATACCGCGCTGCTGCAGTTGGGCACCCCGGAAGAAGTTGCCGCCGCCGATCACCACGGCGACCTGAACACCACTGCGCACCACTTCGGCGATCTGGCGGGCCACCCGGGCCACTACGTCCGGGTCAAGTCCGACGGCACCGCCACCGAACATCTCGCCGCCGAGTTTGAGCAGCACCCGCGAATACTTCGGCCGCAATTGCCCAGTCGGCTGAACCATGCGCACTCCTCATCCTCGTACCGGCATGAGAGAGCCATCCCGGCGACCGCCGGAACGGCCCCCTCATCCTGCCTCATCCGGACTGGGCGCGGACCTGCGGGGTTGTTTCGCGAGGCGGCACTGGGTCGGTTACGCGAGGTACCAAGAGGTACTAAAATGAGCATTGTTGAAAGAAGTCCGACGAAAACTCATGTGGGCCGATTCCCGGAGGTGCGCGTAAACGTGGCGCTACAGGCCAGAGCAGAAGCGACACGCCGCCGGATTCTTGATTCCGCAATCGAGCTTTTCAGCGAATTGGGTTACGGCGAAACCGGACTGGCCGATGTGCTGGCGCGGGCCGGGGTCAGCAAGGGGGCCTTCTACTACCACTTCGACGCCAAGGAATCCGTGGCGGTCGCCATCATCGAAGACTACCGCCGCCGCAACATCGAAGCGGTGCTCGAACATACGGATCGGTCTGCGCCATTGCTGGACCGGATCATCGTCGCGACCTTCGTCTCCGCGGCGATGATCGAGTCGGAGCAGGCCGCCCGCATCGGCAACCAACTGCTCCAGGCCCTGGGCCAGGTCAGCAGCATCGCCTCGCAGATCTACCGCGAGTGGACGACGGATTTCATCACCAACCTCACCGTCGCGATCGAGCGGATCGGGCCGCGCCCCGGCGTCAACCCTGCCGAGTTCGCCGAGGCCATGTGGGTCGGGGTCCTGGGCTGTCACCTGTTGTCATCGGCGCTGGCCGACGACCCGTACACCCGGCTCAGCCGGGCCTGGCGGACCCTGCTGCGAGCCACCCTGCCCGAACCTGCCCAGCACGGGTACAGCGAGTTGCTCGACCGGATGTCCGACGGACTGCTGGCCGTCCCCTAGGGCGATCTGGTCTGCGCAGCATCGGTGATCAGCGGCCACGGCTGGGCCGATTCGAGTTCGTAAGCAAGTTCCAGCAGGCGCCGCTCATGGCCCAACGGCGCACTGAACATCATCCCGACCGGCATTCCGTCGGTTCCCTGCGCAAGCGGCAGCGACAGCGCGGGTTCGCCGGTGGCGTTCTGCAGCGGTGTGAACGCGACCCAGTCCTGTAGACGGTCGATGACCTGCCCGTAGTCCGCGGTCGGGTCCAGGTGGCCGACCCGCGGCGTCCCCTCGGCCAGCGTGGGGGTCAGCAGGACGTCGTAGTCGCGGTAGAACCGTTCGGTGACCCTGCGCAGCCGGCTCAGGCGGGTGACCGCCAGCGGAACCCGGTGCAGATTGCGGGTCGCGTACCGGTCCAGCCCCAGGGTCAGGTTGTCCAACCGGGACCGGTCGAAACTGGATCCGAACGTGAGTCGGCCGGTGCGCACCAGCGTCATTGCCAGCGACGCCCAATACAGCAGGAAGTCATCGGCGAAGGATGCCGGGATCGGGTTGGCGTCGAGATGCTCGACCCGGTGGTCCAGGCCCTCGAGCAGGGCGGCGGTCGCCAGCGTGTGGTCGCGCATCGCCGGACTGCAGTCCCGGTTCACCGACCGGGTGACCACCGCGATCCGCAACCGGTCGCGGCCCGGCCCGGTCACCGCACCGACCGGCAGCAGCGACCGGTTTCGCCAGATCCGCTCGGACTCCCGGTAGAACGCGGCGGTGTCGCGGACCGACCGGGTCAGCACGCCGTCGTTGACCAGCCGGACCGGCATCTTGCGCGACATCTCGTCCTGGGGCAGCCGGCCCCGGGAGGGCTTGAGACCGACCAGTCCGTTACAGGCCGCCGGAATCCGGATCGAGCCGCCCCCGTCGTTGGCGTGGGCGATGGGCACCACACCCGCCGCGACGAACGCCCCCGAACCCGAGGATGACGCCCCGGCCGTGTACTCGGTGTCCCACGGATTGCGAACCGCCCCGATCCGGGGATGCTCGGCGGCGGCACTGAAGCCGAACTCCGACAGCTGGGTCTTGCCCAGCGGGATCAGGCCGGTGCCCAGGAAGAACCGCGCGAACTCCCCGTGCCCGAGTTTGGGAACCGGCTCCCACGCATCGGTGCCGTTCATGGTGGGCATGCCCTCGACGTCGACGTTGTCCTTGAAGAACGTCGGCACGCCGTCGAAGTAGCCGCCCGGGCGGTTCGAGGACCTCGCCCGGGCCTGAGCCTGATCGAACGACTCGTGGGCCAGCCCGTTGAGGGTGGGATTCACCGCCTCGCAGCGGGCAATGGCGGCGTCGACCACCTCCGCCGGGGACACCCGGCCGGTGCGGATCGCGTCGACCAGTGCGACGGCGTCAAGCTCGCCGAGCGCATCGTCCCCGAAGGCGTTGACTCCCCGCATGATTGGTCGGGCGGCTAGGCCTGACCCACCTCGAAGCGGACGAATCGGGTCACCGTCACGCCGGCCTCGTCGAGCAGCGCCTTGACGGACTTCTTGCCATCCGCCACCGACGGCTGCTCCAGCAGGACGACGTCCTTGAAGAAGCCGTTGACGCGTCCCTCGATGATCTTGGGCAACGCGGCCTCGGGCTTGCCCTCGGCCTTGGCGGTCTCTTCGGCGACGTGGCGCTCGTTGGCGACGATATCCTCGGGCACGTCGTCGCGGGTGAGGTACTTGGCCTTCAGTGCGGCGATCTGCAGGGCGACGGCGTGCGCGGCACTCGTGTCGCCGCCCTCGAACTCCACCAGCACGCCGACGGCGGGCGGCAGGTCCGCCGCGCGCTTGTGCAGGTAGGTCTCGACGTTGCCGTCGAAGTACTGCACCCGGCGCAGCTCGAGCTTCTCACCGATCTTGGCCGACAACTCCGCGATGGCCTGCTCGACGGTCTTGTCGCCGGCGTTGGCGGCTTTGAGGGCGTCGACGTCGGCCGCCTTCGATGCCAGCGCAGCGTCAAGGATCCGATCGGCCAATTGCTGGAACTCGGCATTCTTCGCGACGAAGTCGGTCTCGGAGTTCAGCTCGATGAGCGCCCCGTCGCGGGCGGCCACCAGTCCCTCGGCGGTGGCCCGCTCGGCGCGCTTGCCGACGTCCTTGGCGCCCTTGATGCGCAGCGCCTCGACGGCCTTGTCGAAGTCACCACCGGCCTCGGCCAGTGCGTTCTTGCAGTCCATCATTCCGGAGCCGGTGAGCTCGCGAAGCCGCTTGACGTCGGCGGCGGTGTAGTTGGCCATGTCAGCCTTTCTCGACGGTGACGGTCGTGGTGACGGACTCGTCCGACACCGGGCCGGGCTCGCTGGGGGCGGACTCGATGGCCGCGCTGGCCAGCAGTTCCTGCTCCCACTCCGCCAGTGGCTCAGCCGCGGCGTCGGGCTTGTCGCCGGCACCGGCACCGCCGCGGGCCTGCAGGCCCTCGGCGACCGCGGCGGCGATGACCTTGGTCAGCAGCGCGGCCGACCGGATGGCGTCGTCATTGCCCGGGATCGGGTAGTCCACGAGATCGGGATCGCAGTTGGTGTCCAGGATCGCGATGATCGGGATGTTCAGTTTGCGGGCCTCGGCAACGGCGAGGTGCTCCTTGTTGGTGTCGACGACCCAGATCGCCGACGGCACCTTGTTCATGTCCCGGATACCGCCGAGGCTGCGCTCGAGCTTGTTCTTCTCCCGGGTCAGCATGAGGATCTCTTTCTTGGTGCGACCCTCGAACCCTCCGGTCTGCTCCATGGCCTCGAGTTCCTTCATCCGCTGAAGGCGCTTGTGCACGGTGGAGAAGTTGGTGAGCATGCCGCCCAGCCAGCGCTGGTTCACATACGGCATCCCGACGCGGGTCGCCTCTTCGGCGATCGACTCCTGGGCTTGCCGCTTGGTGCCGACAAACATGACCGACCCGCCGTGGGCGACAGTCTCCTTGACGAACTCGTAAGCCTTGTCGATGAAGGTGAGCGTCTGCTGCAGGTCGATGATGTAGATGCCGTTGCGGTCGGTGAAGATGAACCGCTTCATCTTGGGGTTCCAGCGACGGGTCTGGTGCCCGAAGTGGGCGCCGCTGTCGAGCAGCTGCTTCATGGTTACTACGGCCATGCTGATGCCTTACTGGTCGGTTACCGCCCGGCATCGGGTGATGCCGGGCCCTGGCGCCTGCGCGAACACCGACCCGTCGTGAGACGGGACCAACCGGCATGCGCGGCGACTGCCGTCGTGGCGACAGTGCACTCAGGCGCGCGAAGTCAGCCCGCTGGCACGGGCTGCGAGGAGAAGTTTACACCCGCCACAGGCCACTGTTGTCCACAGCCGCGACGCCGTGCACAACGGCGGTTCGAGGCGGTGACGGATTACCGGGCGAGGCGCTGAACTGTACGGATGCGGATCATGGCAGCAGCGGCAGGCCGACTGGCCGTCCCGGTCGCCTTCGCGGTGGCCTGCGCGGCTCCAGCACACCCCGACGGGGTGCGCTTGCAGTGGCCGCTGCGGCCCGGGATTCCGGTGGTGACCCGCCACTTCGACGCCCCGTCCCCCAACTGGCAGCGCGGCCACCGCGGCGTCGACCTGGCCGGGGTTGCGGGGCAGCCGGTCTATGCGGCCGGGCCGGGCACCGTGGTGTTCGCCGGGTCGCTGGCCGGCCGGCCGGTGGTGTCGGTGGCCCACCCCGGCGGCCTGCGCACCAGCTACGAACCGGTGAATCCCGGAGTCCGGCCCGGCGAACCGGTCGGCGCGACGAGTCCGCTGGGCCGGTTGGCGGCCGGGCACCCGGGCTGCCCGGTCGCTGCCTGCCTGCATTGGGGAGCCATGTGGGGCCCGGCGGCGCGGGCCGATTACGTCGATCCGCTCGGCCTGCTGGCGGCCACCCCGGTCCGACTCAAACCGCTGACCGGGTGAGCTCAGGCCCTCGGATGTGCCTGATCATGGACCGCGCGCAGCCGGGCGACCGTGACGTGGGTGTAGAGCTGGGTGGTGGCCAGCGTGGAGTGGCCGAGCAGTTCCTGCACGATCCGCAGGTCGGCCCCACCCTCGAGTAGATGGGTTGCTGCGCTGTGCCGCAGCCCGTGCGGGCCGATATCGGGCGCGCCGGGGACTGCGCCGACGGTCTGGTGCACCACGGTGCGGGCCTGCCTCGGGTCGAGCCGACGACCCCGCGGACCCAGCAGCAGGGCCGGACCGGAGTCGGGTGTGGCCAGGGTCGGTCGGCCGTCGTCCAGCCAGCCGGCGAGTGCGGTGCCGGCCGGCCCGCCGAACGGCACGGTGCGTTGTTTGTTGCCCTTGCCCAGCACCCGCAGCAGCCGCCGGCCAGTGTCGACATCGTCGATATCGAGGCCGCACAGTTCGCTCACCCGGATGCCGGTGGCGTACAGCATCTCGACGATGAGCCGGTCGCGGAGCGCCAGCGGATCGCGCTGCTGGGCCCCGAGGTCGGCGGCCGCCATCGCCGCCAGCGCCTGGTCCTGACGCAGCACCGCCGGCAGGGTGCGGCGGGCCTTGGGCACCTGCAGCCGGGCCGCCGGATCCGCGGCCAGCAGGCCACGCCGGAGCGCCCAGTCGGTGAACGTCTTGACCGCCGAGGTGCGCCGGGCCAGCGTGGTGCGGGCCGCCCCACCAGCGGCCTGGGCCGCCAGCCATGCCCGTAGCAGCGGCAGACTGAGCCCGTCGAGTCCGGCGGCCGGGGTGCGGGTGTCCAGGAAGTCGAACAACGAGCGCAGATCGGTCAGATAAGCGCGGCGGGTGTGTGCGGAGCGCCCGCGCTCCAGTGCCAGATACTCGGCGTACTCCCGCAGGATCGCCTCGTACCTATCCGGGTCGGCCACTCCCCTACCGTCGCAGACGGCAGCCGTACCGCCGACCACCTCGCCGGGCGTGTCGGCGGACGGGGATCACCAGTTCCAGACGCCCTGGTCGTTCGGCGGGTACTGCTCGCACACGTCGGTACTCCGGGCGGCCACACCCTTGTTGTTGAAGAACAACTTCGCCCAGTTCGGCCATGCGAAGGTCAGTTGCTCGTAGTAGATGTCGGTGGCGATGTTCTCGGAGTACTGCCGGCGCCCGGCGTAGTCCATCGAGAAGAACCAGTGGATCCGGTCGCGGGCTGCCGACTGCACCTCGGGCGATTTGTTGTTGTAGTCGATCATGTAGCGCTCGAAGTAGACCGGCTTCACGTCGCGGGCGGCTGCCATGATCTGTTCGGCGGTGCAGGTGGTCCGCAGGATGCGGTTGGGGATCGGATAGTCGTCGGTGGCGTCAGCCGAGGCGATACCCGGTGCCGCCATGACGGCCGAGGCGACCACAGCACCGAACCGGGTGGCTCGACTTCTGGTTGTCATCCGGGATCAGCCGTTCTTCTTCCAGAACATCCAACTGCGCCGGGGCGCGGCCGCGGCGATCTCGCTACTGGAATGCTTTCCGCCGCACCACTGGCCGGCCGGAACGCTGCGGCGAACCATATCGACATGGTTACCGCATCCCGACCAGGTGGTTTTACTGCAGACCCGGCATTGCACAGCACGACACATAGCTGATTTCCCTTCGTTTCAGGCGTGACTTTTCAGGCGAGGCTCAGAAAGAGCCGTTCGAGTTCCTCAATACTGAGCCGGTCGTCGGCATTCGCAGCCGACGGGTCGATGCAGTTGCGCAGACCGGTCGCGATGATGGTGAATCCGGCCCGGTTAAGCGCTTTGGACACCGCGGCGAGTTGGGTCACCACGTCTCGGCAGCCGCGGCCCTGCTCGATCATCGCGATCACACCGCCGAGTTGTCCGTGCACCCGCCGCAACCGATTGAGGGTGGCGGTGGGGGCGGCGTCGCAGTGCGATTGCCGTTCGGGCGCCTGGGTCATGCCTTCACCTCCGGTTGCGTCACGTTCGTGTATACCATACCCCCTATGGTATTACTTATTCGTGATCAAGACGGCCCCGCGGGCGTTGCGGTTGGATGCGAGCAACCCAGACAACTACTGTCCTCGTCCGGAGTCTCTTGACACCAGCGCTTTTCGGTTATCCGGATGTTCCGGTCAGGTGTATCTCGAGATAGGACAAGGGTGATGTCCGCCTTTTTGAAGCGGTTCTGGGTGGCCTTGGTGGTCGTCGCGGCAGTGCTCGCCGCGGGCGCGGTCGTGAGTCGATTGCGCACGTTCTTCGACTCCGACAAGCCCTATATCGGCGCGTCGCTGCCAGCCGACGAGATCAAGCCGATCAACACCAAGCGGGTCACCTATGAGATCGTCGGTCCTGCTGACGCGTCCGGGAGGGTGAGTTATCTGGATGTGAACGGCAAGACCATGGAGGCCAGTTTCACCTCGCTGCCGTGGTCGGTCACGGTCAGCACCACCGACCCGGGTGTGCTGGCCAACGTGGTCGCCCAGGGCGATACCGCCGCACTGGGCTGCCGCATCCTGGTCGACGACAAACTCGTCACCGAAGACTTCGCCGAGGGCCGCGACGCCCAGGCCTTCTGCCTGGACAAAGCAGCATGAGCGCCCACGGCTCGGACTCGCGCACCGGCATCCCCCGGTTCATCCGGACCTTCGCGGTTCCGATCATCCTGATCTGGGTGGCCTTCACCGCGGCGACGAATCTGCTTGTCCCGCAGGTCGAAAAGGTCGGCATGGCCAACGCCATCTCGATGTCGCCCCAGGACGCACCGGCGGTGATCGCGGCCAAGCGGATGGGTGAGAAGTTCGGGGAGTCCACCTCCGACAGCATCGCCATGGTGGTCCTGGTCGGCGAGGAACCGCTCGGCGAGTCCGCGCGCACCTACTACAACACTTTGGTCGGCAAGTTCGACGCCGACAAGAAGCACGTGGAGCATGTCCACGACTTCTGGGGCGACATGATCACCGCCGCCGGCGTTCAGAGCAGTGACGGCAAGGCCGCCTATGTCCAACTCAACCTCGTCGGCGACCAGGGCAGCACCCTGGGCAACGAGTCCGTCGAGGCGGTGCGGGAGATCATCCACGAGACCCCGCCGCCGGCCGGGCTGGAGGCCTACGTCACCGGCCCGGCGCCGCTGACGACGGACTCTCTGCACGCCAGCGACAGCGGCATGATCAAGATGACCGTGGTCACGATGATCGTCATCACCATCATGCTGGCCCTGGTCTACCGATCGGTCAGCACCGTGCTGCTCATCCTGGCCGTCGTCGGCATCGAGATGGGCGCCTCCCGCGGCGTGGTCGCGGTCGTCGGCCACCTGGGCCTGATGGACTTCTCGACCTTCTCGGTCCCCCTGATGACGGCCCTGGCGATCGCCGCGGGCACCGACTACGCCATCTTCCTGCTCGGCCGCTATCACGAAGCCCGGCAGAACGGCGAAGATCCGGAAACGGCCTACTACACGGCATTCCGCGGCGTCGGTCACGTCATCCTCGGCTCGGGGTTGACCATCGCGGGCGCCATGCTCACGCTGCGCCTGACCCGGCTGTCCTATTTCAACTCGCTGGCCTACCCGTCGGCGATGGCCCTGGTGATCGTGGTCGCGGCCGCGCTGACCGCGGCCCCCGCGGTGCTGGTCGTCGCCAGCAGGTTCGGGCTTCTCGAGCCCAAGCGCATGATGAAGACCAGGGGGTGGCGAAAGGTCGGCACGGCAACGGTCCGCTGGCCCAAGCCGATCCTGGCCGCCGCGACGACCATCGTCCTGCTAGGCATCCTGGCCATGATCGGCTACAAGACCAGCTACGACGACCGGTACTACATCCCGGCCGACGTCCCGGCAAACGTCGGCTACACCGCCGCCGAGAAGCACTTCAGCACGGCACGGCTGAATCCCGACATCATGACCATCGAGTCCGACCACGATATGCGCAACCCCACCGACATGATCGTGCTGGACCGGATCGCCAAGTCGATCTTCCGCATCGAGGGAATCGCGATGGTGCAGAGCATCACCCGGCCGCTGGGCTCCCCCATCGCGCACAGTTCGATCCCCTACCAGATCAGCATGTCGACCGTGCCGATCACCCAGAACCTGCAGTTCCTCTCCGAACGGGTCGGCGACATCAGCGGGATGTCGGACGATCTGGGCGCGATGATCGCGTCGATGACCGAGATGCAGAACCTGATGACGCAGATGTCGGGGTCGATGAACAACACCGTCGAGTCCGCCAACGGCATGGTCGGGTCCGGGCAGCGCAGTGTCGAGGATATGAACACCATGAAGGTCACCCTCGACGAGATGCGGGACAACCTGGCCGATTTCGACGATGCAGTGCGACCGTTCCGCAACTACTTCTACTGGGAACAACACTGTTTCAACATCCCGGCCTGCGAGGGTATGCGGTCTGCGTTCGACGCCATGGACGGCGTGAATACGTTCAGCGACAATATGACGGCGCTGCAGACGAACATGTCCGCGATGATCGGCGGCATGGACGAGATGGTGGGCGGTATGGGCGAGATGAACGCCCTGTTCCCGCAGATGGTCGCCCAGTTCCCGCCGCTGATCGGCACCGCGACCATGATGCAGCAGACCCTGCAGACCATCCACAGCACATTCAGCGGGCTCATCGAGCAGATGCAGGAGATGACCGATACCGCCACGGCGATGGGTGAGGCATTCGACGCCTCCAAGAGCGACGACTACTTCTACCTGCCGCCGGAGGTGTTCGAGAACGCCGACTTCCAGAAGGGCCTCAAGCTGTTCCTGTCGCCGGACGGCCAGGCTGCCCGGCTGATCATCACCCACGATGTGAATCCCGCCTCCGAGGAGGGCATCTCAGTCGTGGACGACCAACTCACCGCCGCGCACGAGGCGGTCAAGGGCACCTCGCTGGCCGGGGCTGACATCTACCTGACCGGTACCGCGGCGACCTACCGTGACATCCAGTCCGGCGCCAAGTACGACACCATGATCGCCGCCTTCGCTGCGTTGACGCTGATCTTCATCGTGATGCTGATCATCACCCGCGCGCTGATCGCCTCGATGGTGATCGTCGGCACCGTGGTGGTCTCCCTGGGGGCCGCATTCGGCCTCTCGGTGTTCATCTTCGAACGGATTGCCGGGGTGGAGCTCAACTGGATCGTGCTGGCGTTCGCGGTGATCATCCTGATGGCGGTTGGCAGTGACTACAACCTGCTTCTGGTATCGCGGTTCAAAGAGGAGATCGGCGCCGGCATCAACACCGGCATCATCCGCTCGATGGGCAGCACCGGAAGCGTCGTCACCGCAGCAGGTCTGGTGTTCGCGTTCACCATGGGGGCCATGATCTCCGGTGACCTACTCAATGTGGGCCAGGGCGGTCTCACGATCGGCATCGGGTTGTTGCTGGACACCCTGATCGTGCGCTCGCTCATGACTCCGTCCATCGCCGCGATACTCGGACCGTGGTTCTGGTGGCCGCTGAAGGTGCGGTCCCGGCCGTCCTATTCCGAGCGGATGAACCATGTCACCCGGCGCGAGGCGGTGTTTGAGGACATCTTCAATCCGAAGCCACAGCGGCCCGACGACGGCGAACCGGTACCGTCCGGCGCCACGTGAGTGCAGCGCGCGCTGTCTCATGCGGATGTCCGACAGATACGCCACTTACCGTCCTGACGCTGGACCAGGCCGGCGATCTCCAGCATGGCCAGCGGGCCCAGCACGCCGGCCGCGGGCACACCGGAGGCGACGGCGATCTCGTCCGGCGTCCGCGCACCCCGGGCGGGAAGCGCCTCGTACACCAGGCGTTCACTTTCGCTCAGGCCGTCGAGCGGATTGACAGGCCTGGGTAGGTCGTCGGCGAATTCTCCTGCCCTACCGATGATCTCGCGTACCTCATCTGCGCGGGTGATGAGTTCGGCCCCCGCGCGCAGCAGAACGTGACAGCCGGCCGAGGCCGCAGACGTCACTGGGCCCGGGACCGCGCACACCACCCGGCCCAGTGCGCGCGCCCAGGCCGCAGTACTGGCCGCGCCGCTGCGCAGGCCCGCCTCGACCACGACGGTGGCCCCCGCCACTGCCGCGACCAGACGGTTGCGGGTCAGGAACCGGTGTCGGGCCGGCCGCACACCGGGCGGGTACTCGGTGACCAGCAACCCGTTGGTGGCGATCCGATGCAGCAGCGCCGAATGCCCGGCCGGATACAGCACATCGCATCCCCCGGCCAGCACCGCCACGGTGGCTCCGTCGGCCGCCAGCGCAGCACGGTGGGCGGCCCCGTCGATACCGTAGGCACCCCCGGAGACGATCGCCACATCGTGCTCGGCCAGGCCCGCTGACAGATCAGCGGCCACATATTCGCCGTACGCGGTGGCGACCCGGGTACCGACGATTGCCGCCGCCCGGCCGGCGATATCGTCCAGGCGCAGCGGACCCATCACCCACAACGCCAACGGCGGAAGGCCCTGCGGTTTGTCCCGCAGGGGAATCCCGGCGAACGAAGCGAACGCCAGATGCGGCCACTCGTCGTCGTCCGGGGTCAGCAGGCGACCGCCCCGGCGGTGCAACGTCTCGAGATCCGTCGCGGCACAGTCGACCTCACGACGCGCCCCGGTCCGTTGCGCCAATGCCGGTCCGACATCTCCGCGGCGGATGCGCTCAGCGGCCTCGACCGGACCGGCTTGCCGCAGCAAACCGGCCAGTTCGGCACAGGGTGCCTCGGCGACCCGGGACAGATAGGCCCAGGCTTGACGTTCGGACCGGCCTGTCATGGCTTGATCTCCGGTTGCCGGAAGCTCAGTGCCACCGACACGTCGTCCACGCTCGGGCTACTCCTGCCGGCCAGGTCGGCAAGGGTCCACGCGACTCGCATGGACCGGTCAACACCCCTGATGCTCAGCAGGCCACGCTCCATAGCCGTCTTGAGCGGCGCCATCGCCGGGGCAGCCAGCCGGAAGTGCCGGCGCAGAACCGTACCGGTCACTTCGGCATTGGTGCTGCATCCGAATGGCTTCCACCGTTCGGCGGCCGCCGCGCGCGCCCCGGATACCCGGGAACGCACCTGCCCGCTGCTCTCCGCCGGTTCCGGGGCGAAGGCGCCGGCCCGCACGCTGTGCATGAACACCCGCAGGTCCACCCGATCCAACAGTGGACCCGACAGCTTGCCCAGATAGCGGCGCTTGTCCAGCGACGAGCAGACGCAGTCACGCGGATCGGTCCGGGCACACGGGCACGGATTGGCCGCCAGCACCAGCTGGAACCGGGCCGGGTAGCACGCCACTCCGTCCCGGCGGGCCAGCCGGATCTCGCCGTCCTCCAGTGGTGTGCGTAGCGATTCCAGTGCACTGAGCCGGATTTCGGCACACTCGTCGAGGAAGAGCACGCCGCGGTGGGCACGACTGATCGCCCCCGGCCTGGCCAGCCCGGAGCCACCGCCCACCAACGCCGCCACGCTCGATGAGTGGTGCGGCGCGATGAACGGCGGCCTGGTGATCAGCGGCGTCCGGCTCGAGAGCAGCCCCGCCACCGAGTGGATGGCCGTCACCTCGAGCGCCTCACCATCGGCCAGATCGGGGAGCAGTCCCGGAAGGCGTTGCGCCAGCATCGTTTTACCCACCCCGGGTGGACCGGTGAGCATCAGGTGGTGGGCACCGGCGGCGGCGACCTCGACGGCGAAGCGGGCCTGGGTCTGGCCAACGACATCGGCGAGGTCGGCAACCGGTTGAGGCTCCGGCCCCGGTGTGTCGACCCGACCCTGAAGACCCGCACCACTGTCGAGCCACTGCTGCAGATGACGCAGGGTGGGCACGCCGAAGACCTCGATACCGTCCACCAGGCTGGCTTCAGCGAGGTTGCCGGTCGGAACCACCACTGCCGGCCACCCCTGCCGTTTCGCTGCCAGCACCGCCGGCAGCACCCCGTGCACCGGGCGGATGCGACCGTCGAGCGCCAGTTCTCCCAGTAGCACCGTCTTCTCGAGTCGGTGCCAGGGTTTGCGACGGCCGGCCGAGAGCACCGCGCAGGCCAGCGCGATGTCGTACAAGGATCCGGTTTTGGGCAGCGTTGCGGGCGACAGTGCCAGCGTCAGCCGGGACATCGGCCAGGTGTTGCCGCAGTTGGTGATGGCGGCGCGAACCCGGTCCCGGGATTCCTGCAGTGCCGCATCAGGCAGGCCGACGAGGTGCACACCGGGCAGGCCGGAGGTGATGTCGGCCTCGATTTCCACGATCTCACCGTCAAGGCCGCGGACCGCCACCGAGAACGCCCGGCCGAGGGTCATCAGCCGACCCCGCACAGATGCGTGACCTCGGGGATTCGACGACGGCCGACCCGTACCCGCACCACATCGATGCGCAGTCCCGGCCATCGGCGGTCCTGGCCGGCCAGCCAGATCCCGGCGAGCCGACGGATACGCCGCAGTTTCTGCGGGGTGACCGCCTGCTCGAGGCCGCCGAAGCCGTCCCCGGTGCGGGTCTTGACCTCGACGAACACCACCGTCTCATCACCGTCGGTGGCGATCACGTCGAGCTCGCCGTATCGGCAGCGCCAGTTGCGCGCCACGATGCTAAGGCCGAGGGACCGCAGGTGCTCGACGGCCACCTCCTCCCCCAGTGCACCGAGGTCGTTGCGGCTGAATGTCGTCATGGACCCACCGTCGGCGATGACCGTGACAGACGCCGACCGCACGACCCGACCCGACCGGGGTTATCCCCACCCGCTCATCGGTGCACAGCCCACCTCACTCCGGTAGTCAACCTCACTCCGGCAGGCGTAACTCCGGCTTCTCGACCTCTTCGATGTTGACGTCTTTGAAGGTGATCACCCGGACCTGCTTGACGAAGCGGGCCGGCCGGTACATATCCCAGACCCAGGCATCGGCGAGACGCAGTTCGAAGTAGACCTCGCCATCGGTGTTGCGGGGCACCAGTTCAACGCTGTTGGCCAGATAGAACCGCCGCTCGGTCTCCACGACGTAGCTGAACTGTCCCACGATGTCCTTGTATTCGCGGTACAGCGAGAGTTCCATCTCGGTTTCGTACTTCTCGAGATCCTCGGCACTCATCAGCTCAACGGTCCTTGTCGTCGTGTGGTGGTTGCTCGCATGCTGATCCCATCCTGTCTCACGCGTCGTTCTCGCGGGCGGCCGGAGCGAATTCCGCCACCACGTCACTGCACCCGGGCCGCGCCACCCGCCGGACGTTGATGAATGACTGCCGATGCTGGCTGCACGGGCCGAGTTCGGCCAGCGCCGCGCTGTGCGCCGCTGTGCTGTATCCCTTGTGCTCGGCGAACCGGTAGCCGGGATGTTCATCATCCATAGCCGCCATCAACCGGTCGCGGCTGACCTTGGCCAGCACGCTGGCCGCCGCGATACAGGCCGCCGCGGCATCGCCGCCCACCACCGGCAACGAGGGCACCGGCAGTCCGGGCACCCGGAACCCGTCGGACAGCACGTACCCCGGCCGCGCCGGCAACCCCGCGACCGCGCGGCGCATCCCCTCGATATTGGCGGCGTGCACACCGCGGCGATCGACCTCGGCCGGCGGGATGAACACCACGTGGTAGGCCAGCGCGTAGCGCCGGATCAACGGGAAGAGGATCTCCCGCGCCTTCGCGGAGAGCTTCTTGGAGTCGTCGAGCGCCGACAGGCTCTCGAAGCGGTTGGGGCCCAGGACGCAGGCGGCCACCACCAGCGGACCCGCACAGGCACCCCGCCCTACCTCATCGACCCCGGCCACCGGACCCAGCCCGCTGCGATACAGGGCCGACTCCAGGGTCCGCAGTCCCGAGGACCGCCGGATCACCGTCCGCGGGGGCCAGATCGCGCCGTCAATCTTCTTGGCCGGCATGTCATCCCTGCTGCGGGTTGACCGTGGTGACACCGCCCCAGCGCGACGGCGGCCACGCGATGAACTGCGCCTTGCCGATGACGTTGTCGACCGGCACCGTGCCGGTGACCGGGTCGCCCGTACAGATGATTCCCTTCTGGGCCTCCCCCGGAGTGCTGGTGCAGTGCGCCCGGGAATCCGCCGAGTGGGTGCGGTTGTCTCCCATCACCCACAGCCGGTCCTCGGGCACCCGGACCGGGCCGAACTCATTGCCCAGACAGGGGTAGACAGCCGGGTCGGCCATCATCACCGACGAATTGAGGTAGGGCTCCTTGAGCGGCTTACCGTCCACCGTCAGCCCGGTATCGGCCCGGCACTGCACGGTCTGCCCGCCGACCGCGATGATCCTTTTGACCAGATCGTTCTGGTCCGGGGGGACGAATCCGACGAACGACAGCGCGTTCTGCACCCAGCGGATCGCGGTGTTGTCCGAGCGAATCGACTTGTAGCCGACGTTCCAATTCGGCGGGCCTTTGAACACCACCACATCGCCGGGTTCGGGCGAACCGAACCGATAGCTGATCTTGTCGACCATGATCCGGTCTCCGACGCAGCCCTTGCAACCGTGCAGAGTCGGTTCCATCGATTCAGACGGGATCAGGTACGGCCGGGCCACGAAGGTGAGCATCACGTAGTACAGCAGCACCGCGGTGCCGACCAGGATCACGCCCTCGCGAAGGGCGGAGCGCGCTTTGCCGCTTTTCTCGGGCTTTTCCGGAGCATCAGCGCCGGCAAGTGGCTCCGGGTTCGAATCGGCGGGGTCTGGGGTGACGGTCACGGGATCAGCGTAGCCATCCCGAAACGCGGAACCCCGCTAACCACCACAGCGGTCGCCAGATGTCGAGGCTCAGCGCTTCTCTTTGATCTTGGCCTTCTTGCCCCGCAGTTCGCGCAGGTAGTACAACTTGGCGCGCCGGACGTCGCCACGGGTGACGACCTCGATGTGGTCGATATTGGGCGAGTGCACCGGGAAGGTCCGCTCGACGCCGACACCGTAGCTTTCCTTGCGCACGGTGAAGGTTTCGCGGATCCCGCCGCCGGAGCGACGCAGCACCACACCCTTGAACACCTGAATGCGCTGCTTGTTGCCCTCGATGACCTTCACGTGGACGTTGACGGTGTCACCGGGTCCGAACGCAGGAATGTCGTCGCGCAGCGAGGCCTGATCGACGAAGTCGAGAGTGTTCATCTGCTGGGAGTTCCTTGCGTTCGGGCTTCGGTCAGCTGTCCTGGGCACATGAGCCTGACAGTGCCGAGCATGTGGTCGGATGTCTGCCGCAGCAGGCGGGAGTGGGCCCGCGCGGTCAACTGTTCAATTGTGCCAGATCGACGCGCACCGGCGAAATCGCCGCGACCGCCACCGGGATGGTGCAGTACAGAAATACGGCGGCTACCCTGGTAGACCCAGGTTTTCACGCGGGTGGGCCCTGTACAGGAAGGGAACCATGCGACGTCGACGGTCGATGATTCTCTCCACCGTGGCCGTCCTGTCCGCGCTGCTTCTGGTGAGTGCATCCTCGATCGAACTCAAGGCCCATATGAGTGGTGAACCCAAACCGGTCACACTGCTCGCCGCGCGACCCTCAGCGGCTCCCCCACCGGAGGCTCAGCCCAACCCGACCGCCGATCTCGACGCCCGAGCCCGGCGGGCCGCGGCCGACGCCGCGCGCAACGGGGCCGATATCACCTTCACCATCTTGGACCGCCGCACCGGCCGGGTGGTGTCCGGTGGCGATCCCGCGCCCTTTCCGATCGCCTCGGTGGCCAAGCTGTTCATCGCCGACGACCTGCTCATGGGATTGTCGCGGCGCAACGCCGAACTGAATCGCGGGGACCGGCGCGGACTCGAGACCATGCTGCGGTCCTCCGATGATTTTCCGGCGAACGATTTCTGGGTTCGCGACGGACGAAATGAGGTCATCGAGCGGATCGTGACCCGCTACAAGCTGGCCTCCACCACCGCGCCGTACAACGGCGACTGGTGGAACACCATGAGTACCACCGCCGATCTGGTGCGGTACTACGACATGCTGCTCGACGGGACCGGCGGACTGCCGTCCGCACAGGCTGACGTCATCATCTCCAACCTCGCCGCCTCGACCCCCCTCGGCATCGACGGCTATCCACAGCGCTTCGGAATCCCGGACGCCTTCTACGGCGAACCCGTTGCGGTGAAACAGGGTTGGATGTGCTGCTGGAACGGGCCGAACCAACTGCACATGTCCACCGGTGTCGTCGGCGCCGATCGACGCTACGTCATCGCCATCGGTTCGATGCAGCCCGTGGACGAGGCGGCTGCCCGGGATACGCTCACTCGGGCGCTCAAGACGATGTTCCCGGGCGGATCGATCTAGTCCGGATTCTCGACGAGCAGGTCCGGACGGCGCTCGCGGGTCCGCTGCATCGCCTGCTGTCGGCGCCACGCGGCGATTTTCGCGTGATCACCGGATAACAGCACCGGCGGCACCTCCAGCCCCCGCCATACCGGCGGCCGGGTGTAGCTGGGCCCCTCCAACAGTCCGTCCGACAATTCGGAGTGCGAATCATCCTGGTGGGAAAGCGGATTGCCGATGACGTTGGGCAGCAGCCGCACCATCGCCTCGATCATCACCAACGCCGCGACCTCGCCGCCGGCCAGCACATAATCCCCGATCGAGATCTCCTCAACCCGCATCCGGGTGGCGGCATCGTCGGCGACCCTCTGGTCGATACCCTCGTAGCGACCGCAGGCGAATACCAGGTGCGACTCGGTCATCCAGCGCTGCGCGTGGGCCTGACCGAACAGCCGACCGGCCGGCGTCGGCACCACCAGAAGCGTGTCCTGCGAGCAGATCTCGTCAAGCGCTTCACCCCATACCGGCGCCTTCATCACCATTCCGGGACCGCCGCCGTAGGGGGTGTCATCCACCGACCGGTGCACGTCGTGCGTCCACCGGCGCAGGTCGTGTACCCCGAGTTCAAGGATGCCGGCCTCGATTGCCCTGCCCGGCAACGACTGTCGCACCGGTTCCAGATAATCCGGAAAAATGGTGATGACATCGACACGCATCAGAGAGCATCCAGGTCGAGCAAGCCTTCCGGCGGGTCGATCTCGATGACTCCATCGGCCAGCGACACCGAGATCACGATCGCGGCCACGAAGGGCACCAGGATCTCGTCGTCGGCATCATTTCGGACCGAGAGCAATTCGCCGGCGGCGGTATGCAGCACCTCGGCGACCGTCCCGACCGACCGCCCGTCGGTGGTACGGACGGCCAGACCCTCCAACTGGTGGTCATAGAACTCGTCCGGATCCTCTATCGGCGGCAGTTCCCCCGAGTCGACGACGAACAGACCGCCGCGCAGGGCCTCGGCCCCGTCCCGGTCGCTGACGCCGCGCAACCGCACCAGCAACCGACCCCCATGCGGGCGCACCGACTCGATCACGACCGAAGTTTCAGCGACACCGCGGCCGCCCTGGAGACGCATCGATTCACCTGCCACGAACCGAGCGTCGGGCTCGTCGGTGCGAACGTCGACCACGACCTCGCCGGTGACGCCGTGCGCTTTGGCGATGCGCCCGACCACCAAGTCCACTACTGGTCGGTATCCACCACGTCGACGCGGATACCGCGGCCGCCGATACCGGCGACCAGCGTCCGCAGCGCGGTGGCGGTACGGCCGCTACGACCGATCACCTTGCCGAGATCGTCGGGGTGCACGTGCACCTCGACGGTGCGGCCGCGGCGGTTGGTCACCATGTCGACGCGAACGTCATCGGGGTTGTCGACGATCCCGCGCACCAAGTGCTCGACGGCGTCGACGACGACCGGGCTCATTCGGCGGTGGGCTCAGCGGACTCTGCCGCGGCCTCTGCCTCGACGGGGGCCTCGACGGGGGCCTCGACGACCGGCTCAGCGTCGGCGACCGGAGCCTCTTCGGTCTTCTCTTCGGCCTTCTCTTCGGCCTTCTCTTCGGCCTGCTCTTCAACCTTGTCTTCGGACTTCTTGGCCGGCGCCTTCTTCTTCTTCAGCTGAGTCGCCTCGCCGGACGGCGCTCCGTCGGCGGCTGCCAGAGCGGCGTTGAACAGTTCCAGCTTGCTGGGCTTGGGCTCCTTGACCTTCAAGGTGCCTTCTACACCCGGCAGGCCCTTGAACTTCTGCCAGTCACCGGTGATCTTGAGCAGCTTGAGGACCGGGTCGGTGGGCTGAGCTCCGACCGACAGCCAGTACTGGGCGCGCTCGGAGTCGATCTCGATCAGGCTCGGCTCTTCCTTGGGGTGGTAGCGGCCGATGACCTCGATCGAGCGGCCATCCCGGCGATTGCGCGCATCGGCGATGGCGATGCGGTACTGGGGATTGCGGATCTTGCCAAGCCGGGTGAGCTTGATTTTGACAGCCATGAAAAAGACTTCTCCTCTATGTCACGCTGCAATTCAGCGATGCCGGCGGGTTGCCGGATCCGGTTTTGCCTCGCGTGGACGCCAGCCGTCGATTGTGCCAGACCGCCCCGCGCCGGAAGAAATCGTGCACGACTGGTCGTTCGGCGCTCAGAGCAGTTTGTCCATGCATTTGGCCTCGACCCGCCGGGTCATCCGCCAGCCCTCGGCAGTGCGGATGAAGTCGTCGTCGTACCACAGCGCGCAGAACAGGATCTGGCCGTCATCGCTGAGTTTCATCGGGTTGAAGCACATGGTCCGGCCGCTGGCGGTGTCGCCGGCCAACCGGATGTCGAAGTTGCCGAGCAGGTGGTAGTAGGCCGGGAAGTTCGGCAAGACCTCGGCGAGCCACGCCTTGACCGTCGGATAGGGGCCGTCGATCCCGCCCATAGCCCGGTAGTCGATATAGGCATCCGGGGTGAAGATCCGGTCGAGATCGTCGAACCGCCGCTGGTCGATCGCGCTCGCATAGTCCACCAGCAGTTGCTGGATCTCCAGCCGGTCAGAGATTTCCGCCACGCTCAGCATTCTGGAGATTCAACACCGGCATCGCCCCCGGGGCCACGGGTTAGGCTGATTCGCCATGGGCAGGCTCGCCGGCGCTCTCGCGGCATCATTCACATCGATCGCAATCGTTCTCGCCATTGGTGCGGCCGCTCCGGCCGTCGCCGAGCCGAGCATCCAGCCGGTGGGCTCGGTGCCGATCCCCGAGGGTCCGGCGCCAGCATGGATCATCGCTGATCTGGACTCCGGGCAGGTGCTCGCCGGCCGCGACATGTACGGCGCGCATCCGCCGGCCAGCACCATCAAGGTGCTGCTCGCGTTGACCGCCCTCGATGAACTGCCCCTGGATGCGACCGTGGTCGCCAGCCCGGCGAACGCCCGGGTGGAATGCAACTGCGCCGGCGTCAAAGCCGGCCAGACCTACACGGTGCGTCAGTTGCTCGAGGGCACCCTGCTGGTATCCGGTAATGACGCCGCCAACACCCTGGCCGACATGCTGGGTGGCTATGACATCGCGGTGGACAAGATGAACATCAAGGCCGCCGCCATCGGAGCGACCAACACCCACGCGACCAGCCCATCCGGACTCGACGGTCCCGGCGGCCCCGGCTGGACGACCCCGCACGACCTGGCGGCAATCTTCCGCGCCGCGCTGGCCAACCCGGTGTTCGCCCAGATCACCGCGCAGCCGACGGGGGTGTTCCCGACCGGCTCCGGTGAGCGCCCGCTGATCAGCCAGAACGAACTTCTGGTGCGTTATCCCGGTGCGATCGGCGGAAAGACCGGCTACACCAACGCGGCGCGCAAGACGTTTGTCGGTGCCGCCGACCGCAATGGCCGCCGACTGGTCGTCGCGATGATGTACGGCCTGGTCCGCGAGGGCGGACCGACCTACTGGGATCAGGCGGCGACGTTACTGGACTGGGGTTTCGCCCAGAACCCGGCGCAATCCGTCGCCGCCCTGTAGGCCCTGGCGCGGCAGCGCCTAGCGACCGAAGCCGGGCTCGGAGACCTCGGCCTCGGTGAGTTGCATCGGCGGGCCGGCAAGGTCATTCGGGGTCGCCACGATGGCGGCATCCGACTCCGCCGGTGCCGACGCCTCCGCCGGCATCGAGCCTGAGGACTCCGGAACGATCGATGACCGCTCCGGCATCGGCGCCGGCTCGGGGGGCGGAGGCGCTTCCCAGAATCCTTCCAGCGGGATCTCCCCCGGGACCCACGCAAGGATGTCGCGGATACCGTCGTTCCACACGACGCTGTTCGGGACCGGACCGACGACGTCGAAGTACAGCATGTCGACGTTCGACGCGCCCCGGATGACCGGGTAGAACGCGCCCTTGCGGGCGCGGGCGCCGAACCGTTCGATCATCGGGTTGTAGTTGCCGCCGAAATAGTCGATGTACAGCTTCGCGGAGTACAGCGTGCCGTTGTGCGGGACCGGGTCGTTGCTCGGCCCGAAATCCTTCACGACGTACCCGAGGAACGGGAACCCGTTCGGTCCGATGAGCCGTTCCTGCTCGCCGAAAATCTTGATGTTGTCGGCTGCCGACGCCGGCGTCGCGGTGACCGCACCGCCACCCATGGCGATAGCCGTGGCGGCGACGACGCCTGCCAACTTCCTCATCTTCACGCTGAATCCCCTTAGCTTGACGGTTGCGCTGCGCACCGATTGCCGGTGTCACCAGGGTATATCGCCACGCGTAACCGCGAAAGCGGGGGCGCGATCCCGGGCTGCCGCTACCAATCGGAGACCCCACCGAGCCCCTACCGAGCCCCTACCCCCGGTCTGGCCGCACTAATCTCAGCGGCATGCCTGGATTGCCCCATCGGCGTCGCCGCGCCTGGCTCGGCTTCACGATGACCGTGGCGGCGACCCTCGCGATGGCAGTGGTGACGACGCTCCCGGCGACACCGACCGCCGGCGCGGAGCCTCCGGTCGGAGCGGCCGCCGCAGCCCCGCCGGACGGGCCGGCCGCGGCCTGGCTGGTCGCCGATATGGTCACCGGGCAGATCCTGGGCGGTAAGGACCCGTACGGCTCCTACGCGCCGGCCAGCACCATCAAGGCACTGCTGGCGATGGTGGTCCTGGACCAGATCAACCCGAATGCCGCCGCCCGGGCGACCGAGGCCAACACCGACGTCGAGTGTTCCTGTGTGGGACTGGTCCCCGGCCAGGCCTACACCGCCCGGCAACTGCTCGACGGGCTGCTGATGGTGTCCGGCAACGACGCCGCCAACATGCTCGCCGATATGCTCGGCGGGTACCAGACCGCGGTGGCGAAGATGAACGCCAAGGCGTACTCGCTCGGCGCCCGCTCCACCCGGGCAGGGTCGCCGTCCGGACTCGACGGTCCGGGCTGGGAATCGGTGTCCACCCCGCACGACCTGGCACTGATGTACCGCGCGGCGCTGAACTATCCGCTGTTCACCCAGATCATCCACCAGACCTCCGCGCTGTTCCCCGACGGCAACGGCCTCAAGGAGCTCACCAGCCGCGATCCCCTGCTACGCGGCTATCCCGGCTATATCGGAGGCAAGACCGGCTACACCAACCTCGCCCAGGAAACCTATGTGGGGATGGCCCAGCGCGGCGGGCACCGACTGGTCGTGGTCCAGATGTACGGCAGCGACGATCTCTGGGATCAGGGCCGGGCGCTGTTCGACTGGGGATTCCGGCACTACGGCTAGACCGGGGGCTAGACCGGGGGCTAGACCGGGGGCTAGACCGGGGGTAGACCCGGCTCAATACCCCCAGCCGCGATACACCCGACCGCGCAAGACCACCCGATCCGGCCGCGACAGCACCCCGGGCCCGGTGCGCGGATCCTCGGTGAAGCAGAGCAGGTCCGCCGGCGCGCCGTCGACCAGGGCCGGGCGGCCCAGCCAGGTTCGGGCGTCCCAGCACGCCGCACCCAATGCCTCGGTGGGTGTCATGCCGATGCCCTTGAGTGCCTCGACCTCGTCTCCGATGCGGCCGTGCGCAATGGAGGCCCCGGCATCGCTGCCGGCGAAGATCGGGACCCCGGCCTCCCTGGCGGCACCGATCCGGGCCCGACTGCTGGCGTAGAGGGCCCGCATGTGCGCGGCGTAGCGCGGGTATTTGCCTGCGGCGTCGGCGAATCCGGGGAAGCTCTCGATGTTGATCAGCGTCGGCACCAGGGCGGTGCCGTGCTCGACCATCAACGTGACGGTGTCCTCGATCAGGCCGGTTCCGTGTTCGATGCAGTCGATGCCGGCCTTGATCAGCCCGGGCAGCGAGTCCTCGCAGAATGCGTGTGCGGTCACCCGCGCACCCTCGGCGTGGGCGGCGGCGACGGCCGCCACCAGCACCTCGTCGGACCACAACGGTGTCAGGTCCCCCACCGAACGGTCGATCCAGTCCCCGACGAGTTTGACCCAGCCGTCGCCGCGGCGGGCCTGCTCCGCCACCGCGTCCGGTAACTGCCATTCATCGTCGAGTTCCAGTGCGAAACCGGGCGAATACCGCTTGGGCCGCGCGAGATGCCTTCCGGCCCTGATGATCTGGGGCAGGTCGTGATGATCGTCGAGGCTGCGGGTGTCGACCGGGGAGCCGCAGTCCCGTAGCAGTAGCGCGCCCACGTCACGTTCAGCCTCCGCCTGGCGGATCGCCTCGTCGAGTTCGACGACACCGTGGCGACCCAGTCCGACATGGCAGTGCGCGTCGACCAGACCGGCCACGATCCAGCCGTCGGCGCCGTCGGCTCCGAAGATGGTCTGCGCCCCGGCAACCGATTCACCACGCAGGATTCCGTCGACGATCCACCATTGCACCGGCTCGCCGTCGGGCAGTCCGCGGCCCCGTACGTGCAGGGGGCCGGGCAGGACGTTCACCGCTGGCCGGGGAACTTCAACTTCGACAGGTCGATACCGGCCAGGCCGGGCGGCAACTCGTTGAGGCCCTCCGGCATCTGCGACAAGTCCGGAAATCCGGCTGGCATCCCGCCGCCCATCAGTGGGTTGAGCGTCTTCGCCGGGGTCGGGCCGCGCCCCTTCTTGCCCTTCTTCTTACTGTTCTTGGCGTTGCGCTTGGAGGACCGCCTGCCGAAAGGCATCCCCATCGCACCGGCCATCTGCGACATCATCTTTCGGGCCTCGAAGAACCGGTCGACGAGCTGGTTGACCTCTGAAACGCTCACCCCCGAGCCGTTGGCGATACGCAGTCGCCGGGAGGCGTTGATGATCTTCGGATCGGCCCGCTCCTGCGGGGTCATGCCCCGGATGATGGCCTGCACCCGGTCGAGGTGGCTGTCGTCCACCGCGGCAAGCGCGTCCTTCATCTGCCCGGCTCCGGGCAGCATGCCCAACAGGTTGCCGATCGGACCCATCTTGCGGATCATCAGCATCTGCTCGAGGAAGTCCTCCAGCGTCAGTTCGCCGGAACCGATCTTGACGGCGGCCTCTTCGGCCTTCTGCGCGTCGAAGACCTGCTCGGCCTGTTCGATCAGCGACAGCACATCGCCCATGCCCAGGATCCGGCTGGCCATCCGGTCGGGGTGGAAGACGTCGAAGTCCTCAAGCTTCTCCCCGGTGGAGGCGAACAGGATCGGCACCCCGGTGATCTCCCGGACCGACAGTGCGGCGCCGCCACGAGCGTCGCCGTCGAGCTTGGTCAGCACCACACCGGTGAAGCCGACGCCGGCACCGAAGGCCTCGGCGGTGGCGACGGCATCCTGGCCGATCATCGCGTCCAGAACGAAGATCGTCTCGTCGGGCGTCACGGCGTCGCGGATGGCCGCGGCCTGGGCCATCAGCACGTCGTCGATGCCAAGCCGGCCGGCGGTGTCGACGATGACGACGTCGAAATGTTTTGCCTGGGCCTCGGACAGACCGGCCGCCGCGACGGTGACCGGGTCGCCCGGGCCGGCACCCTCGGTCTCGGCGGCGTCCGCCGCGGTTCCGGGGTGCGGCGCGAAAACGCTGACACCGGCGCGTTCGCCGACGATCTTGAGCTGGCTGACCGCCCCCGGACGCTGCAGGTCGCAGGCCACCAGCAGCGGGGTGTGACCCTGCCCGCGCAGCCAGTTGGCCAGTTTGCCGGCCAGCGTGGTCTTACCGGCGCCCTGCAGGCCGGCCAGCATGATGACGGTGGGCGGGGTTTTGGCGAAGGCCAGCTGCCGGGTCTCGCCGCCCAGGATGCCGACGAGTTCGTCGTTGACGATCTTGACGACCTGCTGGGCCGGGTTGAGCGCACCCGAGACCTCGGCGCCCTTGGCCCGTTCCTTGACCCGGTTGATGAACTCCCGCACCACCGGAAGCGAGACGTCGGCTTCCAGCAGTGCCAGCCGGATTTCCCGGGCGGTGGCATCGATATCGGCGTCGGTCAGCCTGCCCTTGCCACGCAGGCCGGACAGCGCCCCGGTCAACCGGTCGGAGAGCGATTCAAACACGTGGCCAGCCTAGCCCGCCGCGCGCCGATCGCCTCAGCGACGTAGAGGGCCTCGGCCATCCGGGAAACACAGGGCGGGCCGCGCGCGCTCCGTTACCCGGCCTCCGCGGCGGGTTTGGGCACAGCCGGGGCGGGCAGCGCGGCGTAGAGATCCCGCTCCAGTGCCTCCCGCGCCGCGACGGATCCGGGTGCGGCGATGGCGAACACGTCGATCACCGACGAGCCCATCGTGGTGATCTTGGCCCAGGCGATGTCCACCCCGGCCCGCTCGAACACCCCGGTGAGCACGGCGAGCAGTCCGGTCCGGTCGCTGGCGCGGATCTCCACCAACTGCCGGCCGCCCTGCTCGGGTTCATGCCACAGCACCCGCGGCGGTGCCGGGACCGCACCGGGTACAGCCTGTGTGTGCTCGCCGGCCCGGCCGGTGCCGGACAGGGCCGCCTCGCGGTCGCGTCTCTGCAGCGATCCGACGACATCCGACTCGCCGGCCAGGGCGAGGATGAACTGCTGACGTAGCAGCTCCGCTGCCGGTGGCGAGCCGAAATGCGGGGAGACCACGAACGTATTGATCGCCGAGCCCCCGGCGCTGTTAACCGACGCCGAATGCACGCCGAGCGCGTTGAGCGCCAGCACACCGGCGGCCTTGGAGAGCAGACCGCGGCGATCCGGCGCGATCATGGTGACCGCGTAGGAGAACGGCGACTCCCCCGGCACCATCTCGACGTGCACCCCGCCGTCCCGGGCCAGGGCAAGGTGTTCGGCTGGTATGGGTTCGGGCTCCGGCTCGGGTTCACCGGCCATCGCCGCACGACACCGCCGAACCAGGTCCCCGACCAGGGCGGCCTTCCAGTCGCCCCAGACGCCGGGTCCGGTAGCCAGCGCGTCGGCCTCGGCGAGAGCGTGCAGCAGCTCCAGCAGCACCGGATCGCCGCCGAGAGCATCGACCACCGCGCCGATGGTGGCCGGGTCCTGAAGGTCACGGCGGGTGGCCGCCGTGGGCAGCAGCAGATGGTGGCGCACCATGGCGGACAGCAACCGGACGTCGGAGGGCCACAGCCCGAGGCGCTCGCCCACCTGAACGGCGAGTTCGGCACCGATCACACTGTGGTCACCACCGCGGCCCTTGCCGATATCGTGCAGCAGAGCACCAAGCATCAACAGATCCGGGCGCGACACCCGGGTGGTGAAAGCGCTTGCCCGCGAGACGGTTTCGACAAGGTGACGGTCTACCGTCCAGGTGTGCACCTGATCCCGCGGCGGCAGGTCGCGGACCGCGCCCCACTCCGGGAAGAGCCGGCCCCACAGACCGGTCCGGTCCAGGGCCTCGATGGTGGTCACTGTCGTCGGTCCCGCGGTCAGCAGCACCAACAGGTCATCGAGGGCATCGCGCGGCCACGGTGCGCGTAGCTCCGGCGCGGTGTCGGCCAGCCGGCCCAGCGTCGAGGCAGCGATCGGGATGCCGGTGGCCGCAGAGGCCGCGGCCACTCGGATGCTCAGTCCAGGGTCCCGCTGCGGCCGGGCGTCACGGGCCAGGATGACCTGCCCGGCCTGCTCGACGACGCCTTCGTCCAGCGGACGGCGCATCGGCAGGCGCAGCGCCGCCAGGCCGCGCCGGGGCAGCGCGTTGGCGGCGGTCCGCAGTCCGGCATCGACGTAATAGCTGACGGTGCGGGCGGCATCGGACAGCACCCGGGCCAAGTCGAACCGGTCACCGATACGCAGTGCGGCGCCGATCTCGTCGGCGTACTGCGCCAACAGTTGGTCGCGGCCGCGCCTGGACACCCGGTGCAACTCGGTGCGGACGTTGAGCATGGCCAGGTGCGCGGCACCCAGCGAGCCGGCCGGTGAGTCCGCGGCCAGGCTGGGATAGACGTCGGCGAGTTGGGCGATCGCCAGCGCGTTGAGCAACTGGACGTCACGCAGCCCGCCCATCCCGGACTTGAGATCGGGCTCGGCCCGATGCGCGATCTGGCCGCTGCGCTGCCAACGGGACCGGGTCTGCTCGACCAGGTCGTCGAAGCGGGAGGCGATGCCGGCTCGCCACTGCCTGCGGGCGCCACTGATCAACTGTGCCGAGAGTTCCGCGTCGCCGGCGATGTGACGGGCTTCCAGCATGGCCAGGCCCGCAGAGATGTCGGAGCCGGCCACCTGTAATGCCTCCGACATGGTGCGAACGCTGTGGTCCAGCCGAATATTGGCGTCCCACAGCGGATACCACAACAATTCGGCCAGCCGGGTCACCGACTCGGCGGGCATATCGTCATGAAGCAGCATCAGATCGAGGTCGGAGTACGGCACCATTTCGCGCCGTCCCAGACCGCCGGTGGCGACGAGGGCGAACCCGCTGCCGTGGGCGATTCCCAACTCGGCGGCCTTGGTGGTGAGCCACAGTTCGTGCAGGTCCGAGAGCGCCTCCCGCAGAGCCGGGGCGTCCAGGTTGCGCTGCTTCCCGTCGAGCAGTTGCCGGCTTGCCGCGGCCAGATCGGTGGCCGGGTGCAGCGACTCCGCCGCCGGGGGCTCCCACCCCCCGGCGGCGGAGTTCGTTGTCCGCTTTGTCATCTGACGTCCCCTAACACGAGAGTGTTGTCAGAGCGCGTCGGATCCCCGTTCGCCGGTCCGGACCCGGACGATGGTCTCCACCGGGCTGACCCAGACCTTGCCGTCACCGATTTTTCCGGTGCGCGCGGCGGTGACGATGACATCCACCACTTTGTCGACGGTGGCGTCGTCGACGACAACCTCGACCCGGACCTTCGGTACGAAGTCCACCGAGTACTCCGCGCCGCGGTAGACCTCGGTGTGACCCTTCTGACGGCCGTAGCCCTGAACCTCACTTACCGTCATGCCGAGGACGCCCATCTCCTCCAGACCGGTCTTGACGTCTTCGAGCGTGAACGGCTTGACGATCGCAGTGATCAGCTTCATATTCCCTTAAACCTCCGAGCCCTGACGAGAGAAGACCGAACTGGTGCCGGCAACCGTGAAGTCGTACGCGGTCTCCGCGTGTTCGGCTTCGTCGATACCGGACGCCTCGGCCTCGCCGTCTAGCCGCAGTCCGATGGTGAATTTCACGAGCAAGGCCAAGATAGCCGTGACCACTGCCGAGTACCCGAGAACCGCGAACGCGCCCACGGCCTGCCGCCACAACTGATCGGCACCGCCGCCGTAGAACAGTCCGTCCACGGCCGCCGGCGCCTCCTGGGTGGCCACCAGGCCAACCATCAGGGTGCCGACCAAGCCACCGACCAGGTGCACGCCGACCACGTCCAACGAGTCGTCGAAGCCGAACTTGAACTTCAGTCCGACTGCCAGCGCACACAGGATGCCCGCCGTGGCACCGATGGCCAGCGCTCCGAGCACGTTCACCGAGGAACAGGCCGGGGTGATGGCCACCAGTCCGGCGACCACGCCGGACGCGGCACCCAGCGAGGTGCCGCGGCCGTCCCGGATCCGTTCGGTGAGCAGCCAGCCGAGCATGGCCGCGGCGGTCGCGACCGTCGTGATCACGAACGTGGTGCCGGCGATACCGCCGGCGCCGAGCGCGGATCCCGCATTGAATCCGTACCAGCCGAACCACAGCAGGCCAGCACCGAGCATGACGAACGGCAGGTTGTGCGGACGCATCGGGGATCCGGGCCAACCGAGACGCTTGCCCAGGATCAGGGCCAGCACCAGCGCGGCAATACCGGCGTTGATGTGCACTGCGGTACCACCGGCGAAGTCAATCGCTTTGAGCTTGTTCGCAATCCAACCGCCGGTCTCCGACGTCACACCGTCGAAGGCGAACACCCAGTGCGCCACCGGGAAGTACACGAACGTCGCCCACAGCCCGGCGAACAACAGCCAGCCTCCGAACTTGAGCCGGTCGGCGACCGCACCGGAGATCAGCGCGACGGTGATGATGGCGAACATCAACTGGAACGCGACGAACACTGTCATCGGGATGGTGCCGGCCAGCGGAATGGTCACCTCGGCGACTGCCTCGATACCGGCCGCCGGGTCTTCGATCACCTCGATGAAGGCGTTGCCACCGATCAGCCCCTTGAGCCCGAAGTACTGGCTCGGGTCGCCGAACAGGCCGAACTTGTCGTTACCGAACGCGATCGAGTATCCGTAGATCACCCACAGCACCGTGACAAGGCCCATGGCGCTGATACTCATCATGATCATGTTGAGCACGCCACGGGCGCGCACCATGCCACCGTAGAAGAATGCCAGTCCCGGTGTCATGAGCAACACCAGCGCGGCACTGACAAGCAGCCACGCGGTGTCACCGGTGTCCGGCACCCCCATCACTGGGTATTGGTCCACTCGCAGATCCCTCCTTCAGATCGCCGTACCCCGACGACTCAGGTCAGAACATTGCGCAGTGGTTGTTTCCGGGGCCACACCCCGGTGTTTCACGGAGATGAACGGATGACCGGCTTTCGTTTCGCTGTTGTTACGTGCTGGCGATCAGCCGAGCAGTGCGTCGACGAACGCGGCCGGTTCGAAGGGTGCCAGGTCATCCGGCCCCTCGCCGAGACCGACCAGTTTGACCGGCACACCGAGTTCCTGTTGGACGCGGAACACGATGCCGCCCTTGGCGGTTCCGTCCAGCTTGGTCAGAACCACCCCGGTGATGTCCACGACGTCGGCGAACACCCGGGCCTGGGCCAGCCCGTTCTGGCCGATGGTGGCATCGAGCACCAGCAGCACCTCGTCGACGGCGGCACGTTTCTCCACCACCCTTTTGACCTTGCCGAGCTCGTCCATCAGTCCGGTCTTGGTGTGCAGCCGACCGGCCGTGTCAATGACGACGACATCAGCGCCGGCGGCGATCCCCTCGGTCACCGCGTCGAAAGCCACCGAGGCGGGGTCGGCCGCCTCGGCGCCGCGCACCACCTGCGCGCCCACCCGGGCCGCCCAGCTCTGCAATTGGTCGGCGGCGGCGGCCCGGAAGGTGTCGGCCGCACCGAGCACCACCCGGCGGCCGTCGGCCACCAGCACCCTGGCCAGCTTGCCGACCGTGGTGGTCTTGCCGGTGCCGTTGACACCGACCACGAGCAGCACGGAGGGCTTGTCGGCGTGGGGCAGCGCTTTGATCGACCGGTCGAAGCCCGGATTGAGCTCCCTGATCAGCACCTCGCGCAGCACCGCGCGGGCCTGGGCCTCATTGCGCACGTTCGCACTCGCCATCGCGGCGCGGAGGTGCTCGGTGACCGACGCGGTCGCCGTCGGGCCGAGATCGGCTACCAGGAGGGTGTCCTCGACCTCATCCCAGGAGGCTTCGTCGAGGTCGCCCCCGCCGAGCAGGCCGAGCATGCTGCGCCCGAAGGCGTTCTGCGATTTGGCCAGCCGCTCACGCAGTCGCTCCAGCCGGCCGGCCGGCGGGGCGATGGAGTCGATATCGGGCGGGGCCGGGGCGGCGGCGACGGTCGGAACGACCTCATCGGAGACCGGAACGGCGATCGGGATGTCGACCGGGATGTCGATGTCCGCGGGCTCCTCGATGAGCTCCGGTTCCGGTAGCTGGACCTGGGAGATGGGGCGTTTCAGCGAATCCCGCGGGATGGCGGCGTCATCCCCGACGCCCGGCAGTCCGGTGGTGTCCAGCCCGGTCGCCGGGCCTGACGATTGTGTGAAGGTAATACCCGATGAGGCGGTGTAGCCGCCGGAGCGGTCGACGGGTGTGGGAGCCTCGATGGCAGTGTCCACGCCGCCGCGCAGGCTGACCTGGCGCCGGCGATAGAGCACCGATCCGACGACGAGGGCGATGATGACGAGGACGGCGATGACCGCGATGGCGATCCAGAGACCCTGGGACACCGTGTCATTGTTCCAGGGTTCCCGGACGCAGCCCCCGCACCCCGGTGAACCCACCCGGGAACGCCGCTGATGACGATGGCGACCCGCAAGCTGCGGCATATCGACGCCTGCCTGACCGGGCCGGTGGAGTTCGACGGGGTCACCACCGGCTTCGAACGGTTCGATCTGCCCTACAACGCGCTGACCCAGACCAGCCTGGCCGCGGTGGACCTGTCAACCGGCTTCCTGGGGGTGCCCCTGCGGGCACCGGTGCTGATCGGGGCGATGACCGGCGGAGCCGACCTGGCCCGCACCATCAACCGCAACCTGGCCGGCGCGGCCCAGCAGCTGGGTATCGGCATGATGCTGGGCTCTCAACGCATCATGCTCGGCGACGAGCCCGCTGCGCGCCGCGCGGCGGTCAGCTTCGAGGTCCGCGACCTGGCACCGGACATCCTGCTCATCGGCAATATCGGCCTGGCTCAGGTGTCTGACACGCTGGCCCCGGCGCTGCGCACGGCACTGGCGCGGGTGGGCGCGAATGCCGTTGCCGTGCACATCAACCCGCTGCAGGAGGCGATGCAGGAGAACGGCGACACCGATTTCACCGGCTCGTTGGGCAGGCTGGACCGGCTGGCCGTCGATCTGGACTACCCGGTGATGGTCAAGGAGGTGGGCCACGGAATAGGCGCCGCCGCGGCGGCACGACTGCGGGGCATGCCACTGGCCGCCGTCGACGTCGCCGGGGCCGGCGGCACCTCCTGGGCACGGGTCGAGCAACTGGTCCGCTATGGGGAGGTACGCCACCCGGCGGTCGCCGACTGGGGTATTCCGACCTCGCAGGCCCTGATCGAGGTGCGCCGCGAGCTACCGGGAATGCCAGTGGTGGCGTCCGGCGGGATCCGCTCCGGGATGGACGCCGCCAAGGCATTGGCGATGGGCGCGGACGTGGTGGCACTCGCCCGGCCCCTGTTGGCCCCGGCCATCGAGTCCACGGATGCGGTGGTCGAAGCCCTGGGTGAATTCATCGAGGAAATGCGGATCTGTTTGCATGGCTGCGACGCGGCCGATCTGGAGGCGCTTCGCCGTGTCGGGGTGAGCGGCTGAGCCGCATCAGAACGGCGGCGGCCGGGTGCGCTCGGCGACATGGGCATCGTTGAGTGCCCGTTCCCGCTTGATCCGGCAGGCCTGCTCGATGACACGCGTTCGTCGGCGCAAGGGCATCTTCCGGGTCCGTTCCGCGGATTCCACAGCCGGGGGGCACGACGGCAGTGGGGCCGTGGTGGTGTCCCAGCCGGGAAACAGCACCCGACTCCCGGGAACGGTGACGTAAACCCTCCCGGCGGGTGAGGTCCAGCGAATGGTGCCGTCGGGAAACTGCTGGTCAGACCAGCCGCGCTCGCCGGTCCAGAACGTTTTCAGAAGATGATGTTTTCGGCACAGCAGCCGCAGACCCGAGGCATGCGTCGGCCCGATCGGCCAGGCGACGGCGTGGTCCACATCGCAGGCCTCGGCGGGCTGATCGCAGTGCGGAAAGCGACATGTCAGATCGCGCATCCGGACGAACTCGTCGAGCGCGGTGGACGGCCGGTAGTGGGGTTCGGGGTCATCGGACGGAGGGCGCAGCTGCCGGACCGTGGCGCCGGCCCGGATCAGTTCGGCCAGCAGCGGAGCCGGAATGGCCCCGCCCCCAGCGATGACCGAGGTCGATGGCGGGCAGACCGGTTCGGGTTCCGGATCGCCGGCCAGATAGTCGAGGAGGGTCATACCGCGGGTAAAGGGGCGCGACTCCCGCCGGCCGGACAGGTTGGGGTCGGGATCGCCCGCTGGAGCAGCGGCATCGGTGAGCACGTGGATGACGATCGCGGAGGCGGAACCGGCGCCGTCTGCAGCATCGCACGCGGGCGAACCGCACTGGCAGGTCAGCCGGTCAGACCCGGCGGCAAGTGCGCCGAGGGCATCTGCGCGGCGCTGGTCGACGGTACGAGGGTCGGCGTCGCACACCCCGTGCGCCATCTGGGTCAACCGCTTCTTCAGGATCGCGGCATCCGTGGAGAACAGCCTCCCCCACATCGCGCTAGTCCCGGATTCGTCATCGCGGCCGCCGATCTGAACCTCGCGGCTGCGAGCCCGGGCGCGGGTGCGCCGCAACGCTGCGGGATCGACTCGGTCGACAAGGCCGTCGATGACCTGCTCCAACTTGTGGTCCGACAGCGGGCCCCAGTTGCGGCAGTGCTCGGCGATGGTGCCGTCGATGGCGGCCAGGGCGTCCTCGTCTTCGACGAGCAGGGTGCGCCAGGCGATCGCCGAGACGACACGGTAGCCCAGCAAACCGTCGGAGAACATCTGCGCGACCCGGGGCAGCCGACGGGCCAGGGTGAGGCCGAGGCGCATCTGAGCTGATGCGCGTCCATGACTGATGCTCAGCGCGGCCGACACCTCTGCGGCAGCCGCATCCCAGGAGTCGCACGCCCAGTCGGCACGGTCATCGTCGCCGCAGCGGCGGCGGGCCAACTCTGCGACGGCGGCGAGTCGCCGGGCGGCGGCCGATGCTTCGGCGCTCGCCCACTGCTCGATGGCGGCGACCACCGCCGCATCATCGGCCGATCCGAGCTCGTTATCGAACACGTGTTCGATTATAAATGGGCCCTAAGACAATTCGGAGTCCAGCTACGTCTGGCTGGTGACCAGGTCCTCACCGCGCATCCGCTGGGAGATGACCGCCGTGATGCCATCGCCCTGCATAGAGACGCCGTAGAGCGCATCGGCGATCTCCATGGTCGGCTTCTGGTGGGTGATGACGATCAACTGGGATTGCGACCGTAGCTGCTCGAACAGCCCGATGAGACGACGCAGGTTCACGTCATCGAGTGCGGCCTCCACCTCGTCCATCACGTAGAACGGCGAGGGTCGGGCCCGGAAGATCGCCACCAGCATGGCCACCGCGGTCAGCGACTTCTCGCCGCCGGAGAGCAGCGAGAGCCGTTTGACCTTCTTGCCGGGCGGGCGGGCCTCCACCTCGACGCCGGTGGTGAGCATGTCGGCGGGGTTGGTGAGCAGCAGCCGACCCTCGCCACCGGGGAACAGTGCGGCGAACACCTGGGTGAACTCGCGTTCCACGTCGGCATAAGCCTCGGTGAACACCTGCAGGATCCGGTCGTCGACGTCGGCGATCACGTCGAGCAGGTCCTTGCGGGCGCCTTTGACGTCCTCGAGTTGGGTGGACAGGAAGTTGTAGCGCTCCTCCAGCGCGGCGAACTCCTCCAGAGCCAGCGGGTTGACCCGGCCCAGTTCGGCCAGATCGCGTTCGGCCCGCTTGGCCCGGCGCTCCTGAGTCGGCCGATCGAACGGCATCGGCGCCGGCGCGCTGACCTGCTCGCCGCGCTCGCGGGCCTGCTCGTACTCGGCCATCTCCAACTCGGATGGCGGGAGCGCAATCTGAGGCCCGTACTCGGCGATCAGGTCGTCACCGGTCATGCCGAACTGCTCGAGCACCATCTGCTCGAGCTGTTCGATGCGCAACGAGGCCTGGGCCTTGGCGACCTCGTCGCGGTGCAGCGAGTCGGTCAACTCGCCGATCCGGGCGTTCAGTGCGGTGACCTCCTCTCGGGTGGCGGCCATAGCGGTGGCCCGCTGCTGGCGCTCGGCGACAAGGTGATCGCGGGACCGGGAGGCCGCGGCAACCACACCGGCGAGCCGCCCGGCAATCCGTCGTCCGCTGTCGGCAACCGCAGCGGCCACCTCCGAGGCGTGTTGGCGGGCGGCCCGTGCCGCGCTCGCGCGAACCCGCGACTCGCGTTCGGCCGCTGCCGCGCGGCGCAGCGAATCTGCCTGCCCGCGAACGGCATTTGCGCGTTCCTCGGCGGTGCGCACCACCAGCCTGGCCTCCACCTCGGTGGCCCGGGCCGCTTCCGCGGCGGCCTGGATCTGCTGACGCTCCCCCGGTGTTGCCTCCACAACCGCCTCGGATTCCTGAGCGGCCTGCAGGCGGGCCTCGAGTTCGGCGAGCTCCTCGACGGTCCGGACCCGACCGGCCTCGAGTTCCTCGCGCTGGGCCTGGAGCCGGCGCCACTCGTCCTCGGCGGCGCGAACCTCCTGGCCCAGCCGGCCGAGGTGTTCGTAGATCGCCGAGATGGCGGCGTCGGACTCGTTGAGCGCCGCCAGTGCCTGCTCGGCGGCGTCCCGGCGGTCGGACTGCTCGGTCAACGCGCCCGCCAGCGCGGCTGCCAGCTCGTCAACCTGGTTCTCTGCGGCAGCGAGGTCGGCGCGAGCCTGTTCAATCTGTCCCGCGATCTCCAGGGTGCTGGGCTTGCGGTCGGATCCGCCGTCGACCCAGCCGGCACCCACCAGATCCCCGTCGCGGGTGACGGCGCGCAGCGCCGGGCGGGCCGCCACCAGATCGAGCGCGGCGGCGAGATCCTCGACGACGGCGACCCCGGACAGCATCGCCGTCATCGCACCCTGCAGTCGCGTTGGCGCCTCGACGAGGTCGGCCGCCCAGCGGACACCGTCGGGAAGCGCCGTGGCCTCGGGTGCCGCCGCGGGCCAGTCCGCGAGCACGATCGCGGCGCGGCCGCCATCGGCGTCCTTGAGCGCCTGGACGGCTGAGCGAGCGGATGAGAAGCCGTCGGCTGCGACCGCGTCGGCAGCAGCCCCCAGTATCGCCGCAAGCGGCGTCTCGTAGCCGGGGCTGACCTTGACCAGTTTGGCAACCGTTCCCAGAAGCCCTGTGCCACTTCGGTTTTCCACCAGCCAGGCCGCACCGTCCTTGCGCTCCAAGCCGACCGCGAGGGCGTCGATGCGGGCCCGCAATGAGGCGACCTGGCGTTCGGCGGCCCGCTCGGCGGTCTGCAGTTCGGACACCCGCTCGTCGGCCAGGCGCAGCGCCGCCACCGTGCGCTCGTGGTTCTCGTCGAGGCCGAGCTCACCCTGGTCGAGTTCGCCGACCCGGCCCTGGACGGTTTCGAACTCGGCCCGGGCCGTCTCGGTGCGGGCGGCGGCCTCGTCGATGGCGATGGTCAGCCGCGCCACGCCGTCATCGATGGACTCGACCCGGGCGCGGCCGGTCTCGACCCGGCCGGTCAGCCGGGCCAGGCCCTCCCGGCGGTCAGCCTCGGCCCGGACGGCGGCCAGGTGAGCCCGCTCGGCTTCGGTGGCCGCGGTCTCCTTCTCCGCCAGTTCGGCGCGGGCGGCTGCGAGCCTGGCCTTGGCCTCCTCGAGTTCGGCGACCAGTTGCCGCTCCTGCTCGGCCACCTGCTCGGCCTGGGCCTCCAATTCGTCGGGATCGGGACCGGTACCGGCCGCCGGTTCGGCATCCAGGTACTGGGCCCGCTCGCTGGCGATACGGACCGTCGCGCTGACCCGCTCGGCGAGCGCCGAGAGCCGGAACCAGGTCTGCTGGGCGGCGTCGGCGCGCTCCGACAACGAGGCCACCGCGGCTTCGTGGGCCGCCAGCGCCGCCGAGGCCTCAGCCAGCCGGGCAGCGGCCACCTCGTGTTCGCGACGCAGGGTGGTCTCGATATCGTCCGCCCCGGCGAACTCCGCGCGGCGGATCACCAGGTCATCGGCGGCCAGCCGCAACCGGGCGTCACGAAGGTCGGCCTGGATGGTCGCCGCCCGCCGGGCCACCTCCGCCTGCCGGCCAAGCGGCTTGAGCTGGCGGCGCAACTCGGTGGTCAGGTCGGTCAGCCGGGCCAGATTCGCCGACGTCGCGTCCAGCTTGCGCAGCGCCTTTTCCTTGCGCTTGCGGTGTTTGAGGACGCCGGCGGCCTCCTCGATGAAGGCCCGCCGGTCCTCCGGGCGCGATTCCAGGATCTGGGCCAGCCGGCCCTGGCCGACGATGACGTGCATCTCGCGGCCGATACCGGAGTCGCTGAGCAGTTCCTGGATGTCCAGCAGCCGGCAGGTTTGGCCGTTGATCTCGTACTCGCCGGCCCCGTCGCGGAACATCCGGCGGGTGATCGACACCTCGGAGTACTCAATGGGAAGCGCGTTGTCGGAGTTGTCGATGGTCAGCGTGACCTCGGCACGGCCCAGCGGCGCCCGTGACGAGGTGCCGGCGAAGATGACATCCTCCATCTTGCCGCCGCGCAGCGTCTTGGCGCCCTGCTCGCCCATCACCCAGGTCAGGGCGTCGACGACATTGGATTTACCCGACCCGTTGGGCCCCACCACGCAGGTGATCCCCGGCTCGAAGCGCAGAGTCGTCGCTGAGGCGAAGGACTTGAAGCCCTTGAGCGTCAGACTCTTGAGATACACGTCGGGCAGCGTACCGGCGGGCCGATCGGTGCCGCCGCTACCCCGACTCCATCCGCACTAGCTCCGGGTGTCGGCGGCCGAGCGAGGGCTGTACTCACGAACGGCCGCCCGAGACGCGATCCAGGTCCAGCCGGGCTCCCGCTCGGGAGCGTCTTCGGCGACGACGGTGAGTCCCGCGGCGGCGGCATCGGCGAAGTCGTCGTCGATGTGCACGATATTGGTGAATCCCTGGTGCTGGAGCAGCGATGCCACCGCGGCGGCGCGGTAACCCGACCCGCAGTAGACGTAGACGGGCTTGTCCCGCGGGATCTCCCCGAGCCGGTCGGCGACCTCATAAAACGGCATGAAGACAGCCTCGGCGATGTGACCGGACTCCCACTCCAGGACCTGACGGGTGTCCAGCAGGCAGATATCCGTACCGGCGGCCAGTGCCGCGGCGACGCCGTGGAAGTCGACCTGCTCGAGGCGTTGCACCCCGGCAGGGTCCTCCAGCCACACCTCAGGTCCGCCGGTGGCCTGGCCGACGGCGTTGTCGATTCCAACCCGGACCAGCTCGCGGTGCGCGGCGTGCACCTGCTCTGGGGTGGATCCCAACAGAGTCACCGGGGTGCCCCACGGGAGCATCCAGGCCAGGTAGTTGATGAAGGGGCCGTCGAGATCGAAGTTGACCGCGCCGGGGACGTGGCCGGCCGCGAACACCTTGCGGGAACGCAGATCGACGACCCATTCGCCGTTGGTGATCCGCTCACGCAGCACGGCGGGATCAGCGAGCTCGGGCATCGACAGGTCGAGATCGCGCGGGCCGGCGGCGTTGGCCGGTCCCATGTGTGCGTAATAGGCCGGGAACACGTCGAGGCCGGCGAGCAGATTGGCCACGAACTCCTCTTCCGCCTCGGTCAGAGCGGGGTTGATGGTCTTCTCGTTGCCGATGGTGGACGACAGCCCCTGTGCCTGGGTGGCGGCGCAGAAAGACCCGAAGCCGTGAGTGGGATAGATCGGGGTTGCGTCGTCGAGGGTGTCGGCCAGTCGGCGCACCGAGTGCCATTGGTCGTGGGCCTGTTTGACGGCCAGATCCGGCGCGACCAGGTCGGGCCGGCCGACACTGCCGTACAGCAGGGAACCCCCGGTGAACACCGCGCCCAGGTGATCGCCCTTACGCACTGCGAAGGACACGTGGTGCGGGGTATGCCCCGGGGTGTGGATCACATCGACGGTCATGTCGCCGACGGCGAAGGAGTCGCCGTCGCGCACGGCCATCGCATCGAAGGCCAGTTCCACATCTCCCGGCACCACATAGGTCGCACCGTGCCGGCGCGCGAGTTGCAGACCACCGGTGACGTAGTCGTTGTGGATGTGGGTCTCCGCCACGTGCGTCAGCGTCAGGCCGTGCTCGGCCAGCAGCTCCTCGATGCGGTCGAAGTCCCGCTGCGGATCGACGACGAGGGCGCGAGCACCGTCATGGGCGATATAGCTGCGGTCTCCCAGACCACTGGAATCCAGGGGGATGACATGGGGCGCTGCGGTGTCGGACATGGCCTCTCCAAGGTGCGATCGGTATCGTCTACTCCCTATCGACGATACCCCCACCGGTACCCGCCCGGAATCAGCGTTCGCGAAAACCCGTCAGCGGCTCGCCCGCCGGACCGATATCGGCGACGACGTTCTCCACCGTGCCCGGGGTGGTTCCGCCGCGCAGCAGGTCCAACAACCGTTCACAGGCCTGCCGAGGCCCCTGGGCAACCACCAGTACCCGCCCGTCGCGCTGATTGGCCGCGGATCCGGTCAGGCCCAGTTCGAGCGCCCGGGACCGGGTCCACCACCGAAAGCCGACACCCTGAACGTGACCGTGCACCCAGGCGGTCAAGCGGACCTCGTCGCTCACGACGCCGCTTCCACGATGTCGAACGTCACCTTGGTACCGGATTTCAGGGTTCGCCCCACGGTGCAGACCTGGTCGACAGCGCGAGTGACGACCAGCAACAGCCGCTCCCGGTCCTGCGCGGACAGCCCGGACAGGTCGATCTCCAGCTTCTCGGTCAGCAGCGGATAACGCTCCTGATCACGGTCGGCGTCGCCGGAGACCCGGATGACGGCCGGGTAGTCGTCACCGAGTCGGCGGCGCAACGGCTGGTCGCTGCTCAGGCCTGCGCAACCGGCGAGCGCGATCTTGAGCAACTCGCCCGGGGTGAAGACGCCCTCGTCGGTCACCGAGCCGATCAGCACCTCTGCGCCCCGGTCGCTGCGCCCCGTGTAGCGGCGGACCCCGGTGCGTTCAACCCATAGCTCGGTCATCGGCGCAGACTACCGGCGCGGCCGGGGCTGGCACACCGGGCAGTAGAACGAGGAGCGGTTCATGAACTTCTCCCGCCGGATCACCGCTCCGCAGCGCCGGCAGTTGCGGTCCGCACGGCCGTAGACGTTGAGCGAACGGTCAAAGTAGCCGGACTGCCCGTTGACGTTGACGTAGAGCGAGTCGAAGGACGTGCCGCCCTCCCGCAGCGCTTCGCGCATCACCTCGGCCGCGCAGTCGAGCACCTCGCCGAGTTGGCGTCGGGTGAGCCTTCCGGCGATGCGCGCACCGTTGACCCGTGCCCGCCACAGCGCCTCATCGGCGTAGATGTTGCCGATCCCGGACACCACGGTCTGGTCGAGCAGCTGTCGCTTGATCTCGGAATGCTTGCGGCGCAACACCGAGACGACGGCATCGCGGTCGAACCTCGGGTCCAGCGGATCGCGCGCGATATGCGCGACCGGCGCGGGGACCGGGCTGCCGTCGACTGTCACCAGGTCGGCCAGCTGCCAACCGCCGAAGGTGCGCTGGTCGACGAAGCTCAGCGCGGTGCCGTCATCGAGCACAGCCGCGATGCGCAGGTGCCCGGTGTTGGTGATCGGTCCGAGCAGCATCTGTCCGCTCATCCCCAGGTGCACGACCAGCGCGGCCTCATCGTCATCGAGGTTGAGCCACAAGTACTTTCCGCGGCGGTCGGTCCCCGTCACCCGCGCCCCGCACAGCCTCGACTCCAGGTCGGCGGAGCCGGCCTCATGCCGGCGCGCCGCGCGTGGATGCAGCACCGCCACCTCGGTGATGACCCTGCCGGCAACGTGCTCCTGCAGGCCGCGCCGCACGACCTCGACTTCCGGGAGTTCAGGCATCCAGTTCGGCGGCGACTACCCCGCCCGGCGCCGACTCGGAGTCCAGGGCCGTCCAGGCCTGAGCGGCGGCGTCAGTCTCGGCGGCCTTCTTGGTCCGTCCGGTCCCGGTGCCGCAGATCTCGCCGCCGACGTACACCACCGCGGAGAACCGCCGGTCGTGATCGGGTCCCTCGGAGCTGACTTCGTAACGGGGGACGCCCAATCCGCGGTCGGTGGCGAGTTCCTGAAGGCTGGTCTTCCAGTCCAGGCCCGCGCCCAGGGTTGCCGCGGTGTCCAACAGCCCGCCGAACAGCCGCAGTACCACCGCACGGGCGGTCTGGATCCCGTGTTCGAGATAGATCGCGCCGAGCAACGACTCCATCCCGTCAGCCAGGATGCTGGACTTGTCGGCGCCGCCGGTGGTGACCTCGCCCCGGCCCAGCAGCAGATACTCGCCCAGGCCCTCCTCGGTGAGTTCCCGCGCCACCCCGGCCAGCGCCTGGGTGTTGACAATGCTGGACCGCAGCTTGGCCAGATCGCCCTCGGGGCGGTCCGGGTGCCGGTGGAACAACTCGTCGGTGATGATCAGGCCGAGCACCGCGTCGCCGAGGAATTCCAGGCGCTCGTTGGTCGGCAGGCCGCCGTTCTCGAAGGCGTAACTGCGGTGGGTCAGTGCCAGCGTCAGCAGATCTTCGGGCAACCCGACGCCTAGTGCGTCGACCAGTGCGCGTCGGCTCATGACGGCTTGCCCTCCGAGGCGTCGCGATCGGTGGGCAGCATCTCGGCGAGCTTGGCCCATCGCGGGTCGATCTGATCGTGATGATGACCGGGCCCCGCGGCGGACAGCGCGATACCGCACTGCGGGCACAACCCCGGGCAATCCGGCGAACAGAGCGGTACGAACGGTAGCGCCAATCCCACCGCATCGATGATCGGCTGCTCGAGGTTGACGGTCTGATCGATGACGCGACCCACCTCGTCGTCCTCGGTGGTGGACTCGGTAGCACTGTCGGGGTAGGCGAACAGTTCGGTCAAGACCACCTCGACCTCACCGGTGATCGGTTCCAGACAGCGCGCGCACTCCCCCCGGGTCGGGCCGCTCACCGTCCCGGAGACCAGCACGCCTTCGGACACCGACTCCAGCCGCAGATCGAGATCGAGATCGGCGCCCTGGGGTATCGCGATGAGGTCCAAGCCGATTCGAGCCGGACTGGGCACGGTCTGCTGGATGGTCCGGATGGAACCCGGACGCCGTCCCAGCCGGGACACGTCCAACACCAGAGGCGAACGTGTGTCGGGCCGGTTTGCCGCGTTCCGAGGCGTCGCCATAACGGCGATCCTAACTGCGCGGCCGGCGACCTCTAGTGCTGGACGTAATCGTGGGTACCGGCAGCCGTGCGCAACTGGTGGCGACCCCTGCTCACGGAACGCAGGGTGCCGTTGAGGTACTCCTCGAACTGGGCCAGCTTGTTGTCGACGTAGATATCGCACTCCCCGCGCAGCCGGTCGGCCTCGGCATGGGCGGTGTCGATCAGCCGGGTCGACTCGGCGTTTGCGGCCTGGACCACCTCGGTCGCCGAGACCAGCCGCTGCTGCTCCTTGATCCCTTCCTGGACGGCGTTCTCGTAGGAGATGTTGCCGCTCTCCACGAGGCGGTCGGCCTCGGCCTTGGCCCGGGTGGTGGCCGCCTCGTAATCGCGCTTGGCAGTGGAGGACAGCCTCGCCGACTCCTCGCGGGCCTCGTTGAGCATCCGCTCACTGTGCTGGCGGGCCTCGGCGACCATCCGGTCGGCCTGGGACTTGGCGTCGGCCAACAGTCGGTCGGCCTCGCCGCGGGCGTGGCTGAGCACGGAATCGGCTTCGGCGTTGGCGCCGGACACTGCCGACTCGGCGTGCTCCTTGGCCTCGATCAGCATGGAGTCGCGGGCGTCGAGGACGTCTTGGGCGTCGTCGAGTTCACCGGGGATCGCATCCTTGATGTCATCGATCAGTTCCAGCACATCTCCGCGGGGGACCACGCAGCCGGCCGTCATCGGCACACCGCGGGCCTCTTCGACGATCGCGCTCAATTCGTCGAGCGCTTCAAAAACTCGGTACACGGCGCCACCCTCCAGATCTCACATTGGTAGTGACCAGTGTGCCTGCTGTTACGCCTGTGACTGCGCTGGTGCGACGGTGTGTCGCCAATCAGCGCCCGGCGAGTTTGGCCCGCAGCCGCCGGTTCACCGACTCCGGCAGTAAACCCGAGACGTCGCCGCCGAGTCCGGCGACCTCCTTGGCGAGCGAGGAGGACACGAACGAGAATCGCGGTGTGGTGGCCACGAAGAAGGTGTCGACTCCGGCGACGTGTTTGTTCATCTGCGCCATCTGAAGCTCGTACTCGAAATCGGTGCCGGTGCGCAGGCCCTTGACGATCGCGGTGAGTCCGCGGGCCTTGACGAAATCGACCACCAGGCCCCGCCCGGACTCCACCCGCAGGTTCGGCAGATGCGCGCAGGCCTCCTCGATCATCGCGATCCGCTCCTCCGCGCTGAACATGCCCGCCTTGTTCGGGTTGGTCAACACCGCGACGATGACCTCGTCGAACTGCGCGGCGGCACGTTCGAAGACATCGAGATGCCCGAGGGTGACCGGGTCGAAGGATCCGGGGCAGACCGCGCCGCTCATAGGGCACGACGCTAGCAGCAGCCGGCCCCCGGGCCCCCGCCCGTTTCGGCGACCTCCAGCCGGGAGTCGCCGTAGCGGCGCGACGGCCACACCAGCCAGTCCCCCGGCCACGCCAACTCCGGCGCCGAGGCGGGCCGCTCCACCACCACCACGCTGCCGGGCCGAACCCATCCGTGCCGGGCCAGCGCCGCCAGGACGTCCTGCACGGTATCGGCGGCGAGGTCATAGGGCGGGTCGGCCAAAACCAGGTCCACCGGATCCGGGGCGCCGGCGGCCAACACCGCCGCCACCGGGCCGCGGCGCACCACCGCACCGGGCAGTCCGAGTGCACCGATATTGCGGGCGATCACCTCGGCGGCGCGCCGGTCGCTGTCGACGAGCAGGACCGAGGCCGCCCCGCGCGACAGTGCCTCCAAGCCCAGCGCCCCGGAGCCGGCGAACAGGTCCAGCACCCGCAACCCGTCGAGATCCAGGCGGGCGGCCAGCACATTGAACAACGCTTCGCGCACCCGGTCGGTGGTGGGCCGGGCACTCGGCGGCACGGCCAGCCGGCGACCACCGGCCACACCGGCGACGATCCGGGTCATCGTTTAGATCGTTCCGGCCGCGGACGTCAGATCAGCGTGGACCAGTAGTCCCAGAACCGCACCAGGATCAGCAGTGCGATCGTGGTGAACCAGAGCGTCACCAGCGGCCACCGCCAGTTGTAGAGCGCCCCGGCCACCGGGTTGCCCGCCAACGGCCGCAACGCGATCGGTGCCACCACCGCGAACAGCGGGATGGTCACCGACCAGACCACCATGCAGTACGGGCACAGCGCGCCGATGTCGTAGAGGCTTGAGTAGACCAGCCAGTGTACGAAGACGACGCCCAATCCGGTGCCGACCGTCAGGCCCACCCAGTACCAGCGCGGCAACGGCACCTTGGCGATCGCCAGCACCCCAGTCACGATCACCACGGTGAACGCGACGATGCCGAACGTCGGGTTGGGCGGACCGAAGATCGAGGCCTGCGGGGTGTTGATCACCGAACCGCAGGCCAGTACCGGATTGATGCTGCAGGTGGGAACGTAGTCCGGGTTCTTCAGCGTTTCGATCTTCTCGATCAGCAGGGTGGCCGACGAGACCAGACCGATGATGCCGGCGATCAGGATCGACCAAGCGCCGGCACGCCCCACCGGAACCCCGTCACGGGTGTCCACGTCGGACGGCCCGGCCTGGGCCGGGGCCGGCGTGGTCACGCTCACGGCGCCTGGGCCGGGGCGGCCGGAGCGGGCGACGGGGTCAGCTCCAGACCGGGTACCGGACCGACGATCTGACGGACCTTGGCGATCAACTCATCGGGATTGGCCGGGCTGATGTCCTGACCGTTGAGCCGGATGGTCGGCGTCGCGGTGATCTTGGCCGCCGAGGCCAGGCCCTTGACCATGTCGGTGTAGCGGTTCTTGTTGATGCAGTCCGGGACGCCGCCGGTGACGCCGGCCTGCCGGGCGGTCTCGATCAACGCGGCGTTGTCGGGGCCGGTACCCGAGCCCTCCATGGGCTGCTGAGCGAACAGCGCGGAATGGAAACGGCTGAAGGCTGCCTTGTCCTCGTCGCCGACACAGTAGGCAGCGTTGGCCGCGCGGGCCGAAAATCCCTTGCTGGACTTATCCAGGATCGCCACCATGTAGTAGTCGACGGCCGCTGCGCCGCTCTCGATGATCTTGTTCACCGCGGGCCCGAAGGTCTTCTCGAAGTCCCGGCAGTGCGAGCACTGGAAGTCTTCGTAGATCGCCAGCACCGCTTTGGGCTCGTCGGTGCCGTCTTTCTTGATCAGCTTCTCCGATGTCATCCGCACGGCCTGGGTCTCGCCGGAGAACTTCTTGTCGTTGCCCATGACGATGTAGAGCACCAAACCGACGGCGAACAGCACGACGAGCGCGGTCAGGCCGATCTTGATGGCCATGTCACGCTTGCGGTCCTGAGCCCTCAGGTCGTAACGGGCCGAGCTTTTCTTGTTGGTGGCCACTGTCGGCTGATCCTCGCTGTTCGGTCACTATTGGCGCCTCTAGAGTACCGGCGGCCCGCCACGCCCCCGCTCAGCAGTGCGTTCAATCGTGGGACAGGTGCGCCCGCAGCGCCGAAATCATCTCGGCGTTGGCCCGGGCGACACCGCCGCCGAGCACGTTGAGATTGAGAAACGCGTGGATCATCGAGGTCATCACGCGGTGGTCGACGGTCACTCCGGCCTCCCGGAGTTTCACCGCATACTGCTCACCTTCATCGCGGAGCGGGTCGAACCCGGCGGTGATCACCAGCGCCGGTGGCAGACCGCTCAGGTCGTCGGCCAGCAGTGGGGAGACGACCGGATCGGTGCGTTCCAGGCCTGAATCCTTCAGGTAGCAGTCGGTGAACCAGTCCATATCGTGCTTGGTCAGCAGGAACCCGTCGCCCAGTAGAGAGCGCGAGCGGGTCTGCCCGCGCTGATCGGTCGCCGGGTAGATCAGCCACTGCAGCGACGGCATCGGGTCCCCCGCGTCACGGGCCCGGCGGCAGACCACGGCACTGAGGTTGCCACCGGCGCTGTCGCCGGCGACCGCCACCCGGCGCGGGTCCGCCCCGAGTTCGCCGGCATGCTCGCGGGCCCACCGGTAGGCGGCGTAGGCGTCATCGTGGGCGGCCGGCGCTGGGTGCTCGGGTGCCAGCCGATAGTCGACGGCAAGCACGTGCACACCGGCGTCGCGGCAGATCAGCCGGCAGGCGGAATCATGGGAGTCGAGATCGCCGAACACCCAGCCGCCGCCGTGGAAGAAGACCACCAGCGGGGCGGGCTGACCGTCGGCCGGCGGGCGGTAGTGCCGGGCCGCGATGGTGCCGGCCGGTCCGGGTATCGACACCGGCCTGATCCCGGCGACCCGGATGTCGCGCTCGTCGAGGGTTCTGGTGAGCGCATTGTTGCTGACCCGGGTGGCGACGGCGTCGTCAGCGACCACCAGACCGTTGATGCCGGTGGCCTTCTGCGCGGCGAGCAACATCTGCAGTGACGGGTCCAGAGTGTTGCCGTCGATGGTGATCGCCCGACCGCCGGACAGCAGCCGTTTGGCACCGTCGGGCAGCCTCGGGATCAGTTTCACACCCAACCGGTTGCCGAGGGCCAGCGCCCGCTCTTTAGCGGTTGTCATGGGCCGGAGCCTACGCCCGGCGGTGCCAGCGGTCCGCGGCGGCGTTCTCGTACTATCCTCTGCGAAGTCGGTGACACCGGCCCACCGGAAAATCCTCAAATGCACAGGCAGGTGACATGACACCGACGGCCGCAGTTCCCACCGTCACGCTCAACGACGACCACACCATCCCGGCACTGGGCCTGGGGGTCGCCGGTTTGGCGCCCGCCGACGCCGAGGCCGCGGTGACCGCCGCACTGGGGGCCGGCTACCGGCTGATCGACACCGCCACCGCCGGCGGCAACGAAGAGGCCGTCGGACGGGCGATCGCCGCGTCCGGGATTCCCCGTGAGGAGTTGTACGTCACCACCAAACTGGCGACCGCCGATCAGGGTTTCCAGTCCTCGCAGGACGCCTGCCGGGCCAGCCTGGCGCGTCTGGGCCTGGACTATTTGGATCTGTACCTGATCCACTGGCCGGCCGAGGAGAACGGCAAGTACATCGACGCCTGGGGCGGGATCATGAAGTCCAAGGAGGTCGGGGACGCCCGGTCGATCGGGGTCAGCAACTTCTCACCCGAGCACCTCTCGAACATCATCGAACTGTCCTACTTCACCCCCGCCGTCAACCAGATCGAGTTGCATCCGCTGCTCAACCAGGCCGATCTGCGTGCCGTGCACGGCGAGTACTCCATCGCCACCGAGGCCTACTGCCCGCTCGGCACCGGGACGCTGCTGGGGAACCCGGCCGTCGCGACCGTGGCTGCGGCACATGGCAAGTCGCCGGCCCAGGTGCTGATCCGCTGGAGTATCCAACTGGGCAACGTGGTGATTCCGCGGGCCTCCAACCCGGCCCATATCGCCGAGAACATCGACGTGTTCGACTTCGAGTTGACGGCCGCCGAGATGGACACCCTCAACGGTCTCGACGACGGCACCCGGTTCCGGCCCAACCCAGACGCCTGAGTTACCGGCGGTTTAAGTCCGGAAATCTTTTCGATTTCCGCACGCTGAGAATCGTCTGAGGGCTAACGTCCCTTCATCAGCTTCTTCACAGGATAAGGGGTCTCATCATGAACGTTTCTGCTCGGTCTTATCTCACCGCCGGAGCGGCGGCGTTGAGCGCCACCGCCATCGCCATGGCGCCGGTTCAGCCTCTGAACAGTGACCTCGCCGCGGCAGGACACAAGTCGGTCAGCGACTTGGCCGTCGGTCTGGCTGCAGCGGTCACGCCGGTCGACCCGATCCAGAACATCATCGACGTCATCGAAGCCAGCGGTGCCAACCTCGAAACACTGCTGGGCAACTGGTCGGGTGGGCTGTATGTGAACGGGACATTCCCCTTCCCGCCCAACACGCTGGTGAACGGCAACCTCGGGTGGCGAACCGGCGGGTACGCCACCGAGGTGGCACTGCCGATCCTCAGCCAGGTGATCACCAATCTGGAGACCTACATCGGGGAATTTCCCGATGTCGGTGGCATTTTCGGGCAGATATTCGACAATCTCGGCAATTCGCTGAGGGCCCCGTTCGCTGCGGGCGTTAACCAGTCGGGTCGGTTGTTCAACCTGCTGGCGTCGGACTACTTCAACCAAAATGTCAACGGAACGCCGTACTTCAACTTGGATATCGGATTGGGACCGCTGCCGACGTCCCAGCGCGATGTCGGGGCAGTGCTGCCCACACTGGCGGGAGACGCCTATGCCAGCCTCGAGCCGATCATCAACTTGCTCACCACCCCGATCAGCGGTGTTCTGGTCGGGGCCATCGGGCCGATCGTCGCCCCGGTGCTGGCCGTGGTGAACAGCATCTCTAACACCCTTGCGTTGCTGCAGGAGTCCGACTTCGGCGGCGCGCTGACCGAACTGATCAATATCCCCGCGAACGTCATCGGTGCCGTCCTGAACGGAGGCCAGACCCTAGACCTCACTCCGCTGGTCGGACTGCTAGGTGTCGAGCTGCCTGACTCGATCACGAGCATCGGCCTGAAAATGGGCGGACTACTAAGCCCGGGCGGGGTCGGACTAGACGCACTCGCGGCAGTGGCATCTTTGGACCCACAGGCTGACCCCATCGTGGTTCCCGGCCTGCCGGTCGGCCCACTCGGTGCGCTGGCGGGTCTGAACAGCTACGTCGCGAAGTCGATCGTGTTGCCAGCGCCGGTCGAGGCTCCGGTGCAGATCGCCGCCGCGGCGCTCGACGCGCCGGCACCGGCCGTCGAGGCTGTCGAGGCTTCCGAGGATGCGGCCCCCGCTTCGCTTTCCGAGGTCGCCGCGGTGGAGGTCTCCGCGCCGGCTGAGGTCTCGGCCCCGGTGAGTGAACCGGCGAACGACGTTGCCGATGCAGCCGACACCACCCCGGCCGCACCGCGTGCGGTGAACCGGGGCGGCCGTGGCGGCGAGGCCGCCAGCGCCGCCAGCACGGGCACGTCGACCCCCAAGCGCGCGGCGCGGGGCGCCGCATCCCGCGGCTAGGTTCGGGGACCGCAGACCTGCCCCGCCGGGATCACCCGGCGGGGCAGGTTTGTGTCGCGGCCCGTAACCGCTGAGCCGAGGCCTCGTCGACCGCCAACCGGTAGCCGCGCAGCACCTCGATGAACTGGACCGCGTACTGGCACCAGAACGCGTCATTCGGCGGCATCCAGGCCCCCGGTGGCTGATCGCCTTTGTCCTGATTGGCTTGTCCCGCAACGGCAATGAGGTTGGCCGGGTCGTTGGCGAACCGGCTGCGCATCGCGTCGGTCCAGTCCCGAGCACCCATATCCCAGGCGTAGGCCAGCGGAACGATGTGGTCGATCTGCACTGAGGCGCCCACCCGGTTTCCCCGGACGAACGACACCGTGGCGTTGGTGTACGGATCACGCAGGGTCCCGGTCCCCACCGCCTGCGGGCACCGTGTGGTCGCCACCGTGGTGGTGTCCATCAGGTCACGGCGCAGGATGTCGTTACGGGTGTCGCACCCGTTGCGCCCGCCGGGCGCCGCGGTCTGGTCATCCCAGGCCTGTCCGAATGCCGACCGACGGTAGTCGTTGCCGCGCATCCGGTCGCTCACCACCTGAACGCCTGCCAGCACGTCGGCCCCGGCAGCCACCGTCGGCGCCCCGGAGCCGGTCGGCGCATCGGTGCGGGCCACCGAGACCACCTGGGCGGCGACCAGGACGGCGATCGCCGCGAACGCCGCCAGCCACCGCAAGTGATGGCCGCTCACGCCTTGTCCAGATAATCGATGCGGTCGCTGCGGGTGAATTGCTGCGCCAGGACTGCCATCCCGGGGTGCTCCGGATCGCCGGCATACACCGTCTCGCACAGTTCCCGGGCATCGAGAATGACCTCCAGATGCTCGGCCAGCGACAGGAACCTCAGCTCGATCGGGCGCCCGGACTGGTTGTCCCCCAGCACATCTCCCTCTCGACGCTCCCGCAAGTCCAGATCGGCCAGCGCGAAACCGTCCTGGGTGGCCGCCACCGCCGACAGCCGGTCACCGGCCTTGGAGAGCCGTGGCAGCTGGGTTGCCAGCAGGCACAGGCTCTCGTGCTGCCCGCGCCCGATCCGGCCGCGGAGTTGGTGCAGCTGACTGATGCCGAACCGGTCGGCGTCCATCACCACCATCACCGTGGCATTGGGCACGTCGACCCCGACTTCGATCACGGTGGTGCAGACCAGCACGTCGATCTCCCCGGCCCGGAAGGCGGCCATCACCGCGTCCTTCTCCTCGGCCGGCAGCCGCCCGTGCATCAGGCCCAGCCGCAGCCCAGTGAGCGGACCGTGGCGTAGGTGCTCGTAGAGAGCCACCGCGGTGATCGGAGCCGGCCCGCCCTCCTCGCCGCCGGGCTTGTCGCTCTCATCGATCCGGGAGGCCACCACATAGGCCTGCCGGCCCCGGGACACCTCCTCGGCGACCCGCCGCCAGGCGCGCTCGAGCCAGCTCTTCTGTTCGTTGACGAAAATGGTGTTGGTGGAGATGGGCTGGCGGCCGCGCGGCAACTCCCGCAACGTGGAGGTCTCCAGGTCGCCGAAGACGGTCAGCGCGACGGTCCGCGGGATCGGGGTGGCGGTCATCACCAGCAGGTGCGGGGTCAGGCCGGGGGGTGCCTTGGCGCGCAGTCGATCTCGCTGCTCGACACCGAACCGGTGCTGTTCGTCGACCACGACCATGCCCAGATTGCGGAACTCGACGGCGTCCTGCAGCAGCGCATGCGTACCGATCACGATGCCGGCTCCGCCGGCGGCGACCTCCTCACGCACCTGCCGCTTCTGGGCCGCGGACATCGACCCGGTCAGCAGCGCCACCCGGGTCGCGCCCTCCGCGCCGCCGAGTTGCCCGGCCATCGCCAGCGGGCCCATGATGTCGCGGACCGACCGGGCATGCTGGGCGGCAAGGACTTCCGTGGGAGCCAGCAGCGCGCACTGGTAGCCGGCATCGACCATCTGCAGCATCGCCAGCACCGACACGATGGTCTTACCGGAGCCGACCTCGCCCTGCAGAAGCCGGTGCATCGGCCTGGTCGCGGCCAGTTCCCCGGAGATCACGTCGAGCACCTCACGCTGGCCGGCCGTCAGCTCGAACGGCAGCGCCGCGGTCATCGCGGCCAGCAGACCGCCGGAGCGCCGAGGCGCGGGCGGACCCGAGTCGGCCAGTTCACCATGGCGGCGCTGGGCCAGTGCCCATTGCAGGCCGACGGCCTCGTCGAAGGTCAGCCGTTGGCGCGCCCGATCCCGCTCATCCTGGCTCTCGGCGATGTGGATGGCCCGCAGCGCGGCATCCTCGCTGACCAGATGGCGCTGGCGCACAGCGCTTTCCGGCAACGGCTCCGGGACAGGATCCAGCACGTTGAGCACTTGGCGGACGCAGGCGTAGATATCCCAGCTCTGCAGTTTCGCCCGGGACGCGTAGATCGGGAAAAAGTCCCGCTCGAACGGCGACATGTCGAATTCGCCGCCCTGATCCGTGGCGGACGCGGCGATGGTCTTCAGCGACTTGGATCCGCCGAGGCGGCCCGACGGCGAGTTCAGAATCAGGTACCCGGGGTGGGTGAGTTGCATGGTGCCCCTGAAGTAGCCCACTTCGCCGGACAGCATCAACCGGGTGCCCTTCACCAACTGCTTCTTGAGGTACTTGGCGTTGAAGAAGGTCGCGGTCACCTTCGGGCGGCGCTGGCTCAGGGTGATGACGAGGTATTCCCGGCGGGGGCTTCGGTTGGTCCAGCGGACCTCCGCGCTCTCCACCTCCCCGACGAAGGTGACGTGCTCACCAGGTTCGGGTGGGTCGTCATCCTCGCCGAGAACCTTGCTGCCGTGACTGTACTTTCGCGGATAGTGGCGCA
>Ga0209986_10000038_pt1 | contig 102610 bp, 103 predicted proteins | sample BlataG_FD_183168 | JGI IMG/M metagenome (GOLD analysis project Ga0209986, IMG submission 183168) | Deep subsurface microbial communities from Black Sea to uncover new lineages of life (NeLLi) - Black_00105 metaG (SPAdes) (version 2) | ecosystem: Environmental > Aquatic > Marine > Oceanic >...
GAAAGAGTAGTTTGGCTCGATTAGGATTAGTTATTCATATGACTGCACCAACTATACATTGTGGCTATGGCCCCGGTATAATAACTTTAGAGATATATAACTATGGACCATTTCCTATAATGGTAACTCCAGGTAAATCTTTTATCTGCCAACTAATTATTGAGTGTGTAAAGACTAAGCCTAAAGAAAGAGTGAATAGAAAATTTACCGGACAAAAAACTCCTAAAGGAAATACTTTTTAATGGTTTCTCTATTTCCTTTATTTTTACATAATAAGCATAAACCTTTTTACAGAAGATAAATGGCATTAAATCTTCACACTTTACATTGACACTATAGTATATAATTCCTCATTGCTAATCCTCAAAGAATTCAGTATCCTGTTGCTTTTTATCCTGTGAAGATTGAAGATTTGACACCAAGAGCTCAAAAAAAGACTCGGTCAGGTTCATTGGATTGTTAAATAGCCATCCATTATTTTGATTTGTAATCCATCATATGCAATATTATATCCATTTTTTTCTGCGAATTCCTGTAATTCATCATGCAGCATAATTCCTTCATGTGAGATATGAGAAGCAAAGATTTTCCCTGTTTTTTTTAATAAATTATTTCGTTTGATTAAATTAACATGCTCGATAAAATCTTTTGCTGATAAATGATCAGTTGACTGAAAGCCAATACCATATGTGTGATCCAAAATAAACACATCAAATTGTTTCTTTTGATTTTTTAGTTCATTCCATATTTCATCAAAAATTAAAGATGTATCTAATCCGTAGAAAATCAAGATATCTTTATATTCTATTGAATAAAGAAGTCCATCATTCTTAATATCATGGTTTGCAGGATAACCCACAATTTTATATTCCCCTATTAAATATTCTTTAAATGGAATAATTTCTTTAATCTCAATGCCATATTGCTTATCTGCATTGTCATCATATAAACTTCCATAATCACATAACATCTGAATGGTAGAATCAATTTTCTTAATAGTTTTTGCAGAACCTACCAAAATAATTTTATTTTTAATAATTGTACCATATTCTGAATTTCTAGAAATAATTAATTCCGGATCAAAATGATCTGCGTGATGGTGTGTTTGTAAACAATAATGTACATTTTCAATTGGAATGTCCAAATCAAATGAAGATGTATTAATATCTGGACCAATATCGATGAGTAAATCCTCATTGATTAAGATAGACGATTTTCTTCTCAAATTTTTATTTCTTTTTTTTCGAGCATTTATACATACATCACATTTACAAAATGGTAGAGGTAAAGAAGGTGATGCTGATGTTCCTAAAAATTGTATCTTGATTTTTCTTTCCTTTCTATTTGTTACAAAATATTGACTATTTAACGTTCAAGCTCAGCGGCGGCGGTTGTCGACGTCCGCTGCATGCGTTGTTGGGATTATTGTTCATTCTCAGTTTTAGCGCCTTCTCACGCCAAAATAATCATTCACCATAATACCAAAACTCAACCCGGGAAACCACCACTTGCACATATAAGTTGTCCCGTTATCCAGTGTGCCTGTTCTGATGCGAGAAAAACGATTACATCTGCGATGTCTTCTGGTTGACTGACTCGCCCAAGTGGTGTCTTTGCGGCCAACTGTTTTTCAAGCTCAGGGTAAATATAGCCGGTTTGCGTTGCCCCAGGAAAAACGATATTTACTGTAATACCGTATTTTCCCATTTCTTGCGCCGCAGATAAATTGTATGAAACCAGAGCATGTTTGCTGGCCGCATAGCTCACGCTGCGCGCATGAGCTGACGTAGTCGTGAGGCTGATTATCCGTCCCCAACGCGCTTGCCGGCGAATGTAACGCACCAGATACTCTCGCATCATCAGCGCACAGGCGCGGGCGTTCACGGCGAAGTGCCGGTCAATACTTTCGGGGTTGGTAAGAAAAACCCCTGGCCGTTTGTCCTTCACTGAGGCTGGATCAAACGTCTCACAAACGCAGTGGGTGTGGTTATTGATTAGGATGTCCACTGGACCAATTTCCTCTTCACAGAGGTCGAATAGTTTGGTTATGTTTTCTACGTTTCCTAAATCTAGTTCATGAGCAGTTGCAATGCCTCTACAAGAGCGGATGTCATTCAAGACGTCCTCGGGGGGTTGTTGCTGCATGGCGTAGTACAGACACGTACCGGCCACTTTGGCCCGCCGCGCTTCTTCTAACTCCTGTTCCGAGTAAGGGCAATCCGGCAGGTAGTAAGTGATAAATACCTTAGTACCCTGGGCGGCCAATGCTTTTGCTGTTGCCGCGCCAATACCGTGATTTGCTCCGGTGACGATGGCAACCTTTCCTTCGAGCTGTGGGTTGATCATCTCTTTTTCTCCAAGCCTAACGACAAAGCTCACCTGCCACTATAAAGTGCAGCGGAATAGCGGTCAGGTGCAGCGTCTTGTTAGGCAAAATACTACATAAACAACGATATATATTAGTTGAAATCAATGGGGGCTTGAAACTAATCCTTTTGAATAATCAAGTTCACACTTGGCTGTAAGAACCCCCGATGAATAACCGGAAACAATTTGTGAAAAAAGGATTCATATCGATAAGCAGATGAAACCATTGACTTTAGAAAAGGAAAAACACCTCGTCGTCTGTGAAAAATAGACATGCAGCTAATAATATTCAGCTGATCCAAAGGCTTCATAGTCAACTCGAATTCATGAAAACTCAACCCTCGACCCCATCTAAGAAAATGAAGTATATATTCTCTTTCACCATTATATCCCATAAAACTTTCTCTAAATTTCTGTCTGGGGCTAAAGCGTGCATATTTAATCGCTAGGTCGTCTGGTAGCCAGAGAAAAAATGGCATTAGAGACGTATGTGAATCATAACAATACAGCCGATTGGGTGTATCTGTTACGCACCATAAACCGCCTGATGGTAGCATATCCCAGGTCTCTTTCATTGCAATCATTCTTTCTTCATGTGTCATATGCTCAAGACTTGCCCAAAAGATTATGAAATCGAAGGTTTCCTTTGGGAAAACTCGTGCGATTTCTGTCGAGTTCATGTGATGAAAATCTACGCTCAGCCCATAAATCTCACATCTTGTTTTTGCATCAATAAGTGCTTTATCATCAATATCAATTGCTGTTACGTTAGCACCTTGTTCAGCCAACGCTACAGTTGAAGCTCCAGTGCCGCACCCTATTTCAAGAACTTTAGCATCTTTAAGGCGCCTGGCGCTGTCCAGCCATGGAATAGCGAGCTTTCGATCGCTTTCTAATCTGGCTGTCAAATGGTCCAAAAGATCCTTTTTACCAACATCTGTAGAAAGATATCCATTTGGTTCTTTAGAAAAGTAATTCTGTTCCAAAGATGTTTTGATTAACATTAAGTCAGAATCATTGAGAGTTATGAAATTACGAGCAATATGGGTAGGTACTTTAGGTTCAAAAAATAGATTCTTTACCAATTGCCTTCTTCTGCTACCTTTGGGTAAAATTTTATTTATCATTGCCTCCTCCAATTATTTTGTATTCAAATTCTTACTTCATGCAAATCAAATCTGCCTAACCTAAGTTTATCTGTACTAATTCCTGCTAAATGGTTTGTATTAAACATACAAAATTACTTCCTTTTTCATATTCTATTCGACTATTTCCTTTTTTCACAAACATTCAGACAAAACATGTACAGAAATCTTATCCTTTATTCTTATATGATAAGTATATCCTTCTTTTAAAAGATGTCAACGAAAAGGTGGGAATAGAATTTTGGTATATTTGAAAATTGATAATAACATCGGCATCAGCGGCGTTTTCGCGCAGCGAAAATGTCCGCTGGATGAAGTGGTTAGACATTTTTATTATTGCAAAAATTTTCAATTACCAGCGGATCACATCCCTGTGTTATTGTGATCCAATAATACTCATCAATTAATTTGGGGTAGGATCTATGTCGTTTTTTTAAATACCCAAATAATTCATGCCAATTTACATCAATATCTTTTAAGTTATCTCTAATTTCTCTCAATTCATTCTGAACTTTTGACAGATACTCGACATAACTAGAACCAGTTCCTTCTAATTGGAATTTCTGGTATATAGATGTATCCCAGGGAGAAAAAAGATTTGGTCTTAGTGCAAATAATGTTTTCGCCGTTCCAACTGGACCAATGCGAACATTGCTTTTACAATCTCTTTGTTGTCTTGTTGCTGCTTTACGGTCTTTTAAATCATCAAAAATTTCAATTATTAAATCTTTATTCTCAACTAAATTATAATCTATTAGATCCTCACTGCTGCTTGGTATTTCTGATTCTTTCGACGTATACCAATTCATAATACTATTAATTGATATATTTTCATCATCTATTTTAAAATGCCGACATCCCCAAGAACGAAGCCATTTAAAGAGGGCTTTTACATGTTCTTTTTTGTTTAGATTCAAATTTGGATAATCTTTTGATAATTTCAAATAACTATCATCGTAATCAGTAAATTGGTTATATAAATAACATGCAATTTTAAGGTGTAATAATTTCATAATATTTTATGTCTAACGACCAAGCTCTCCTGCTGGTGCACGCGGTGCGAAGCGCCACGGGTAACAGTCAGGTGCAGTGCATTGTTATCCTCTCTTGAGAAACCTGCGACAAGAAACATTAACTGAATGATGTCATTTGCCATCGGACAATACGACCATTTTGAATGCATTCGGGCATTTCCAATAACTGTTCGATAAAGGGGGGTAGAGTATCCAGTATGTTCTTCTCGCCGATAATGAATAGAGAACTATCTAATTCCTTGTTTTCTCCCTTTGTCCCAATTGTGAGTATGCAATACCCTCTTATCCCGGGATATTGTGTTTTAAGACTTGCTAAGGCGTTGCCAATAGCATCGTACTTGTCTCTAGAATCGTACACCCTTACAGTTGGGACGGAATCGTTTTTATCAATGTAATTTTCGGGATTGCTTATTTGCCTTCTTAGAGCGTCAAGCATTATTTGTATGGCTTTTTTCGTTCCCCAAGCACGTATTATATCGTCAATCATATTTGTGTCATCATCTAAGAGGACAAGATGGCATAGGAAAAACATTTCTTGATTCACATTTATATAGTTTTGGTACATTTTGTCTAGGGCTTTTTCGACAGGCCTGAATTTCTTAGAAATCTTGTCATCCATCGCAGTCCATCCTCGTTTTTTTTATTAGGAGCATAACGACGAAGCTCACCTGCTACTATGGAGCGCCAGCGGAATAGCGGTCAGGTGCAGCGACTTGTTGAGCGGAATTAATTGATAGTCCATGTAAGCGAGCCATCATTGCGAGTGGACAAAACATAACGAGTTGTTCCAGTGAAGATTACCCCATTAGCGTGATTTGCATAAATATTTGACATCTCTTGCGTTGCATGTTTTATGTTACTGTCAGAAAATATTATAACGTCCGGACTACAAACATTGAACACTTCCGGACAATAGCCATCATCACGTCCATGATGTGAAGCAATGAATACATTGACAATGGACAGTTCATTGTGAAAATCCCGCTTCTGCAAAAGAGCAAGCCACCCTTTTTTTTCTAGATCCCCTGGAATAATAAATTTCGTATCGCCACATTCGAGGAAAGTAACAAGACTAATATTGTTCGTATCAGAAAATTCATCGCTAAAGGGATTGCAGAAAATCTTGAAGCGCACTCCAGGAAAATCTGGGGCAGGAGAGAGAGGACCATCCGTATAAGATTGAATCATGTCGATCATAGATTCCATGGCAGGACTTATTGGCCCGCCTTCTAACTTTAAGGCTCGAAGTTGATCCGCCGAAATACTTTCATTTCTATACATTGTCCTTAGACACACATTCCTACACAAGTTTGGGAGATCGCTAATATGATCTTCGTCGTAGTTTGTTACGAAGAAATAGTCGACATGAGTTATATTTAGAGACGGCAGGAAACTGGAAGGTCTATAGTCATCTTTGTGTCCACAATCCCATAGCATAACATTTCCATTTTGGTGGATTAGGCTCACACAGAGTCCATGGCCAACATTATGAATGGTTAATTTCATTGATATTCCTCCATATCTTATGCGTCTTTGTCATCTACCGTCTTAATGGCTCGTTTTACCCGAACTTTTATATAGTCACTCTGTTTTCGATACGAGAACACAAAGAGGATCATCAACAGAATAATAGCAAGAACTAAAGAATAATCTGAAATAACAGTGTATTTCTTTTCGAGAAAGCCATAAAAATAAAGAAATAGCAAACAGATAAACACTGATGATAAGGTTCTGTACATGTTATTTATCTCTGACAACAACTCTATCTTTCCATCTAGCTTGGAAGCACGAACATAGTCTTCATAAGGCGTAAAATGAAGAATACGAATTTGTTTTAATAAGGGTTCGAGTATAAGTGACCCAACGCGACTAACAACTAAACCCAGAAAATAGTAGACAAAAACTCCGATTACAACATTATCTATCAATAGCTTATAAGAAGTCAGTTTGTCCGCAAGTACCGCAAACAAGACTCCAGGAAATAAATAATTGAAAATATTATAAGAAGATAACTTGTCTAATAGATCCTTCATATCCTATTGCCTCCTATTCCTGTTTTCGTTTACCGCCCAACCTAAGTTTATCTGCACTAACCAAATAGGCATCACTTCGTTTTGTCTCATATGATAAGTATATCCTTCTTTTAAAGGATGTCAACGAAACGTATGTATAAACAGAATCAAATTTTTACATTGACACTATAGAATATAATTTCTCATTGCTAATCCTCAAAGAATTCAGTATCCTGTTGCTTTTTATCCTGTGAAGATTGAAGATTTGACCCCAATTCGACCTAAACAAAGAATTTAAGTCTTTTTTCAGGAGGAACTGGCATATAGTTTCCTTTTTATTTACTTCTAACGACCAAGCTCACCTGCCGCTATGGAGTGCCAGCGTAATAGCGGTCAGGTACAGCGCATTGTTTGAATTCCTTTCACAATCACTTCACAAGCTAAGATCTTGAATCATCACGTTAATGCTACCGATGAACAGTTTCATGTAGCCGTTGAAACGCATGGTTAGCATCAATTCCGTTTGTTGATCACAGGGAGTGTTGTTTAGAAACTCATAGAAAGTAGTTACAAGCTTCGAGATATCCTTCTGATACTGATCTTCGTTCTCGAACTCCTGAAATAGGTCTGCCCAAACATTAAGTCTCTGTTGGAAATCAGAGAACATAGAATCGGGTAGCCACTGGCTAATCAGGCTTCTTGTGTATGTTTCGATTATCTCGTCAATGACACCCTGTGGGATTTCGGGATGTTCACTAAAGCACAGTTTGAGTGTGACTGTGCCAAGAAATGCATTCAGGAATACAAGCTCATTGGTCAACATCACGCGTTTGTGGAATTTGAAGATACCAAGAGGGTATCCAATGGACTTGGCCAAGGACTCGAGCTCCTTACCCTGGAGGGCGCTCATTGAAACATAATCCTTCAGCTCGACCGCGAAATCTTGTGCTTTGGTTATTTTAGGTCCCATTATAATTCCTCAATTCTAACATAGATTTATCTGCATTAATAAAATAACAATCACGGCTTGTATTAGCCATATGAATTTCCTTTATTCTTATGTGCTAAGTATAAACTTTTTTTAAAGAATGTCAACGAAAAAGTACGAAGACAATTTTTGTATATTTAAAAACTAACGTAGAACTAAGCTACCTAAGCCCGCATAGCGGGATTAGGTAGCTTAAGTGATTGGTTCGGCATTCCTTATTAATATGTGCTATCCTTCCCGATGAGTCCCGTTTCTTCATAATACTTTATACAGTTTTCGATTATCTCTAATATTTCATCAATCGTATCAGGAATGATTACATCTGGTCTTAATCTTTTTATCTCAGTAATCCAAATATCTGATTTAGGGTTACCCAAAATCCTGTAGAAGGCTCCTTTGGCAATTAAGAAATGAACAATACCTCTCTTTACATTTTCTAATTCTATGACTCTGGACTTTTCTCGATTGATGAAATCAGCATTATTATTCCTAAATTCGATTTGGTCTCCTCGGAGATCTTCTAAGACCAGCTCGTTTAATATGATACTACCTCTGTGTAGGTTACATTCATCAGGATCATTAGGAAACATATTTCGGTAAATATCGACAAGTATAATGAATAGATATTTTAAAATATCGTCTAAACCTTCAATAACTTTTTCTCGTTTCTTTGGAATCTTTCTTTTAGATGGTGATGTGACGATTGCAACGACAATGGAGCATATAACAAACATTGCACCGATTCCAATAATACCACCAGCAAAACTCCAAAATTTAGAATTTGGATACATTCTCGAAAAAATAATCGAGCCATAAGCCCATCCAACAGCTAAAGGGAAAATATGCAGAAAGAACGATTGAAACCGAATTGAAAGAACCCATGCTGCAACACCAATAGGTATGTGCCAGAGGTTCCCCGAGAGACACAGGCCGACACCAACAATAAAAGGAAGTATGTGGTACTGGAAAACTGTAGCATGCATAACGCTACCCCGAATCATAATATGTCTTCTTCCAATAGGAATAAATATTAACCATAAGATTAACGATATACCTCCCAAAATTTGAGCGATAAGATTCATACGAGGATCTTCTTTATATTAATGCCGAACCTAAGTTTATCTGTACTAATAAAATAACTACTACTTTTTTTATTAACCATATAAATTTCCTTCCTTTTTCATGCTCTATTCGAATGTTTCCTTTATTCTTATATGATAAGTATATCCTTCTTTTAAAGAACGTCAATGATAAGGGAATAGCGGTTAGGTAGAACGATTTGTTAGGTATTATCTTATACTCTTTTTGTTCGTTGATAAAAAATCAAACCGACAATATCTTTAAATCTAACCTATTTTCTTCCATTCTCCAGCAACAATTTTTTCATAGCATCAGCAAAATGAGTCCATCCTGCCCCAAGAAGTTGGACTTTCGTTATAATAATTAAATCTTTTTCTCTGTTCATTATTTTTGCTATTTTATTACCAAACTCCCAAAGTAAAGTTCCAGCTAAACCTTCACCTTTTTTTGGATTATCCATATAATTCGCATATTCTGTCTCTCTCTTGTTATAAAAGTTATAGAAATCATCCAGAATTGATTTAAAGGTAAGTTCATCAAGATAATCTCCAAAGCTATTTATTGTGAGGTTTGCATATTTCTCATCTAATTCCTCTTTATTTTTTTGCTTTAAATAATCCTGTAATTCAATCAGAATACCATCCATTAATTCATTTCTTTCTTCTTCTCTAAACCAAACATATAAAGTTCTATTGAATTGATGTAAATTAAATATTAAAAATTCCATTATTATCTCACCCATCGTGCTTTTTGGAAGATTTAAAAACGCCTCTTCTGCCATTAGATGTTTATTAGTATTTTCCATTATCGTAAAAAGAATATACACCAATCCACGAATTTTATTTTCTTTATTATCCACTAAATAACTCCTTATAAATCAGTGTAATTAACGAAACAACCAATTTTACCCCTCAACATAGGTTTATCTGTACTGACCAGACAGGTCTTATACTACTTACGATTTCTGTAAGCTCCGATATTTTAAATTTTAGAATTCCCAGATGAGCGTGCGTTCCATCCAAGATACTGACTAACTGCCTCATGGGTCTGTTCAAGAGTCCCAAGCTCTGACAAATTTTTGCGCATGCAGTCATACATGATATGGCAAAGGAATAGATCGAGCGCATTTCCTGTCTGCCCAGAAAACTCCATTTTCTGGTATTCACTTGACCAAGACTTCTTGCCTTTGAGTGAATAAAAGCCAACAAAACGATCTTGAGTTTGAAAATTCGATAGATCGGGGTGCAGCATTTTGTCAATTACTAAAACAAAATATCCCGCAGACATACCGGCATCACCGAAATACCCATAGCGTGTTGATTCAACTTTAACAAAGTTCTTAAAATGATTGGAGACGGTTTTAAGATCCCACGAGCTTTTACATTCAACTGCTGCGAAAACCGATTCACTACATACTACAACTGAAGAATCTTCATTAACGGCTAGTCTTGGGAAAGTGCGTGCATCATAAACAAGGACATCTAACTGAGGGCTTATTTTGTTTTGATTGTTGGCAATTTGACCTGTGCCAATTTTGAAATCTGATGGCATATAATCCTGCAAGGTGCGACGAATGACATACTCGATGGAGCCTCCTTTAATTTGCGGGTGACCTGAGCCCTTTCTAGCTCGATCAGTCTGTGCGATTAGCGATTCACATAGTCTTTTCAGATGCTCAGTCCAAAATTGGTCCATAATTCACTCAAAAATCTTCTAAATAATGCGTATCAGCACCTAACATAACTTTATCTGTACCAATAAAATAACGATCACAGCTTGTATTAACCATATAAATTTCTTTCCTTTTTTATGTTCTATTCGAATGTTTCCTTTATTCTTATATGATAAGTATATACTTTTTTTAAAGGGCGTCAATGAAAAAGTGGGAATAGAATATTTGTATATTTGAAAACTAATAATAGCCCCAACGATGCAGTTGAGCGTCGCCGCATAACTCGTTTCATTGATTTTCTCGCAGTTGGCGGCGTCCGCCCCAGCAAGTTGTTAGGCGGCAACTTTGGAAAGAGAACCTCCAAAGACGGTTTTGAATTAACGGTAGGGTGAGCGTTCGCTCCGCCGACTAGTCGTGCTCCAAAACTAAAACCGTATCTGACCGCCTAGAAGCATTACAGCCCTTGTTCGCTTAGCCAGCCCAGGATGCGATCCGCCACAGCCTGCCAACCGGACTCCAGCATCATGGCGTGGGCCATGTTGGGGAAGAGCTCGGCCTTTGTGCTGTGCCTACGCGCGGTCGACTCGACTTCACTAGGGGAGATGGCGGTATCGTTAACAGCTCCCAACACGAGTAGGGGCGTGTCGGTGATCGGACCAGGTGGGCATAAGCACAATAGGATCATTTCCAAATAGGCACGGTACGATTCCTCTTGCACGCGGGTAAATAGTTCACCAACTTCCCCTCCGGTATGTCATGGGAGAAAAAGAGCTCCCTGTAGCGTTCCGGCGTGCCGACGATGGGATACGTGCTTAATGTCAAGTTGGCCTTCATGAAGATGAGCGGATGGAGACGAAAGGCACGCAGGGTAGCAGGAAGCAGCCCTTTAGGGGAAACGGAAGCCAGCAGCACAGCCGCCGGGGCCTGATGGGACTGCAGGTACTTCTGGATGAATATGCCACCCATCGAGTGCCCCACCAGCACCGGTGGGCTCGACAGTTGATTCACCACCTGGCCAAGATCGGACACATAGTCAGCCAGGGAAGTCCAACGGAGTCTTTCGCGGCCATCACTGCCACCGTGACCGCGCAAACTCAAAGCATGAGCCACGTAGCCGTGTTGCGCAAAGTAGGGCAGAAAATGTTCCTCCCAGCACCACGCGCCGTGAAACATAGCGTGCACGAATAGGACTGGCGTAGGACGTGCATCGGTTTCGGGTTCCCGAGTAATCACTTCCAGTTTCATGATCGAACTCCTTTCTCCCAATCAGGAGTGTGATTCATAAAATCACACCGCCTAACGGCTTTGAGCTGAGCGGTCGGGGATTAGATTGAACGATGTGAAATCGCCGCGCATCCCCGGGTCCGCTCCAGCGAATTGTTAGGCTGCCATAATCCTACTGTTCAATCAGCAAACGGAACACACAACCCTGCCCCTGCGTTTTCTTTCCAGTTCACAATCTCATTTCAAGAAACGGATATAGCCATATCCTAGGATTAGCAGTAGATAGATAACAACAGGCAGCCAACCAAGCGTATTCATCTGACCTGAAAGAGTACTTTGGAGAGACAATATGAACCCAACGATATAGGAGATCGGTAGACCCAGGGTTATTGCATCTCGGACTCGAGAGTCATCCGTGTTTCTAGCAAGCCAGGTTATTAATCCAATACCAAGAAGGGCTACCCCGAAATACCGAGCCATTAAGATCGACGATGGCATCTGTGAGATTCCATGTAACGACAACATAGTTGATGGAATAACCAATAATCCTACGCCATATCCAAGAGCCGCAATTGTATTAAAGATGAACACATGAAGGAACTTCATTTGAATCCTCCTTTCAGATAATGAAACTTATTTTGGCAGCCTAACATGTGTTAGGCTACCTAAGCAATCTGACAAATAGTGCAATTTTGCAGTATAAGATTTTAAATAATAAGCGTGATTTGCATCAACTATATAAATTTCCTTTATTCTTATATAATAAGTATATACTTTTTTTAATGGATGTCAACGAAACGTGTGTATAAACAGAATCAAATTTTTACATTGATACTATAGAATATAATTCCTCATTGCTAATCCTCAAAGACTTCAGTATCCTTTTGCTTTTTATCCTGTGAAGATTGAAGATTTGACCTCAATCCCCCTCAAGCTAAACGCTGAGCTTGACAGCTGTGCCGTACGCCAAAAGTTCAGCCGCACTGCCCACAACACTCGTAGTCATATATCGAATATTGATTATTGCATCCGCCCCCATCTCTGCAGCCTGGGCTATCATCCTGCGGGTAGCAGCTGTCCGAGCCTTGCCCATCATTTCTGTGTATTCAGTCAATTCACCGCCAAGTATCAACCTGACTAAGGCGGACAGATCTTTACCAAGCCAGATAGCAAACACCGTATGCCCCTGGACAAGACCAAGAATCTCTGTGATATCCCGACCAGGTACTGCTGTGGAATTCAATAGCAAAACCGTGCGATCAGTCTCAGCAGACAGTGGTGCTTCTGCTGATGTCCTTTGTATCCTTTGTTCGAGTGCCACTGTTAGCAGAACCACAAGGATACCCCCCAGAATGCAGAAAACCGCTATCCTGAGCCACCAGGGTACGGCCGGATCCTGTTCAACGATCACTTTCCAAGGTATCCCGACAAATACTGCAGTAAAGAGCCCGACCACGAAAGCCAACGAGCCAATGTGTCGAATTATTCTCATTGTTCCTCCTTTGACCAATAGAATCCAAAATCTCCCCTAACACAGGTTTATCTGTATAAATCTCTTTCCCTTTTTCATACTCTATTCGACTATCTCCTTTATTCTTATATAATTATATAATAAGTATATGTTTTTTTTAAAAGATGTCAACGAAAAGGGTGCGAATAGAATATTTGTATATTTGAAAACTAATAATACCTCTACCGTTACGAATCAGCGGTGCTGTAAGCATCCGCTCCATCGGTTTGTGGGGTAACAGTTTAGTTATTCCTATCTTGCACATTTTTTTGGCATGTGACCTAAATCTAAATCGTTACCGGTTTAAGGGTATATACACGAGCGCGTCGACTGGCAGCCTTAAGATCACCTCTACGAAGGGCATTACGAACGTCATCGAGCTTCTGTGCGTCATCCAGAGACAAATAGAGAGACCATCCCTCGTCCGCGTCGATCAACTCGATATCGACTTCAGCAACGTATTGTCCCTCATGTATTAATTTTTTATAATACTTCTTTTTCATTTTCATTTATCTATAATAAAATATAGCTGAAATTTATGAGAAGTCAAGTGTACATCACTTTTTGCTGATTAATGTTAGAAACTAACTAAAAAGTTGACAAAAAGCCAATTTTGGAATACTACCCTACAGTACATATACTAATATCGAGCATAAGATTCCAAGTACTTTTTCATTACTAAGAAGAACATTTAATAGATTAATCACCAAAATCACCCCCACCCACTGAAACAATACTGAAATGATATTCAGCACAAGGTTCCCCTCGACATACTCGGGGCAGGCAGGGCAGGCTTAATCCTCCCCTCCACCTGAGGCGGACACAGCATCAAGGGGGAGGAAAATTAAAGTATTATATGTTCTCCGTAATAATTTCCATTGAAAAAATTCGATTTTTTAATTCCTGTAGAAATTTTTGTATATTTGAAAACTAATAATAACCTTAACGCTTCAAATCAGCAATGAGAAATCGAGCCCGCTGTATGTGTTGTTAAGCAATTAATAAAATCCGCTATTCAAACAATTTTATTGGTAAATATTTCTCGTAGTTTTTGAAATCAATATCCGTAGTAAAGATTAAAAAATTTTTTAGATATGCAACAGCACAAATCAAAAAATCAGTTGTTGAGCCTTGAATACCTTTACTTTTACATATATTACTAAACTCTGCTGCTTTTACAAAATACTCAGACTCAAGAGGAATATCTTCAAAAGATGTAAGAATTCTCTGTAATTTTTTAAACTGTTCTTTTTTTGGAATTCCAGAAAGGATCTCTTGCCGTATTGGACCAATAATAACAACATGCCCGTCTTTTATCATATCTTTCAATTTGTTTGTTAATTCTACATTGGGTTTTTTATGTCTAAGAATTTGAGACCAAACGCAGGTATCAACCAGGATTTTCATCTTTTTCGCGCCTTTTTATAATCGTAATTTTGATCAAAATCAATTGTACCAAATACTTTAAGAATCTCTTGTTGTTTTTTATGTGCAATATATTCCTTTAGGGCAGCCATAACCGCCTCTTTTTTAGTCTTATGATGCCCTACTTTTTTCGCCTGGATAATTAATTTATCATCTAATGCTAAGTTAGTTGCCATAACAGTCTCCTTTCACACATATAATAACACATTTAGTTGTGTAAGTCAAGGGATGGGGTTTATATATTTGAAAATTAATCATAGTCCTCTCAGCGGCGCGCCCTGCGCTTCCGTTGCTTGCCTTTTTTATCTGTTCTTTTCTTGGCATGGGTGATTAACGGTTTCTGATCCCTTTTTTTAAAGCTAACAACTATTTTCTCTGCTTTTTCAAAAGGAACAGTTATAAAAGAAAATTTGTCCATTATCTGTATATCTCTGATATGTTTGGGCTTAACCGAAACTCTGCTCATAATAAGCTCAATAAGTTTTTTGTTGTTAATCTTATCTTTCTTACCAAGTGCGACAAAAAGTCTTGCTTTACCCTGCCCGTCAAGTTGCTTTCCCTTTGCACCGACATCTTTTATTTCCCCATAGACATCAGGATTGAGTTCTTCGTCGAAACAATAGTTAAGTATAGCAGCTAATATTTCTGTCGGATTATTATCCTCAAGCAATTCCTTAGCCCAGCTATAATATTTAGTGTCAATCTTATCTTTAAAAATAGCAGTTAGATCATCATATATCTTTTTCTTTTTGGTTTTGATAATATCTTCTACCTTTGGTAGTTTTGATTTTTTAATATCAGTCTTGGTGAGACGCTGTATGACCATCAGTCGCCTATACTCACTAGGAGTAATAAACGTAATAGCAGTACCCTCCTTCCCGGCCCTTCCTGTACGACCTATTCGATGAACATACAACTCCGGATCTTGAGGTAGTGCATAGTTTATAACATGGGTGAGGTTATTAACATCAATTCCACGTGCTGCAACATCTGTTGCTACAAGAATATTGACTTTTTGTTTCCTGAATTTTCCCAGAGTTCTTTCTCTTTGCGCCTGTGAAATATCTCCATGAATAGCTTCTGCGTCATATCCTCTATTCATTAAACGAGTTGCAAGAGAACCAACATCACTCCTTGTTCTGCAGAAAACCAAACCGTAAAAATCTTCTTCAATATCAAGTATCCTGCATAGTGCCTCGAATTTATCGGAGGCTTTTACCTCAAAGTATATTTGCTCGGTCAAATCAGTTGTCAGTTGCTCTTTCTTAACTGTAAGAAGCTCATAACCGTTCATGTATTTGTGTGCAAGGTCCTTTATCCTTTTTGGAATTACTGCAGAAAACAATAGCGTTCTTTTGTCAGGATTTGTATACTTCATTATTTTTTCCATATCTTCGATGAATCCCATATTTAGCATTTCATCTGCTTCATCAAGTATCAGGTGCTCGATTTTTCCAAGCTTTAGTGTCTTTCTGTTAAGATGATCGATTACCCTACCAGGAGACCCAACTACAATATGCACACCTTTTTTTAATCTGCGTAACTGCTGATCAATAGATTGACCACCATATATCGGTACTATTTTAATATCCTTGTCTCCTTTGAGTGAATTGATTTCTTCTGATACCTGAATGGCTAGCTCTCGTGTAGGAACCAAAATTAGTGCCTGAACTGTTTTGGAATCGGTGTTAACCATTTCTATCAGAGGTAATCCAAATGCAGCTGTTTTGCCTGTACCGGTTTGGGCTTGAGCGATGATATTAGTATCATCTCTTAGCATTACAGGAATAGTCATAACCTGAATTTCGGTTGGCTCTTCAAACCCCTTTTTATCAATTGCGTCCAGTGTTTTTGCGGAAAGTCCAAGATCATTAAATGTCTTTTTTTTTGCCATATATTTCTCCTTCCCAAGCCCGCAAGTATAATGTATACTCATATCCAAATCAAATGAGGGGCATTCCAACCTTGCGGTAATTATACTGAATATTATTTCTTCGTCAATTAGTTTCTAATTTCGAGCTGACCCCACATGCTTCACATGCTTTTGGAGCCGTGAGCTTCATCGTATTCTTCACTTAACCTAGGTTTATCTGTACTAATGAAAAACAATTACGGCTGATGTTGACCATATAAACCCCCCGGCTACTACAAGTTCTTCATACGGTCATTCCCTTATTTTGTAAGCGCTGAAAAACATCTTTTTCATAATTTATCGCTATGGAGTTCTTTTTTTATTCTTTCTGATAAAAATATCTTCATTAGCGATTGATATGGAATATCCCGCTTATTTGCCAGGAGTTTTAAATGAGCGATAAGAGATTCCGGCAACCGGATGGATACGATTCTTACAGAAGGTCTTAAATTTTGAAAAACCACTTTTTTCGCGTTTGAATATTCAACATATTCTGTTGAATCATGTGTTGCCCAGAACTTCCGTTCTTCTTCTTCATTTCTGAATCTGGGAATTTTCTTCAAGCGTTTCATTGATAACACCTCCTTTCTTTCTTACTCATATCCCTTGCTGAAATAACCCTTATTTTATCACCTCTTATGGTAAATACAACAAAAAGCAGCCGACCTTCATCTGTCTTACCTAACGCAAAATAGCGGTTTTCATGCGCCGAATGTACCTTATCATGCTGTACTACAATCGGTTCATTAAAAAAAATCTCCTCACATTCGAAATACGTAACTTTGTGTCTTTCCCAATTTTTGATTATGTTTCCTTCGTTCCATTCAAAACCACTAACGTGCGTAAGTATCTCTGTTTCTGAAAATTTCATTGTATATAACTATTATATACATTTAATGAGGTTTGTCAAGTCTTGTTTCTCATTGAAAACGGATTCATGTAATACACATTTAACCAGGTGTATGCTTTGTTACGTGAAATATACAAGTATTGCTATTAAAATTAATTCGACCAAACAAAATATTGATCATTGAACAGCACAATCTGATATTCGTATGCTGGATCAACGTAACAACTCAATGAGTATCTATCTATTTGCATTCGTCTCTTGTCCCCTGCTTCTTATCCTTTATTAATAATATACTTCTTTTAAAAGATGTCAATAAAAAGGGAATAGCGGTCAGGTGCAGTAATTTGCTATGCCTTTCTAAAAACAGATTTGTATTGAATGGCATCAACCGGGCAAACATTCAGGCAACGAGCACAACTGAAGCAATCGGCTGGTAATTTGTTTCCGGCAACTCTACCTTTTGCAGCTTCCAAAGGGCATACCTTTATGCAGGCACCGCATTGGGTGCACTTATCTTTATCAATTCGGATACGAAAAATGCTGAATTTTTCAGCTATCCACGAAATAAAACCAAAAGGGCAAATGAGCTGGCAGAAAGGACGGTAGATGATGAATGCCCCACCTAAAGCAATGATAACGGTCAACAAAATACTAAGGCTTTCAAAATCCAGATTAAACAGATTAAAGGGATTAACATAGTGATAAATAACAAACCCTTTACTTGCTCCGATAATACCGAACAGAAAAAGAAGCGTGAAGAGGAAAAGACCTGCTCGGATTGTGTTTGTCAAAATAAACGGGAGTTTCTTCTGTTTAATTCTTCGCAGAATTGGTATGCTGTAAATAATCTCCTGCAAAGCACCAAATGGACATGCCCAGCCGCAAATCATCTTATTCCCAATAACAGCAAGTATGATGAAAAAGCCGAAAGCGATTATTTTGATTCCTGGATCAGGATATAGCCCCACCATAGATTTGAATACTTTAACCAACCCCTCCATTGGATTGGGTGATTTCCCAAGAAGGAATCCAGCTACTATAACCGAAAGCAGGAGAGATATAATATATGGAGTTCTTGGATACCAATCACGCCTGTTTTTAACATCGGAATTATCGGGACGCCCCAATCTTACGAGAAATACAAGACCCCAGAGAACCAATACTGCAAAAACATAGTATTTGAGTACAGTATCACGATGGGAAAGAATGTGTTCAATGGCATGATCAAGTTCTTCCTGTGTCACACCTAATGTTCTAACTGGTTTATTCTTGGAAACATCCAGTGGTAATTCCAATTCCCGGGCAAGGGATTTACCAGTAACTCCAAGTTCGGGAACAATATCCCTGATGGACATATCAATGTTGAAACTGATTGATTCCTTTAACGCGCTTGGCGAATCCAGCAAAATCCCAAGGACTATGATCGCAAACATTCCTGCTAAAGTTGCAAACAACCAAATCCGTTGTTTAAAAGAAATTTGTGAGAACCAAGAATGATTATTCATATTTTCCTCCATATATTGGGTAACATAGGTTTATCTGTAGTAAACTGTACTAAACGATCTGTATTAAAAAAATTTGATTTTTTATTTCAAAACTCGGTATTCTTTAATGATTCTGGTAGTAAGTCTTTTAAGTAAGAATACGCTTCAACTAAGCGATAAATATCAGCTAAATCCTTTTGACGTTTGCTCTTACGTCTTTGTTCATCCAAGTATGCCCATATTTTACCTTGCAGAACATCTTCGACACTTGCCACATTCATTTTATATCCCATCACATTTTTTACTGTAGCACGAGGAATAAAAGCTTGATAACGTGGATCAACTTGCAATTGAATGCGCAGATCTGACTTTGGACTAGTGAGATTGATGCTGTAAGGAAATTTTTCAATGTTGAAAATCTTTCTTGCTGATTCAATTAAGTTATCTATCTTTTTTGCAGCAACAATTAAATCTAAATCCAGACTAACCACAGGCTCAACATAGGCGTTGACTGCCAGACCACCAATCACACAGTAATCAATTTTCATGCTATCAAGTAAATCGAGCAATTGCTGTAGAATATCCTCCTGTCCATTACTTACAGAATTCATAAATTCCTTTTTTGTCATAGTCAACTCTCCTTTTGATCACACCTTACATAGATTTATCTGCACTAACCAGATAAGCCTCACTTTGTTTTGTCTTATATGATAAGTATATCCTTTTTTTAAAGGATGTCAACGAAACGTATGTACAAACAGAATCAAATTTTTACATTGACAATATATAATATAATTTCTCATTGCTAATCCTCAAAGAAAACAGTATCCTGTTGCTTTTTATCCTGTGAAGATTGAAGATTTGACCCCAAATTTTCAAATTTCAAGACTCCAAATTTCAAAACGGTCATGAACACAAATAGCACCGGAGCGATCATTCCGCACAAGGATAGGAACTTCTGGTTCATTTTGCCTCCAAATCATCTAGCTCTTTTCGCATCGCCTAACGTGGTAATAAGTTGCAGGCGCTGGAAGCGACTGTCAACTTCATTACTTTGTTAGGTTGCATCTGTTTTTCAATATTGCTTTTTGAGAATAAATAGAGTTCTATTGCGGGTAATGAACAAGAATGATTTTATTAATCCTTGAACTGTCAATGTACTTAAACCATCAATCCATGTTTTAAAATATCCAATTTCATCAAATTTCTTTATTTCCCAAAACCTATTTCTGAAGTGATTAATTAATTGTTTTTTACCAAATGTAAATGGATGACCTTTATCAATCATCATTAGTTCCATTATGTTTCGCATTTGCCTGCTCCACCAATTATATAAATTTTGTCTACAAAAAATAATACCGCCTTTTTTTAACACACGATTCATTTCATCTAATACTAATATTGGATTTTCACAATGGTCCAATACATTATCTATTATAATTAGATCAAAGAAATCTTCTTCATAAGGAAGCTCTTCCCCCTTACCTTTTTGGTAGTTTACTTTAGGATCACGGAACAATCTCCACTCTTCTTTTGTTGAAAAAAAATCTTCTAATGGATCGATCGCATATTTATTGTAAGATTTTAAGAAAGTCAAAGCACCTGCTGGACCAGAGCCTATTTCCAATATCTTGGTTGCTTGGTTTATTTCAAGAAAAGGTTTAGTATGGTCTTCAACTTTTTGTGAAAAATCTTTGTACCACTCAACCCCATTCCTATAGCCTTTCCACCAGTTAAGCTCATAATCTTGTGCTAATTGCCACCTTGTTCGGTTTTTTCCTGACATTTTAATCCCAATATAAATTTTTTATAACAATTTGATTAAATGCAACCTAACCTAAGTTTATCTGTACTAAACTGTATTTAACGATTTGTATTAAGTACATAAATTCTCCTTAATTTTACGTAATAAGTATACATTTTTTTCAAAGGATGTCAACGAAAAGGTGGGAGCCAGAAACTTGGACACATTGTTTAATAGACATTTATTGAGATTGCTTCGTCACTCCGTTCCTCGCAATGACAAATTAGTATTTCAAAAAAGTGGAGAGGACTCAGAGTGGGAGCGGGTTGACAAAGAGGTAATTTTAGTATACAATCCTGCCGTGCATATTTTAATATCGAGCATAAGATTATGAATTTATTTTCCCGCCGCCTGACATATTTTGTAGTTTTATTACTTTTTAACTGTACAAGCAAAGAATTCAGTTATTCACGATTTATTGTCGGAGGTCCTTGTGAGATTAAGTTCTTATACCACAGTGAAAAAACAGCAGAGAAAATTATCTCCCAAACTGAAGATGAACTTGTAAGAATCGATTCATTGCTAAACCGTTTTTCCGAAAAGAGCCTGGTAAGTGAATTAAATCGCAATTTAAGGGTGAAGGCGCCAGGTGACATCATTTATCTATTTGCGCTAAGTGATTCTGTAGCACAATTGACCGACGGTCTATTCGATATATCTATAGCGCCTCTTGTAGAAATCTGGGGTTTTTATAAACATGAATTCAAAGCCCCTGATTTTGTGGAGGTCGAAAAAATAAAAAAATTGGTTGATTACAGAAAAATACAAATAAAAAATGATTCAATAATAATTCCTGAGGGTATGAAGGTTGACCTCGGTGGTATTGCCCAGGGGTTTGCTGCTGACCGAGTAAAAATAATCTTAAAAAAATATAATGTAATATCAGCACTCATTAATATTGGTGGTGAGATTGCAGTAATCGGCCAATCGCCAAAAGGCAGGCCCTGGCGCATCGGCATAAAAAACCCTCGTGGAGAAGGTATAATAGAAACTGTTGAATTAAAAGATGAAGCACTTTCAACATCAGGAGATTATGAGAAATTTTTTTTAATAAATAATAAAAGATACCCGCATATTATCAATCCAAAAACAGGTTTTCCTGCCTCAGATTTTGTCTCGGTAACGACCTTTGCAAAAAATGCGGCATTTGCCGACGCCATTGCTACAGCCACGGCTATAATGGGACCAGAAAAAGGCTTAATTTTCCTTGATTCTTTGGGAATTGGGGGTATAATATATTATGAGGAGAATGGCTGTTTACAAAGGGTTGAAAACAATGGGAAAAAGGGTGCAAGGTAAATTTTCCCAAAAGATGAGATTGCTTCATCCGCCAAGAAACATGGCGGATTCGCAACGACTTCGCGGATTGCCACGCTTCCTACGGTCGCTCGCCCCGTTAAATTATGAAATAAATATAGCAAATAGACAAATGCAAACAAAGACACTTCCATATTTAACGGGGCTCGCAATGACTTGTTTCATCTTCTGTCATTGCGAGGAGTCCTGCAGTGCGGGACGACGAAGCAATCTCTTTAAACGGATTGTGAAACAACATGAAGATTGAAGCTAAATACTATACCAAGCATAAGAATTATATAGAATGTCAACTCTGTCCGCATTATTGCAAAATTATGCCCGGAAAACTCGGGCTCTGTCGTGGCAGAAAAAATGAGGATGGAAAATTGTGGGCAATAAATTATGGCAAAACAACATCCATTGCATTAGACCCAATAGAAAAAAAGCCTTTGTACCATTTTTATCCGGGTTCTCAAATTTTATCAATTGCACCAAATAATTGTAATATGCGCTGCCCCTTTTGTCAGAACTGGGAAATTTCTCAAGGCGAGGTGAAAACAGAATTCATTTCTCCAGAAATGTTAATTAAAATATTTAAGGAACATCCGTCTACTGGCATTGCCTATACCTATACTGAACCATTAATGTGGTTTGAATATCTGCTCGACGCGGGTGAACTTATTCATAAAGAGGGAGGAAAGAATGTTCTGGTTACGAATGGTCTTATTAATGAAAAACCCTTTTTAGACCTGATTCCATTGATTGACGCAATGAACATAGATTTAAAAACAATGAAACAAGAGATTTATGCAAAGGTGTTATCTGGTGATCTGGATACAGTAAAGAGAACTATTGAAATTGCTTACAAACACTGCCATATTGAAATTACTAATCTTCTGGTTACCGGTTTAAATGATAGGAAAACGAATATCGATAAGTTGATCGACTATGTGGCTTCGATCGATAAGAATATTCCAATACACTTCTCCAGATATTATCCAAATTATAAATATGATAAACCCCCAACCCCGGTAAAAAAATTAGAGTATGCCTATGAAAAGGCAAAAGAAAAAATGAATTATGTTTACTTAGGGAATGTCCCGGCTGAAGATGGTTCCAACACATATTGTCCAAAATGTAATAATCTGCTCATTGAAAGAATGTACTTCCAGGCAAAAGTCAAGGGACTAAAAGAAAATAAATGTACGAAGTGTGGAGAAAAAATAAACATCATTACATAATGAAATTTCAAATTCCAAATAACAAATGCCAAATAAATGTCAAATATCAAATTACAAATGTTAAATCAAGTCCTAAACCAAAAAAAACGAAATAACGATTATGAAACACAAATACAGTACTGTAATCTGTGTTCACCCTATTAAATACTAAATTTATGAAAACTGTGACGCATGTACCAGTGGAGGCACAACTTTGAGCTGGATATTATTTAACAGTGTAAATCCGTGTCATTATCCGCGGATATCAGCGTTTTTGCTTTCAGGCAAAAAGGAGGTGGTATGCGAAGAAGAAAATTAGGGAATATAATTTTAGGAATAACGATTGGTGGGATAATTGGTTCTGCATTATCCTATCTTCTGACTGGGGTTTTTCCCAAGGGTCCGGTAAAGAATTTTTTCTTTAGTGCTTTAAAGGTAGGATTTTCCACAGTGCAGGTCAATTTAGGATTCTTTAACTTTTCGCTTGGTTTGAGTATTAATATTACTCTTTTAACAGTAATCTTTATCTTTCTCGCGATCTATTTACTTTATAAATTATAGAACAGGCGGGATTCATGTATTTATTAGGTAAGCGTATAAAAAAAGAAAAAGTAGTCAGTGTTATAAATCCGTACAATAATCAAGTGGTTAAAAAATTAGGATTAAGTGACAATAAAGATGTTTCTAAAGCAGTAGAAATTGCAAAGACTGGATTTAACATTCTGAAAAATATGGCGGCGGGTGAACGAGCAAAAATTCTTGAACGCACAGCAGAGATAATAAAAGACAAAAAAGAAGAATTTGCAAAGACAATATCACTGGAATCGGGCAAGACAATTACTGAAGCACGGGGTGAAGTGGACAGGGCGATTAATACTATGAAACTCTCAGCCCTGGCAGCAATAAAATTGACAGGTGAAACAGTACGCTTCGACCTGGAAGGACAATCAAACAAGATAGGTTTTTATATTCGCGTTCCCCTTGGCATTGTTCTGGCAATAACTCCATTCAATTTCCCCCTCAATCTAACCTGTCATAAGATCGGACCGGCAATTGCTGCAGGGAATGCAGTCATCCACAAGCCGGCAACAAAGACACCTGTTTCCGGAATCATGCTCGCTGAGGCGCTGATCAAAGCAGGACTGCCAAAACAAGGAATCTCGGTTCTTGTAGGTTCAGGAAGCAAAATTGGTATGAATCTTGTAAAACAGTCCGCGATTAAAAAAATTAGCTTTACCGGTTCATTAGAAGTTGGCGAACTCATTACAAAAAATTGTGGCATGAAACGGGTAACCATGGAACTGGGTTCAAATTCAGCGTTAATAGTATTCAAAGATGCTCCGCTCAATTTAGTTGCAAAAAAAGTTAGACAGGGTGGTTATACACTCGCTGGCCAGGTCTGTATATCAATTCAGCGGGTCTATGTTGAAGAAGATATTGCAGATGAATTCTTAAGGGAGCTTGCTACTGAGGTTGGAAAGATAAAATATGGTGATCCATTATTAGATAATACTGAAATGGGACCGATGATTGACGAAGCGGCAATAAACAAGGCAGAAAATTTCTGTGAAGATGGATTAAAACATGGCGGTATTTTGATTTTAGGTGGCACGAGAGAGGGTAATATATTTCTACCAACGATTATCTTTAACGTTGCTGAGGATGCATTAGTTATTCAGGAAGAGGCATTTGCCCCAATCGTTGCAGTAAATAAATTCAAAACCCTTGATGAAGCAATTGCAAAGGTGAATAATACAAAGTATGGCCTACAGGCTGGTGTTTTTACAAAAGACATTACAAAAGCTTTAAAATGTGCCCGGGGAATTGATGCAGGCGGTGTCTTGATAAATGAAATTCCGACTTTCCGTGTCGACAATATGCCTTATGGTGGAACAAAGGGCAGTGGTATTGGTAGAGAAGGACCTGATTTTGCGATAAGGGAAATGACCGAAGAAAAGTTAATTATTCTTGACCAATTATAATCTATTACGAGGTTACCACATTTACAATTTTTTTTTAGCTATTCGTCTTCTTTTTCCTTTTTTGCTTTTTTGCCTAATTGTGTCTCGAGTTCCTTTATTTCTTCCAGTAATCTCTCCTTCTCAGCATCTCTTTTCTTAGATAAGATATTAAAGAACATACCAAGGGAAACAATCATAATGGTCACTGATCCTACTGCTATAAACCACTCAAAAATATTGAAGATGTGAGAAAGAAACACCAACAAGGCAATTAAAGATAATGCTGCTGCGACTATTTCCATAATTTCTCCTTTTTAATTATTAAACAAATAAAAATAATTGGTAATTGTAGCTTGACAAAACCGAATTACTACTGGTTTAGCAATCAGAAAGACGGTTAATAGAAAATATCGTATGAAATCTGGAATATTAGATACTCCGGTTTCTACGTTGATAACATGCCTTAGTCCTTTTTCTGCTCCAGCTTTTCTTCAAGCTCAGTTATTATTGAAGCGAGCTTCTCTTTCTCTCCCTCTTTCTCCTTTCGCCAAATACGATTAAGCATGCCCAGGGCAATTATAAAAAGAATGATACTCCATATCCAGGGAGCAAATGTGGCAAACAGATTAAATAAATCAAATAAAAAAACCACCAACCCTAAAGCAAAAACAATAAATGCCCATATAATCATATCAACACCTCCATCATTAAGTTAAGTATAACAATAATATCTCTTTTGTCAACTACCTTAGGAGCGGGTCCTAGCTTCTAAATTTTATCAGCACGATATCACCATCTTTGACAATACAATCCTTTCCCTCTATCTTTGTTTTCCCTGATTGTTGGGCCTGAGTAAATCCCTGGATACTTATAAAATCATCATAACTTAACACCTCGGCTTTAATAAAACCGTTTTTCATATCCGAATGAATCATGCCCGCAGCATCCAAAATTTTTGTGCCTTTCTTTATGGGCCAGGCTCTAACCTCCTCACCCTTTATCGTATAGAAAATAATTATTGAAAGTTCCGCTAAGCAGAGCTCCACAAGACCGGGCAAACCTCCTGAATCCAGACCAGCATCTTTTCTTAAATCTTCTCTTTCCTCATCGGTAAACTCCCGAACATCCTCTTCTAATTTAGCGGAAAGTTTATAGCCCTCTACGCCATTCACAAATGTACCATCTTCATCAATATTTAAAACGACAATCTCCTTTTTTGTTGAAAGGAGAGGTAGATCGGGAACTGTGTGCTCTGGAATCTTGGCTTGACTCAAGGAGTCTCTGATTTTTTCCAACTTTACAAATTCTTCTTTACATTCTATTTTCTTTTTTATCTTTTGTATCCGCCGTTCCACAATAGCTAAATCCGATAAAAAAAGTTCTGTACGCACTATCTCATAATCTCTTTTAGGCACAACATCATTGTCTGTATGGGGAATATCCGGGTCTGTAAAGCAGCGTAATAGATGAATTATAAGATCGACATCACGGATATGAGAAAGGAATTTGTTACCCAAACCATCACCCTGGGCAGCCCCTTTTATTAAACCGGCAATATCAATAAATTCAATGCTTGCAAATTTCACTTTTGGCGGCTTCGTGATCTCAACAATCTTTAACAACCTTTTATCCGGGATCGAAACAAAACCTAAGTTTCTATCGATGGTAGTAAATGGAAATTTCGCAACGTGGGCGTTTGCCTTGGTTAAAAGATTGAACAAACTCGACTTACCTACATTGGGCAGACCGATTATACCGACCTTCATATTCCCCCTGGGAATATTTGATGCAATCGGATTACAGCAGATTTAAACAGATTGATTATATCCGTCTGCATCTGCTTTTATCTGTTTGAATCTAATTAATATCATTGATATTAATCGCATTTATGTAGTTCTGTGCTTTTGTAAAACTATCTTTCAAAAGAACTTCAATCCCCTTAATCCCTTTATCAATCACCGACATCAAAATTTTCTTTTCTCTTCGCTTAAAAGAACTGAGAACATAATTTGGAAAATTATTAATTGGTTGTCCAATGCCAATTCGTAAACGCGGAAATTTCGAACTTATTAGTGAATCAATAATGGAACGCAGTCCGAGATGGCCACCATCACTCCCTCTGCTTTTAAGTCTAATTTTACCAAGGGGAAGATTTACGTCGTCAACAACAACCAAAAAATCCTCATCTCTTTCTTGCAAGATCATTGAAACTACAAGCCCTGATTGATTCATCCAGCATTGTGGTTTGACAAGATAAATTTTATTTTTACTAATATCTATTTTAGCTATTTTATATCCCTGTTTTGTGTAAAATCTTTTCTTATACTGTTTTGCTAATCGATCAAGAAATATATAGCCGACATTGTGTCTTGTTGAACGATACTTTAATCCGGGATTGCCCAGTCCGAAAATTATCATTTACCCCGCACTTTGTTCGGCATACACTTACCGATAATTCTTTTGAACTTTTATGGGATCCACAGAAAGCATACGCACTGCATATACAATAAGTTAAACAAAGTGCGGGGTTAACCCTTTTTAGCCGACTGTTCAGACTTTTTCTCTTTTGAACCTTTCGCTTTTTCTTTCATTTCTCCTTCCTCTTCTTTCTTCTCTGCTTCCTTCTTCTCCTCTTCAGTAACCCCTTCCTCTTCCGTGAGTTCAGGTTTCACTTCTGCGGCAACTGCTCTTGGGATAAGTATTGAGACGATCGAAGTTTCCTGACTTATTTCAAAATTAACATTTGGCAAATCGATATCTTTCAGGTGGATTGTGTGACCGAGATCTAAATTTGAAACATCAATATCAATGCGAGGTGGAATATGTGCTGGGAGACATTTCACAACTACTTCATGAAGGTTCTGGTCCAAAATTCCACCTTCCTTTACTCCCGGCGCCTCACCAAAAACATGAATAGGAATTGTTGCTTTTATTTTCTCCTTTTTATGAATATGCTGAAAATCTATATGGAGGAGTTCATCGGTAATTGGATTGTGTTGAATTGCTTTTATTACACAGAGGTAATCTTTATCCTTAACCTTAAGATTAACAGTTACTGTTTCTTTATGTAAAACATTGAGCACTTTCCTGAAATCATTCTTTTCAACATATACTTTTCTTGACTTTTCCTTATGACCATAGAGAATAGCAGGAAGCTTACCTTCTTTTCTCAGTCTTTTAACATCACCTTTCTTCTTGGTTTCATAAGGTGTCGCCTGTAAATTTACTATCATTTTTCAACCTCCTTAAATAACGAGCTTATCGATTCACTACGGTGAATACGCATAATTGCTTCACCCAAGAGTCCAGCTACAGATAAAATTCTAATCTTATCAATCTTTTTCTCGGGAGAAAGAGGAATTGTATCTGTAACGATGAGTTCTTTTATTCCAGAATCAGTGATTCTCTGCGGTGCATTGAGCGAAAGCAAGGGATGTACAACACATGCATAAACCTCTTTTGCTCCCTCATTAAGAATGGCCCGCGCAGCCTCTATCATAGTACCTCCTGTATCAAGCATGTCGTCATAGATTAGAGCAATCTTTCCGTCAACTTCACCAATTACATTTAAAACAAGAGCTTGATTTGACCCGGTCCGTCTCTTGTCAACAATGGCAATGGGAAGACTCCTTTCAAGACGGCGGGCAAACGCGCGCACCCTATTTGCCCGACCTGCATCAGGAGAGACAATAACATAATCTTCAAGATTTCGTTGCTGGTAGTAGTCATGGAATACTGCTGTAGCATACAGGTGGTCAACAGGGATATCAAAAAATCCCTGGATCTGCTCGGCGTGAAGATCTATTGTTAAAATCCTGCCTGCGCCACCGCTGACAAGAAGATTGGCAATCAGTTTTGAAGATATTGGAACCCTCGGTTCATCTTTTCGGTCCTGCCGTGCATAACCAAAATATGGTATCACTGCTGTTATCCTATCTGCCGATGCCCTTTTTGCAGCATCTAAAAACAGTAAAAGTTCTAAAATATTCTCGGCTGGGGAATGTGTTGATTGAACGACATACACATCCCTCCCTCTGATATTCTCTTCGATTTTTATTCTTAATTCGCCGTCAGCAAAACGTCGCACCGTGCATTTACTAACTGGAATACTAATTTTTTCTGATATTTTCTCTGTCAGATCTCGACTCGCGCTTCCAGTAAATAATTTTATCTCTCGCACTAAACCCCCTAAACAAGTAAATGCCTAAAAATCCAAAACACCTAAATCACCTAAACTATAATGGCAAATTCCAAATCCCAAGTTCCAAATCCCAGGTTCCAAATTTGTTTGGTTCTTGGAGCTTGGTTCTTGATTACTTGTCACTGTCCTGTCCCCTGCTTCCATGTCACCTTATCCTTTGGCAAGCGCCAAGTTCCAAATCCCAGGTTCCAAATTTGTTTGGTTCTTGGAGCTTGGTTCTTGATTACTTGTCACTGTCCTGTCCCCTGTTCCCTGTTCCCTATACTGGGGCGGGAGGATTCGAACCACCACAACAGGCTCCAAAAGCCTGGGTCCTGCCCTTAGACGACGCCCCATTTTGACTAATAGCTTATGGCTTATAGCGTATTTCCTAAATTGTAACCACTTCAAAATATTGTGCACCAATCCCTTCCAAATATTTTATTACCTTCTTTTTTATATTCTCATCAATGACCACAAATAAACAGGAGCCACTGCCCGACAGAGAAACACTAAAAGCACCCGTAACAATTAAATGTGCTTTTACATCACCGAGATCAGGATGTTTTTTAAAAACGACTTTCTCAAAATCATTTTCTAATGCAAAGATTTTTTTCAACTTCTTCTTTTTTTTGTCATTTTTTTCTATAATATTATCTGCTTCAGGTCGCGGTGTCAAGATATATTCATCATATGCTTCATATGCCCCTTTAGTTGAAATCGGGTATCCAGGATAATAAAGAATGAGCGTCATTCTGGGCAGTTTGAAGAATTTCAATTCATCACCTCTGCCTCGAGCATAAGCAGCTCCACCTTTGATGAAAAAAGGGACATCTGAACCAATCTTTTTACTCAGATCCATCAACTCTTCATTAGAAACATTCAAATAAAAGAGTTCGTTCATCCCTTTTAGTACGCAAGCAGCATCTGCTGAACCGCCTCCTAAACCACCTCCAACAGGTATATTCTTAACCAGTTTAATTTTAACTCCTTTATTAATATTAAATCTTCTTTTAAAAATATCAGCTGCCTTATAACATAGATTCCCCTTGGGCTTGATATTTAGACCTTCTGATTCTATTATTATTCCAGATTCTATTTCCCTAACATCGAGGAAATCTGCCAAGTTTATGGTCGTTAAGGTCGTCTCAAGATTGTGGAACCCATCATTCCTTTTGTTGAGAATCTTTAAACCGATATTAATCTTTGCCCATGCCTTTAATGAAATCATCTTACTTTTTCTATTTTCACCTTTATAATACCCTGTTTTATCATAGCTATCTTCTTAGCTGCAGCATAAGACAGGTCGATTATCCTACCGTTTACAAAAGGCCCACGGTCATTTACCCGGACAATTACGGATTTTTTGTTCTTAAGATTCGTAACCTTAAGTTTTGTCCCGAAAGGCAGTTTTTTGTGGGCACACGTATAATCCCATTTATTAAAAATCTCGCCAGAAGCAGTCTTTTTGCCGTGAAATTTATCGCCATAATACGAAGCCTTGCCGTACTGGACATAAGAACTGCTCGCACTACCGCCTAAACAACAGCAGGAAATAAACATTAATAATATTATCATCTTCTTCATTATACACCAAATTATAATATTGTCAATAAAATCACAAATGGGGTGCGTAAGTTGTAGGGACACGCCATGGCATGTCCCTACAAAGAAATGCAGACCAATCCACCACGTCACTTGGCGGTCTGCTACTACATTTTCTTGATAAATGATTATTGAGGCAGCACTAATCTAATTTAATGAAAATATCGAGCAATTTTCCTTCTTTTGAAAATATACGGTGTTCGGCTTTATAAACTACGTCTACCTGCCCCGTATTATTAACATCTAAACTAAACTTGCCCCTTTTACATGATATGCATATTGGAAACAAATATTGCCAATCTTTTTTCGTTTTTAGATCAATAAAATATATATAATCCCATAATTTGCGCGCATATGGTCTGCGGGTGTGAAAGACAAGATATCTACAGTTTTGAGATAATTTATAATCCACAATTCTTGTCCAATCTCCGCTATTAATAATTATATCTTCCTTTTTGTTTTTAATAAGATGGACTACTGGATTCTTACCATTTATGTCTGAAACGATGAAAATAGAAAGATTGTCATAGATGTTCGATAAATCGAATGAAATTCTTTTTGTATTCGCACGAGACTCTTTCCATAATTCATTTCTGTCTGCATTATAAAAAACAATCATTGATTGCAGGTATTCATAGTTTAATCCACATCGCTCTTCATAGATTAAAAAGAACCTATTGTTAGAAGATATCTTGGTTTTTTTAATGATCCTTTCGACTAAACTATCATTTTGTTGTGTTTCCTCAATAATAACCCATTTATCTATAATGCTATCTTGTTTCATGAATATTAAAGTATCCCCATTTTGATAAACTAAGGTGCTAACGAGAAAAAACACAATCATCATTTAAATTATACAAAACAGAATGATAATGTCAAGTGATTCCATACTTTTTTATGCGAATGCAATTTTTATGCCAAAAAAAACTACGCAACTTTTACTTTTTCCTTGACTTTATAAATTTTTTGAGTACACTTAGACTGCGTTTAATTTAGTTTTTCACAAAAAATTTTCTTCTTTATAGAAATCAATTAAATTTCAGGAGGTTTTTAAAATTATTATGTGGATAACTCTGTGGATTAGTGTGGAAAAATAAAAGATGAATGAAAAAGCGAAAAATACCTGGAAAAATATTCTCGACTATGTTGAGGATAAAATAAATTTTCAATCTTTTAATACCTGGTTTAGCAGTAGTCAAGGTGTTGAATTGAAGGATGATGTATTGTTAGTAGAATTTCCTAATGGTTTTTTTATCGATTGGATAGAAGAGCACTATTACAATATTCTTGAGGAAGCAGTTCAACAATTAAATGGCAATAGCCTTAGACTTGCCTTTAAGGCATTAAAACAACAAGGAGATCGACCAAAGAAAAAGAAAAAGCGCATTATTTTATCCCACCACGCAACAAAGCTTCAAGAGAGATATGCATTTGAAAATTTTGTTGTTGGAAAAAATAACGAATTCGCCCATGCTGCTGCCTTAGCAGTTGCAGAAGCTCCTGGAGAAGCTTATAATCCTTTATTCATGTACGGCGGAGTAGGTCTTGGTAAAACCCATTTGCTGCAGGCAATAGGAAATTTTGTGCACCGTCAATATAAAAAACTTAACGTGTTATACACGCAAGCTGAAAATATTATGACTGAACTTATCGAGGCAATCCAAAAGAATCAACAAATGGAATATAAGAAAAAGTACCGAACAAAAGATATATTGTTGATTGATGATATCCAGTTCCTCTACGGCAAAGAACGGCTGCAAGAGGAGGTTTTCCATACCTTTAATTATCTATACTCCCAGGGTAAACAGATTGTTATTACATCAGACCGGCCTCCAAAAGAGATTCTTACGCTTGCAGAACGGTTAATTTCAAGATTTCAAGGTGGTTTAGTCGTGGATCTACAAGCGCCTGATTTGGAAACGCGTATTGCGATTTTACAGAAAAAGTCAGAATCCGATAATGTTAAAATACCATCCAATGTTGCCTATTATATTGCTTCAAGGGTTAAATCTAATATCCGGGAACTGGAAGGTTGTTTAATTAGATTATTGGCACTATCTTCATTATCAGGACAAGAGGTTACTGAACAACTTGCTGAAGAGGTTCTTAAGGACCTCTTTGGCCCGGGTTGTAAAGTTACAAGAAACGTGATTCTAAAAAAAGTAATCGAAGAGTTCGGGTTTTCTGAGGTTGAGTTAAAAGGTAGAAAACGCACACAAAAACTTGCCCTTGCTCGCCAAACATCAATGTATTTAATCAGGACAATTCTCAATCTTTCTCTTGCTGAAATAGGTGAATTCTTCGGTGGTAAAGATCATTCTACTGTAATCCATGCTATAGACAAGATCACAAATTTAAAAAAATCTGATATCGAATATTTTCAGAAGTTGGAGCGGATAATTAACAGGATAAATGGTTGATAAAATGTGGAAAAGATTGTGTTATAAAAAAAACGAGAAGTTATCAAGAAAAATCCACATAAATATTAACAATGATAATTCGTTTTTATCGAGTTTTTTAAGGCGTTTTGTCGGATATCAACATATCCACAGACACAACAACAACAATAATATTTATATTATTTATGTTGCTATAGTTTAAGGAGGATACATGGAATTTAAAATTGAGAAAAATATTTTAGCGAAAACATTAGGTAATCTTGTCAAAATAATTCCACCTAAAAGTACTTATACAATCTTACAGAACATAATGATCGAAGCAAAAGGAAATAACCTTTTAATTCAAGCTACAGATCTCGATATTTTTATAAAAAAAACTATTTCTGCTGAAATTATCGAAGAAGGAAAGGTTTTAATTCCTGGCAAAAAAATTCTTGAGATTACAAGAGAATCAAATATTGAAAATATAACATTCAAATTAAAGGAATTGAAATTACAAATATCTGCTGGAAATGCTCACTTTAATATTCCGTCATTAAATCATCAGGAATTTCCAGAAGTACCAAAATTTCCCGAGAAAAAATGGTTTGATATAAGTATTGGTGAACTTCAAGAGATGGTAGAATCGACTGTTTTTATGGTTGCTAAAGATATGAGTCGTAGACCAATGAATGGAGTCCTTGTTCAATTGAAAAACAATGAATTAAGAATGGTAACAACAGACGGTGCAAGACTTGCTATGATTAAAAAAGAGAAGCAAGAACCCGAAGGCGAACTTATAATTGCAACAAAGGTATTTGATGTAATTGACTATAACAACTCAGAAGAAAAAATAGAAATTTTTATTGAAGAAAGAATGATGGGTATTAAATTTCTGGACACGACAGTGATTGCCCGGCTTATCGAAGGACCTTATCCTAATTATGAAGGGGTTATTCCTAAAGAATTTACAGGAACCTGTACAGTCGAAAAAGATATTCTCGATGGTGCATTAAAAAGAGTATCCCTTGTTGCCAGTCCTCATATCAAGAATGTTAAATTTGATTTTCATGGTAACGGTATAATCTTATCCGCATCGTCTTCAGATATAGGCGAGGCAAAAGAAGAAATTCCTTGTATTTATGATGGCGAAAAAATGGGAATCTGGTTTAATGCGAATTTCGTTTTAGAAGTGTTGCGTCATATTTCCTCGGCTGATGTAATATTTAAATTAACTTCTCAATCTACGGCAGCTGTAGCACAACCAAAAACCGATGATAATTTGACTTATTTATTGATGCCGTTACGCATCGACAGCTGGGAGTAGAAGTGAAGAAATATTCGATATTTATATTACTCATAATGCCAATATTTATGTATGCCCAGAATTATGGTGTTGGAGTGATTATCGGAAGTCCTACGGGATTTACCGGGAAATATTTTTGGTCGCAAAATTCGGCAATTGTAGTACACGCGGGATGGTCTTTCTTGGATGAAATGGGCTTACACATTACCGGAGATTATCAATTTCTTTTTTCCGGTGTAATAAGAGATGAGGACGGTATACCATTGAAAAGTGTAGTACCATACCTGGGCGTTGGTGGCAGATTTCGGTTTAAGAAAAACGAACAAGAAGATAGAACAGATTTTCATGTTGGAATGCGGATCGGTGGGGGCATTGAATATTTAATAACGCGGTTCGGAATTTTTTTGGAACTATATCCTGTTGTTGATATAATTCCTGGAACTGAGTTTGATTTTGAAGGTGGGTTGGGGTTTAGGTTTTATTTCTGACGATTATAGCGATGCACGAAGCCGTTCAAAATTTTTGAACGGCTAGGTATTGACAAAGAACAAAAAATATATATAATGATGAGCTTCGAGTGATTTTATACCTTGACAATCGGGTCAAAATCACTATAATATAATGAAGTAGAAAATTTATATATCCTGAATGGATATTTGATCTTTGAAAATTTATTAACATTGGCAGAAGGATTTAGGTCCAAGCTATTAAGGGCGCATGGTGGATGCCTTGGTATCTGGAGGCGATGAAGGCCGTGGTAGGCTGCGTAAAGCGTCGGATAGGTGCGAACAACTTTTGACCCGACGATTGCCGAATGGGGAAACCCACCCTGAAGAAATTCAGGGTATTCTGTCTATTAGACAGAAAGTTAACCAAGGGAAGTGACACATCTCAGTACCTTGAGGAAAAGATATTCCGAAAGTAGCGGCGAGCGAAATCGGAACAGCCTAAACCGAACTGTATGTTCAAGCGGGCAAGCGTTGTACAGTCGGTGTCGTGGGGTTCAGTCGAATCTAATTGCCCTGAGGATTGTGAAGTTACAAAGCTTTGGGATAGTTGAAATTTCCTGGAAAGGAACACCATAGATGGTGATAGTCCAGTAAACGAAATTCCAAAGATCTTCATTGATTGAATTCCCAAGTACTGCGATATAGGTAATCTCGTAGGAATCTGCCCAAACCACTGGGTAAGGCTAAATACTCCCAGATGACCGATAGTGAACTAGTACCGTGAGGGAAAGGTGAAAAGGACCCCTGGCGGGGAGTGAAATAGAACCTGAAACTATGCGTCTACAATCAGTAGGAATTTCGATCCCTCGGAAGCAATTCTGGGGGGCAATCGGAATGACTGCGTGCCTTTTGCATAATGAGCCGGCGAGTTACCCTAACCTGCTAGCTTAATCCCTCTACGAAAGTAGCGGGAGGAGGCGTAGGGAAACCGAGTCTGAATAGGGCGACTCAGTAGGTTGGGATATTACCCGAAACCCAGTGAGCTACCCATGGTCAGGATGAAATTTCGGTGACACGAAATGGAGGTCCGAACCGGTGGATGTTGAAATATCCTCGGATGAACTGTGGGTCGGAGTGAAAGGCTAATCAAACTGGGTAATATCTGGTTCTCCCCGAAATGCCTTTAGGGGCAGTCTTGGGTGTTCAGTAATAGTGGTAGAGCTCTGAATAGAAGAGGACCTTACGGGGTTCAAATCTAATTAAACTCCAAATGCTATTACTTATAAATCCAGGAATGAGGCAGTGGGGGATAAGCTCCATTGCCGAAAGGGGAATAACCCTGACCGCCAGCTAAGGTCCCTAAAAATTGATTAAGTGGGAAAGGATGTAAGGTGACTTAAACACCTGGGATGTTGGCTTAGAGGCAGCCATCATTTAAAGAAAGCGTAACAGCTCACCAGCCGAGCCACTTTGCGCCGAAAATATATCGGGGCTCAAATCAATTACCGAAGCTGCGGCTTAGTATTCGTTGCGACGGATACTAGGGGTAGGGGAGCGTTCCATTGTAGGATGAAGTTCTGACGTAAGTCAGGATCGACGAAATGGAAGTGATCATGCCGGCATAAGTAGCGATAATCTCGGTGAAAAACCGAGACACCGAAAGCCTAAGGATTCCTGGGGAAGGTTAATCCGCCCAGGGTTAGTCGGTGCCTTAGCCGAGGCCGAAAGGCGTAGGCGATGGAAAAGCCGTTAATATTCGGCTACCATCTTAGTTTCGTTATGAACTATGGGGGGACGCTGATAGTAGAGGTGGGTCCTGTGTTGGAATACAGGATCTAAACATCTCAAGGGAGATACCAGATAAATCCAGTGTCTCTTAACCTTGAGGTGTGATAGGGAGACCCAAAAGGTCACAAACCCACCTCGAGATTCAGCCGAGAAAAGCCTCTATGTCAGAAACTAAGGTGACCGTACCGGAAACGGACACACGTAGGCGAGGTGAATATCCTAAGGTGCTCGGGTGAATCCTCGTTAAGGAACTCGGCAATTTAGCCCCGTAACTTCGGAAGAAGGGGTCCCTCATACCTATGTAAATAGGTATGTGGGCGCAGTGAAAGGGCTCTAGCGACTGTTTAACAAAAACACAGGTCTCTGCGAAGCCGTAAGGCAAAGTATAGGGACTGACACCTGCCCGGTGCCAGAAGGTTAAAGAAGGTTGTTAGTCCCGGGATGGACTTCGGTTTAGCCCGGGATGAAGCTCCCGACTGAAGCCCTGGTAAACGGCGGTCGTAACTCTAACGATCCTAAGGTAGCGAAATTCCTTGGCGGGTAAGTTCCGTCCTGCACGAATGGTGCAACGACTAGAGCGCTGTCTCAACGAGGAGCCCGGCGAAATTGTAGTGGCGGTGAAGATGCCGCCTACCCGTGATAGGACAAAAAGACCCCGTGAACCTTTACTGCAACTTGTTATTGGATTTTTGCAGTGCATGTGTAGCATAGGTGGGAGGCTTTGAAATCTCGGCGCCAGCCGGGATGGAGCCAACAATGAAATACCACCCTTGTGCTGACAGGGATTCTAATTCCACCTTTGTACGGTGGGAGACAGTGACTGGTGGGCAGTTTGACTGGGGCGGTCGCCTCCTAAAATGTAACGGAGGCGCCCAAAGGTTCCCTCAGTCCGGTTGGTAATCGGACATTGAGTGTAAGGGCACAAGGGAGCCTGACTGTGAGGCCGACGGGCCGAGCAGAGCGGAAACGCGGGCCTAATGATCTGGTGGTTCTGTGTGGAAAGGCCATCACTCAACGGATAAAAGGTACTCCGGGGATAACAGGCTGATCGGGCTCGAGAGTTCATATCGACGGCCCGGTTTGGCACCTCGATGTCGGCTCATCGCATCCTGGGGCTGTACAAGGTCCCAAGGGTTGGTCTGTTCGCCCATTAAAGCGGTACGTGAGCTGGGTTCAGAACGTCGTGAGACAGTTCGGACTCTATCCATCACGGGCGCAGGAGACTTGAAGGAAGCTGTTCTTAGTACGAGAGGACCAGAATGGACGGACCTCTGGTTTACGAGTTGTTGCGCCAGCAGCATTGCTCGGTAGCTATGTCCGGAAGGGATAACCGCTGAAAGCATCTAAGTGGGAAGCCCCTCCTAAGATAAGGTCTCCCGTCCCCGCACTTTCTCGAAAGTGCGGAGCCATAAGACTACCTGAAGATGACAGGTTTGATAGGCCACAAGTGTAAGTGCAGTAATGTATTGAGCTGAGTGGTACTAATCAGTCGAGCGACTTGGATTCCTTCTGCCATTTTTTTAGGATTTAGGAAACAGGGCACAGGGATCAGTATGATAATTCAGAGATTACTGTTCCCTAATTCCTATTCCCTGTTCCCTCAATATTCCCGGTGGCTATACCGATGGGGATACACCTTTGCCCATTCCGAACAGAGAAGTTAAGCCCATCAGGGCCGATGGTACTATGCTGGTGACGGTATGGAAGAGTAGGTCGCTGCCGGGTCTTTTTATTTCGCCAAAGGCGAAATTCGCGGATTTACGCAGATATAGACACGGATGCACACGGATTTTTACCGTCTTGTCTCCGGTTTCCGTTTAAGCACGAATATATAATAAAAAGGCGTCTCTTAGTAGAGACGCCTTTTTATTAATAGAATTGTGAAATTCTTAGATTTTTTTCATAACTATTTCTGCAACCTTTTTACCTGACAAAAACATGCCCCCGAATATCGGCCCCATGCGGGGACCTCCAAAGACTGCATTTGCCGCCATGCCGCAGACATAAAGATTAGGATATACTTCTTTGGTGTTTTCCAGAGTTAATCGCTCTGCAACCTCTGCCCACATAGATTTTTCTCCTTCAATTTTTCCTGAGGGCGTCAGCAATTTACCATTGTTTTTCCTTTCTATAATGTGCGTGATTTCACAAGGATGCCCGGTTGCATCAATCACTACTTTTGATTTAAATGACAAAGGATCAATATGAAGCTTTGCCATTTCAACACTCGACCAGTTTATCACAACACCGTTTAGACTGCCTTTGTGTACGAGCACATCCTCAATGCTTACAAGGTTGAAGATTTTTAAACCTGCTTTTATAGCCTTGTTGCTAAGACATGCTGTTGCCTCGAGTGAACTGGCAACATAATAACCCGGTTTATATTCCTGGTAACTAATTTCAAACTCATCGAGGATTGATTTTCCGTCATCCTGTACTACAATCTTATTAAACATCATACCGCCACCCGGCATACCACCGCCAAGTTTTAGCCCTCGTTCAAAGAGAAGTGTTTTATATCCTTTTTTTGCTAAATAATAACCTGCACAGAGACCTGAGGGACCGGCTCCGCCAATAATAACATCGCTTTCTACTGAATCAAGTAAATCTTTAAGATAAGATTCAATAATCGCTTTGGAGATTACGGTTTCTTCAATCATCAGAAAATGCCAAATTTTGCGCCACCAGAGAAACGGAAAACAAAATCAGTATCACTATCTCCATCAACAGAAACACTGGAGATTATTATCCCTGGTTCAACAAAAAGTGCCAGCTTTTTATTCATAGCAAAATCGAGTCCCACACCACCTCGGATCGAAAACATAGTTTGTCCATTCGTAGCTAAACCAAAACCAGCATGAACATAAGGTTGCATTTTTCGCATCGGTAGATAATAGAGAATATCAAACGAGCCGCCTTCGTAGAAAAACCCTTGGTTCAAACTAAAGAATGTGCCGCCCTCACCAAAATTTATTTCGGCTAGATTAAACCTGAACCCAATATTTCTTAATGGGTTGAATATTACACTTGCACCAAGACCGAATCGAACGCTACCAATGTAAAGAGTCCCCTTTGGTTCGATCTGGACAAACGGTCTTTTCATTATTTTTGCATATGCAGTAGAAACACAGAATACTAGCAATAGCACTATAATAATCTTTTTCATTTTTCCTCCTTAACGGTATTGTATACAGAAAAAAATAAATATCAAGGGGTTATTTATCCGTACACCAAAGTAGTCGCTTGGTTCATCCAGCCCTTTTATAAAAGAGTTGGATTCATTGGGCTCATGCCATGGTCATTCCCGATAAATCGGGGAACTACAGGTGTGTGTTTGTAGGGGGACTACAGACGTGTATTTGTAGGGGGACTACACTATACGTATTTAGGAGACTACAGGTGTGTGTTTGTAATTTTTGTCTTCAGATAATTTATTGCATCAGGAATTCTTTTTGGATCGCCTCCACCCCCTTCTGCCATGTGTGGTCTACCACCCCCTCTGCCACCAAGAATTTTACTAATCTCTTTGATAAGTTTATTAGCTGGATACTTTTTAACCAAATCCTGTCCTACAAAGATTAAGTAGTTTATCTCACCGCTAACTTGCTGGTAGAGAATACCCATACAATCCTTTACATCCTTTCTAATGAAATCAGCAGTTAGTCTCATTGCATCAGGCGTATACTTGTCAAATTGTTGGGCAATGATTTTTAATTTTTCTTTTTTAAGTTTTTTTACTAATTCATTGGCTTTAATGCGTGCTAATTGAGCATCTGTTTCCTCATGTAGTTTTTCTAATTCTTTTAACCTTTCCTGAAAATCATCCACCTTTTTTATCAGGTCTTTATCTGTCCCCAAAATTTGGGAGATTTCTTTTATGGTGTTTACATTTTTCCTTAGATATTCAAAAAGCCTCAAACCGACGATTGCCTCTACTCTCCTTATTCCCGCAGCCGCAGCTTCCTGAGAAACAATTTTAAATAATCCGATTTCACCGGTATTATCGAGATGTATTCCACCACAGAGCTCAATTGAATAATCGCTTATTTTGACAACCCGGACTTCATTGCCATATTTTTCACCGAATATCGCCATTGCTCCCAATTTTTTTGCTTCATTTAATGTAGTATTGAATTTTTCAACAAGAAGATTTTTTAATATTTTTTCATTAACGAGATTCTCAATTGCATTAATTTCATCATCACTTAAAGGTTTAAAATGCGTGAAGTCAAAGCGAAATCTTCCTGGTTCTACAAATGAACCTTCTTGCCGGGCATGCTCGCCCAAAGTTCTTCTCAATGCAGCATGGAGAAGATGTGTTGCTGTATGTGCTCGTGCACTCTCTTTTCGCACTTTTATATCTACTCTCGCTACAATTTCTCCAGGCGCGAATTTACCTTCAATAATTTTGCAATGACATACAATCATACCCTGGTACCAATAGGTATCTAAAACATAAAGCTTGTAATTTTTACCAATAATTTCACCGCTGTCCCCAACCTGGCCGCCTGCTTCAGCATAAAATGGCGATTCTTTAAGAACCACCTCGATTATTTTGTCATGCTCATTGTATCTAAGTGTCTCGGTCTCGATCTCAGTTTTTTCGTAGCCAACAAATTCACCATTGCCTTGTTTTAAGATTTCCCATTCTCCCTTAGGAATAAATTTTGCCTTTGCTTTTGAGATTTCTCGGGCTTTTTCCATCATTGCCATGAATCCTTTTTCATCTACTTTTACATTATTCTCCTTGGCAATTTCTTGAGTTAATTCAATGGGAAAACCATATGTATCATAAAGTTTAAAGGCATCTTTACCTGATATTGCACGGTTTGTTTTAATGATGTCTTCAAATTGCTGCAAGCCCTTTTCCAGGGTGGTGAGAAACCTCTCTTCTTCTGATTTTATAACAAGGGTAATCTCTTCTCTTCTTTCAGTTAAATCAGGGTAAGCATCTTCATACATCTTAATAACCTTTGGCACTAATTTATAGAGGCGGGGATCTTCAAAACCTAAATTTCGGCACAAGCGCACTGCCCTGCGCAAGAGTCTTCGCAATACATAACCACGTTCTTCGTTTGAGGGGATTATACCATCTCCAATTCCAAATACCAGGGCTCTTACGTGGTCGGCAATGACATTAATTTTCACATCAATATTTTGATCTTCACCATATTTCAAATTCTTGTGTTTGATAATATCCTCAATAATAGGGTAAAACAGGTCGGTCTGAAAAACTGAGTCCTTATTTTGCAGGACCGCTGCAAGTCTTTCAAAACCCATGCCCGTATCCACCCCGCGGTTCTTTAGAGGTAATCTTTCGCCGGCTACAGTCTGGTTAAACTGGGGGAATACCAGATTCCAGATTTCCGGATACCGGTCGCAGTCGCAGCCCGGTACACATGTCTTTTTACCGCATGAGAACTTTTTACCTAAATCATAAAAGATTTCAGAACAAGGACCGCAAGGGCCTGAGTTTCCTGCTGGTCCCCAAAAATTATGTTCTTTCCCAAATCTGAAAATTCTATCTGTTTTTAATCCAATCTTCTTATGCCAGATATTATATGCTTCATCATCATCTTTATATACTGAGACATAGAATTTCTTTTTATCAATTAACAAAACCTCGATTAAATATTCCCATGCCCAGACAATTGCTTCTTCTTTAAAATAATCACCAAACGAAAAATTACCCAGCATTTCAAAAAATGTATGGTGTCGTCTGGTCTTTCCAACATTTTCTAAATCAGATGTTCTAAAACATTTTTGCACACTGGCAGCGCGACGATAAGGAAGGGGGATAGTCCCTGTCCATAAGGGTTTGAATTGCACCATTCCCGCACTTGTAAATAATAGACTCGGGTCATCTCTTGGAATCAATGACATTGAAGGAACAATTGTATGGTCTTTGTTTTTAAAGAATTCTAAGAAACTTTTTCGCAGTTCATTACTTTTCATAACGATAAAATTGTCAAGCCCAGAAGGGCTTTCCCACAATATGTGGGAGCGGGCTTCTGCCCGCGATTATCGTTCATTAATAATTTCATATACAATGCCTGGTGTAAAGCCATGATTCAGCAATCTGCGAATCATCTTCTGACGTTCCTTAAGATTAGTTTTATTAAAATTACTAAGTTTCTTTTGAATAAAGTTTTTAATCAACCCCTTCTCATCCCTGCCACTTATCAATTCAGTAATTACCTCTTTTGATATTCCTTTCTTTATTAATTCATGGTAAATGAATCTATTGCCCTTTGGTTTTAAATTTGTATAATCATTAACAAAAGCTTTTGCAAATCTTTCATCATCAAGGGTTTTATCACTAACAAAATCATCAATCACCTCATCTACAAGCAATTGATCAAATCCTACATGTAAAAGCCTGTGTTTCAATTCTTTGATTGATCTTTCACGGTAATGTAATATTTTATATGCCCGGCTCCTGATTTTTACTTTCTCTTCCTGTAGCAGGATATTCTTAATCTCTTCATCAGTAATTTCATCGTCTGCGTTTAAGTTATATTTTACAACGAGATCATTAGTTAAGCCGAATCTAAATTCACCATCAATATAGATTGAGCAACGGTTTTTATTCCTTTTTTGTGCTTGAATCTTGCTTATCTTCACTCTTGTTTGATTTACCCTCGTTCTTCAACGAGGAGCGGGGTTGGGTAAGGTGAAGTTCCTCCCGTATTTTTCTTTCGAGCTTCTGTGTAATATCCTGATTTGTTTTCAACAGCTCTATTACCGCATCCCTACCTTGACCAATACGTTCTTCAGCATATGAATACCAGGAACCTGCCTTTTGGATAATGTCCATATTAACACCTAAATCAACCAGCTCGCCATATTTTGAAATCCCTTGGCCAAAAATAATATCAAATTCCGCAATCTTAAATGGTGGTGCTAATTTGTTTTTTACAACCTTAACCCGTGTTCTTGAACCAATCATTGTATCACCTTTTTTTATAGAGCCAATCCTTCTGATGTCGCAGCGAACCGATGAGTGGAATTTTAATGCAAGGCCTCCAGGTGTGGTTTCAGGTGAACCATATATCACTCCAATCTTAAGCCGGATCTGATTGACAAATATGGCACACGTCTTTGATTTGCTGATAACACTCGTAAGTTTTCTCAGCGCCTGGGACATAAGTCGGGCAATTAAACCAACCTGTAATTCTCCCATTTCTCCAGCCACTTCTGCTTTAGGGACGAGTGCTGCTACAGAATCGAGCACAACAATATCCACACTACCTGAGCGCGTTAAGATTTCGGCAATTTCTAATGCCTGCTCTCCAGTATCCGGTTGTGAGATAAGGAGATCATCTAAATTCACGCCTAATGTCTTTGCATAATTAGGGTCCAATGCATGTTCTACATCAATAAAAATCGCAGTCCCACCAGCCTTTTGTGCCTGGGCAATCGCCTCAAGGGCGAGTGTTGTTTTGCCGCCTGCCTCGGGTCCAAATATTTCGACGACCCTGCCACGAGGAAATCCTCCAATGCCAAGGGCGCTATCAAGGGTCAGGGATCCGGTTGGGATTACATCAACATCAACCCTGGCACCGGTGTCGCCTAAACGCATGATTGAACCCTTTCCAAACTGCTTTTCAATCTGGGTGATTGCTACATTTAAAACCTTTCCCTTATCATCTTTTGTCATATTCCTCCTTGCATATATCTTAATTAAAATTTCCAGCAAGTCAAGGTTTATTGACTATTTGATTAATGTTTATATACTATTAATAGAAGACTTTAAAAGGAGGAACATGAAGTTAGATAGACAATGGTTAGCTTTAGGTCTTATTATCGTCGTGGCATTAGTGTCTTTAAATTGTGCTCCAGGTAATGACCGTTGGGATCAAGAAATCAATCTTGGACACACGGCTGGATTCTGGGCAGGCATATGGCATGGATTGATTATTGTCATTACTTTTATTATAAGTCTATTTACAAATGAGGTTGGTCTATATGAGGTCAGTAATACAGGGTGGTCTTATAATCTTGGTTTCTTAATCGGGCTTATGATTTCAGTCGGTGGTTTATTCCGTCATTCAAGAAGAAGGCACAAGATTAGAAGGAAGGAGTGGGATAAGATCGGCAATGAGGTTGAAGAGAAAGTGCGTAAAGGTATTAAAGCATGGTTAGATGAAACTGATAAAGAAGAAAAAGAAAAGGAATGGGAGGAAATAGCAAAAAAGGTTGAGGAGAAAATTAAAAAAGCCCTTAAAGAATGGGCAGAAAAGAAATAATCAAAGGGGACAGGCTACTTTTTAGTAGCCATATATAAAGTTGCCTGTCCCCCTTTAATCCCAGCGCGCAATACCTAATTGTTCAGCCTTACCATACTTTCCAATAACTGCACGTCTCTGTCACTACACAAATTGGAGAACAGTCATACTTGAGCCGAGGATAGTGCGGGGTTGACTTATGTTAATTCATCATTATAATTTTATTATGAAAAAACATATATATGTATTTATATCAATACTTTTATTCTTATGCTGCAGCGAAATGGAGACTAAATGGACAAGAAAATTTGATGCAGCAGGCCCGGGAAATTACCGTATCAATGGTATTTATTCTTCTGAAACCAGTACCTATGTAACTGGAACACATTGGACAGATGATAAGGGACCATTCTGTATCACTGCAAAATATGATGCCGAGGGTGAGCTTGAGTGGTATAAGAGCTACGAACAACAAAACCTGAAGGCAGCACATGGTAAATCAATATTAGTAACCAAGGAACATGCATTAGATACTGTACCAGATGCTTATGTTCTTTGCCAAGCCAGTGATATACACGGTATAAATAAAGTGGTTTTGATAAAATACGATAGTCTTGGTACGATTCAATGGGATAAGGTTATCGAAGAATCTACAGATGAAATTACCGGCAAAATATTATCAGATTATCAGGGCAATATCTTCATAGCTGGCTGGAGTACCAATCCCAGGGATTCAATAAATATTTTTATTGCCAAGTACCATCCATCTGGTGAATTGGTTTGGTCCACGAAATATTATAATCCGTCTCTGGTTTTCAGTGATTTGAAATTCGACATCAGAAAAGGCGATCAAATTCTTATTGGCGGTGTATTAGAAAAAACCCAAGACTTTTTCTTTATGAGATATGGCAGCCTGGGAAATTTCTTAATCCTCACAAAATACGAAACTCCAGAGCAGGAGAATATACTGGCTGATATAAAAATGGGTGTGGATGGTAGTGTATACCTGGCTGGAGCGAGTTTTAGTAATGAATCTAATAATGATTATTTAACTGTCGCATATGACAAGGACAACAATGTACTCTGGGTAAAACGTTTTGACAGTGCACGATTGGACGATGTGCCAAAGGCAGTAGCCGTGGATGAATCGTCCAATGTTTATATAACGGGCAGTAGTGAAAATGAGCAGGGTAATACCAGCATCCTGACAATTAAATATGATAGGGATGGTAATGAACTGTGGACCAATACATTTAAGGGCAAGAAAAATGAGTCTGTAGAACCCTATTTACTCTATCCAGGATTTTTGTATTATGGAAGAAAAACAGTTGTCCGAACCTTTTTTATAACAGGCACGGCGGGTAATGATGTATTAATAGTAAAGCATAATACCAATGGTTTTTATTCATGGTCTACAAGATATGAAAATAAAGGCAGAATATGTAAACCCACTGCTTTCTCAAAGGACTGTGTTGCAATCGAGAGCAGTTTACAAGGAAAATCCGTGGCAGTTATTCTAAAATATGGCAAGGCAGAACAATTCGGTATTGCACGCTGGGATTAAAGGGGACAGGCAACTTTTATATGACTACTAAAAAGTAGCCTGTCCCCTTTTACGTAATTGTTTCTCGTATCAATTTTTTACTAGGACAGGATTTTCTTTTGATTGTGAATACATCGTGCATTTGTTTGGCTACAGCTTTTGCTTTAGCCTTATTGTCACTAAAGATTTCTACTAAACACTCACCTTTTTTTACATACTTACCGATTTTTTTGTTGATCTTAAATCCACATGATGGGTCGATTTTGTCTTCCTTTTTAAATCTACCTCCGCCCAAATGTACGAGCAACATACCGATGTCAAAGGTATCAATATGATGTATATAACCTATTTTCTGTGCTATGACTTTGATTCTATTTTTTGCCACGGGCAGGCGTGAATAATCTTCACAAATAAGAATATCTCCACCCTGACAACATATAATCTCTTTAAATTTATTTAAGGCTTCACCGTTTGCTATCTTTTTCTCAAGGAGGTTTTTTTCGCCTTTAATCTTAGCGAGCTTAAGCATTGCCTTGCCAAGCGCAAAGGTCACTTCCATTAAATCCTTTGGTCCTCTACCCTTTAATGCCTCGATCGTTTCAATAATCTCTAAAGAATTGCCTACATAGCTACCTAATGAATTATTCATATCAGTTAAGATAGCGATAACGTTAACACCGGATCGTTTGTTGATTTCTATCATTGTTCGAGCAAGATATTTTGCTTTTTTATAATCCTTGATAAAGGCACCACTGCCAAATTTTACATCAAGTACTAAACCATCAAGATCTTCAGCAAGTTTTTTTGACATGATGCTTGCAGCGATAAGTGGTATGGAATCCACTGTTGCAGTAACATCTCTTAATGCATACATCTTTTTATCAGCAGGCGCTATCTCAGCAGTTTGCCCAATCATTGCTACACCAATTTTTTTGAGTTGTTTTTTAAATTTGTTAACACTTAAATTAGTTTTGAATCCTGGAATTGATTCCAGCTTATCAAGGGTTCCACCAGTATGGCCCAATCCCCTACCAGAAATCATAGGCACGCAGACACCGCATGAGGCGATAAGTGGCGCTAAAATAAGAGAAACCTTGTCGCCGACCCCGCCTGTAGAATGCTTGTCAATTTTGGCTATCTTGATATCTGAAAGATCGAGTGTTTTACCTGAGCACATCATTGCCCGCATTAAATCTGTTGTCTCTTCAAAATCCATACCCTGAAAAAATACTGTCATTAAAAATGCTGAAAATTGATAATCTGGAATTGTGCCTTTGGTATATGCAGAGATTAAATAATTGATTTCTTTCCGGGATAATTTTTCGCCATTGCGTTTTTTGCGGATAAGGTCAATACAATTCATATAAATAAATTCACGAATGAAAACGAAAGGGCTTTCTCGTAATGACCAAGATAAATGGATTCTTCGTAATAGTCGGTGAGTGTGTCATTGCGAGCCTGAGCGAAGTGAAGGCGCGGCAATCTTTTACTTTGAGATTGCTTCGTCATTTCATTCCTCGCAATGACAGGAAGAAAGGGTTCCTCGCAATGACAGGAAGAAAGGGCTTTCTCGCAATGACAGGAAGAGAGGGTTCCTCGCAATGAGAGCGCTAGATTCGCGGTATTCATTATCATTCGGTTAATTCGTTTATGATGTTTTTTAACCTCCTACACGAGGCGCATTTGCCGCACATCTTCTGTTCTCCAATGTAGCACGAGTAGATATATCGCATAGGCGCATTGTATTTTAATCCGAGTTTGTAGATTTGCTTTTTTGTATAATTTGATACATAGCTTATTACCTTCACCCTTTTAAGTGTACTGAACATTAGCGAATGGTTTATAGCAGCAATGAACTGTGGTCTATTGTCAGGGAATTGTACTGCTTCTTCGCGGTTGAATCCAGTAATGATTAAGTCAGCGCCATAATATTCTGCATAACATGCAGCAATATTAATAAATAGTCCATTACGATTGGGGACCCAAACATCTTTTAATTTGTTAAATTTTTCAATGTTTACCTCTTCCCTGGTTTGTAACATAAGGAGTTTTTTGAATTCCGCAAAAAATGGTAGTTTAATAACCATGTGTCTTATTTTTAACGCCTTGCAGGTTTTTTTTGACGCCTGGATTTCCATCTTTGCTGCACGCTGTCCATAATCGAATGTTAGGGCAAAGAGTGGCGTGGTTTTTTCTTTTGCAATGGCAGCACTGACAATAGAATCTAAGCCGCCGGAAAGGAGGATAATGCTCTTCAATTGGTGAGATTGCTTCGTCATTTCATTCCTCGCAATGACAGGAAGAGAAGGGTTCCTCGCAATGACAGGAAGAGATGGGTTCCTCGCAATGACAGGAAGGGAGGGGTTCCTGGCAATCTAATCTTCATAGTATGTAACAGTATTATCCAAACCTTCGTATACAGTGACTGATGCTATTTGTTTTATTTTTTTCTTCATTTCATTATAAACATACACGGCTATCCATTCTGCCGTGGCATTGTGTTTTTTAAAAAAGGGTAGTTTATTTAAGGTCGTATGATCTAATCTCTTCAGTATTTTATTTAACTCTTTTTTCATACGGCGAAAATCCATTGCCATACCAAGTTTATCCAGATTTTTAACCCTGATCTTTACACTAATTCGATAGGTATGTCCGTGAATGCCCGCACAATCACCAGGATAACCTTTTACCTGGTGTGCCGCTGAAAACGTTCCTTCAACTGAAAGTTCAAACATTTGCTCCCCCTAATATTAAATGCCTAAAATACCTAAATTCGAAAATTGATTTCCCAATCTTTTTTTTAAAGCCTCCCGTCTTTTCCTTGTGGGAAAGCCCTTCTGGGCTTGATATTCGCGGGCAGAAGCCCGCTCCCACATATGACCTCCTAAAGTGCTTTCGCCAAACGATTTTTCAGTATCTCCCGCGCTTTTTCAAAGAGTTCGATTGCAATTTTCTCCTGATGATCCGGGTATGTCCACTCTAAAGGAGTGAAAGTTTTATTTTTATAAATAAGCGTTACCTCTGCATAGATACCTTTGCCAAGATATATTCGGTGTGAAAAATTTTTTGTTGAGGCAAGGATTAGATTGCTCAATGATAAAATACCCGGGTCGATATTTATCTTTCTGCCGCCTCGCTCATTTAAATATTTTTTCTCAATATCATTAGTTGTATGTTTCACCTTAACAAGAATATCAGGTGTAATCAATTTGTCAAACACGATCCACTGTCTCATAAGTTTACTACCCATTTCTTTATTGTAATATATCGTGTGCGTAAAAGGTATAGTGTTAGATGTGATTAAGATACTGCCTAGATCATTCTTTAATTCATTTAATACTTTATCAAGTTCGAAGTCCTTTACAAAAATCAGCCCAATTAACAATAAGACTTTTTGTGGCTCTTTAATTTCTGCCATTACAGACTTTTACACAGACACCGCAAATATACTGGCCAATACCTCTGATTTTCGAAAATTCTTTTAGTTGTACAAGACAGCGAGATAAGTCTACGCCGTCCTCAGTAATTGCCTTTGCCGGACACGCCTTAATGCACTTTCGGCATGAACCACAGTCCGCATTACTTGTTTGATCAGGCTCAAAATTTAAATCAGTAAGTATTGAAGCATAACGCACCTGTGCACCAAACACAGGATGAACGAGCAAACCACTTTTTCCGATGAATCCCAAACCAGCCTCTTTTGCCAGTACTTTGTGGGATATGTGACCTTTTTGAGTTTCCCAGTCGATTGTCTGGGATGCGGGTATTGCAATCGCCTTTTTGTCCCTCTCTTCAATGAAACGAACCAGATGGTATGCGGTCTGGTCTAAAATCCAGTTTACTGTTTTATAGTGATGTTTATAGATCAAAGTTGGACGGTCTTTTATTGTCGCTAAGACAGATTTTGAAAGCGTGTAACCAAAAACAATTGCTCTTGGCAGGGTGTCTTCTATTTCAGGTATTTTAATATTGAGAGGGATTTTACAAAAACCAACAATTTTAACACTAAAACCAAGGAGTAATTTTTTTATCTCTTCTTTTGCGCAATTCATTTGCATTGCAATGTATTTAAAAACGATTAACTCTGTTCATCAGCAATTATGTTGTCTGTAATTTCGTCAATAGCCTCATCCTTTTTATCCTCCCCAGTCTCTTTATTTAATTCTTCGGGTTTTCCTTTAATACTTTCATCATCTGGTTCACGTGTTATTTCTTTGATGATACTGCCCGTTGCTCTTTCGCCAAAGTCTTCCTCTCGAGGAAGGTCACTTATATCTTTGATTCCAAAGTACCTTAAAAATTCTTTTGTTGTAGCATATTTTATTGGTCTGCCAGGTACTGGCAATCTTCCGCTGGTTTTAATCAACCCTTTTTCCAGAAGTGTATCCAGGACGCAGGTTGAGTCGACACCGCGTAATTTTTCTATTTCAGGTCGTGTAATGGGCTGATGATACGCAATTATTGCCAGGGTCTCAAGTGCCGCCTTGGAAAGTCTGCTCTTACGCTCATGTAATGCACTTACCCAATCAGCAAATACGGGCAGCGTATATATCTGAAATCCACCTGCAATTTCCTTAATCTCAAATGACCGTTCTGAGATTCGATACTCTTGATTCAATTCATCAACATATCTTCTAATTTCATCCCCGGATAATTCAGTGATTTCCATTATCTTTTTTAAAGATAATGGCATGTCTGTTGCAATTAATAATGCTTCAATAGTACACTTCATATTAGAACCGTCCATTTATTTCTCCTCGGTGATATATAACGAGATTAACTTATTCACAATTTTATCCCAATTGAACCTTTCGTCAATGCTCTTCTTAGCCCGCTCTCCCATTTTTTTGCTAAGCTTCGTATCACTTGCCAGTGTTCGTATTGCTCGGGCAAGTGCTGAGGTATTGCCCGGCGGAACGAGTAGACCATTTATGCGGTCCTGTACAATATCTGTGATTCCACCCGCATTTGAGGCAATAACCGGTTTATGGCAACTCATCGCCTCGATCATAACTACGCCAAGACCTTCAATATCGCCTTGTTTATCATATACTGCCGGCAGCACAAAAAAGCTGCATTTTTCATAGTGCTGCAGCTTTTCGTCAGTCGAAATCCAGCCGGTAAAACGAATCCGGGAATGCAAGTCAAGCCGATCAGCGAGTTTTTCTAAATCCGGACGTTCTGGTCCATCGCCGACGATAACCAGGTTATGAGGTATTTCATCCTTCACCTCGTTAAAGGCTTTGATCAAGTATTTTATACCTTTTCGTTCTACAATCCGTCCAACAAAAAGAATAATTTTGTCGTCGCTAATACTTACTTTTCTTTCCGGAACTACAGCGCTGAACGGTATGACTTCTATTTCACTTTTGATATATTTTCCTAATTCAGTTCTTGTATGAGTAGATATTGCAGTGATTATGTTAGACTTATTCAGCAAAATCGAGAGGCACTTTGCCAGCCACTTGAATTTTTTCGTGAACCAGCGTATTTCGCGCCCATAAAAGGTTGAAAAAAGGCGGGTCTTACCGGCAATTCTGGCAAAGGCGCCAAAGATAATGTGAGGAAATGGCCAGTGAATGTGAACGATATCGTATTTTTCTCTTCTTACCAGTTGGACAATTGCCCAGGAGCCAGCTATCATATAAAAGAATATTAAGAGTAGGCTAAAGGGACTGTGGCTTAACCGGTCAGCTACTGTTTCATCATGCGTGAGGGTTTCCAAATTTTTCAAAAAGTAACGAAAGCGATGAATCTTGATACCATCAAGGATCTGATCACACAAGCCTTTGTAGGATGAAGTAAATACTTCTACATCGATCTTTTTGTCACGAAGCCGGAGTATTAGCTCGGTAAGCCAGGGGGTTATTACATCCCCATCATAACGTTTGTAAGCAGTGGCAACAAAGAGGACCTTCATGATTTCATGATCCGCGAAAACCTCGAATTAAAACGAATGTATCGAATAATTCATAATATTTCTGTGAATTCGTGATTATTTTATATTTGCGATTATTTGCGCAGCTTATCATTTCTTTAGCTTCCACTTAACAATATTCCAGATTGCCTGGATGCCATCCTTGACGCCAATTTTTTTTCCTTTTTTTCGTCCTGTATAGGATATAGGTACTTCAGTGATTTTCTCTTTTCTCTTAAGAAGTTTGCATGTGATCTCTGGTTCAATTTCAAAGCGCGATGAGATGAGACTGAGGTCTTTGAGCAATGACGATTCAATTACCTTGTAGCATGTTTCCATGTCAGTAAGATGGCTTCCAAAGAGCAGGTTTGTTAATAGCGTTAAAAACCGGTTTGCATAATAACTCGATTTTAAAAAGACGCCTTTACCCAGAATTCGTGAACCATAGACAACCTTTGTGCTTTTTTCTTTGATGGGTTTAAAAAGCCTGGGATATTGATGCGGTGAGTATTCCAGGTCAGCGTCCTGAATGATAACATAATCACCCGAGGCGACCTTTAATCCAGAGCGAATAGCTGCTCCTTTACCCCTATTTCTGTCATGAAAAAGTGTCTTTATTCGCTGTTTTTTACTCAAAATATCACGCGTGCCATCGTGCGAATTGTCATCGACAACAATAATTTCCTTGTGAATTTTAACATTTTCAACTGCTGAGAGAACTCTCTCAATATTATCGACTTCATTGTAGACAGGAATAATAACAGACAACTTCATGTACACATTATAGTAAAAATTTACCTATTGTAAAGCACATGTTTTATTCTAATTCAGCAGAAAATTACGAGATCACAGTTAAAGGTAATTAGTGAACTGTATTATAAAAATATGGACTGTCCTTTATTCTGCTTTTTTGATTTTGCAGTTCAATGTGAACTGTCAACCATGTGGCAATGTTTACCGCCGGGGAAAAGATCGTTGACATTCTTTTAAAATTATCTATAATGTATCGTGGCGCCATCGTCTAGTGGCCTAGGACATCGCCCTCTCAAGGCGAAGATCACGGGTTCAAATCCCGTTGGCGCTATTTTTAACTTTAATTGTTGACAAAAATAAAATTTTAGGTATAATTTAAACTAATGTGATATTAAAAATCTAAAGGAGGACTAAATGACAAAGGAAGGGAAAATCGATAGTGTGATTGGAAAAGGGACAGCTATAAATGGTGATATTAATGTTAATGGATCGACTAAAATCGATGGCACGGTTAAAGGTAATGTGTCAGTTAAGGAGTGTTTAATACTTGGTCAAGATGCGCTTATAAAAGGTGGTATACATTGTAAATCAGCGATTATTGGAGGAAGGATAGAAGGTAATATTAACGTAAAGGAACTTGTTGAGTTCCAGAGCGGTGCTAAAATGCTTGGAGATGTTGTTTGCCGAGGATTAATTGTGGAGGAAGGTGTTTTCTTTGAAGGTAATTGTAAAATGTCACAGAGAACAGAGGAAAAGCAGTAGATGGTTATAAGGTTTTACGGTACAAGAGGCTCTGTAGCTGTAGCGAATAAAGAGACAAAGAAATATGGTGGTAATACAACCTGCCTGTATGTTGAATCAAATTCTGGTGATGCAGTAGTGATTGATGCCGGTACTGGCATAAGAGAGCTAGGTAGTCATTTAGTTGAAAACAAAAAAAATATAATCCATTTAATATTTACTCATTATCACTGGGATCATATTCAGGGATTTCCATTTTTTGCACCAATATTTCTTGACAAGACGGAGATTTACATTTACGGGCACAAAAAAGATGTGACCGCTAAAAAGGCTCTTATCTATCAAATGACCAAACCCTATTTTCCCGCGACCCTTTCAGAAATACCGTCAAATATTGTTTTTAAAGAATTAGAGGATAGAATGAAAATAGGGGATTTGTTAATTGAGACTATTATTAACAATCACCCTGATTATACATATGGACTTAAGTTTACTGAAAAGAAAAATAGTTTTGCCTTTTTAACAGATAACGAGCTTTTTGCGAAAAATAACAATACTTCATATAAAGAATTTGTCGATTTTCTTAGAGGTGTTAATTTCTTTATACACGATGCTCAATATGTTGATGAAATTTATGAGCAGAGAATAGGATGGGGGCACTCGACACATGGTCAAGTGATGAAACTCGCCAAAGATACAGGTGTAAAAAATATTATATTTACGCATCATGATCATGCAAGTACAGATAGGTTTATTGATAAAATTCTTAAAGACCTCAGAAGCAAACATCCAAACATAAATATACAAGCAGCTGCCGACGGAAGAACTATTATTCTAAAATAAAGTGGCGTGGTGACACCAAAGGTTTTAGTTATTCGCACCGCCGGCACAAACTGTGATGTTGAAACAGCATATGCATTTGAATTAGCCGGTGCAGTTGCGGAACGTATTTACATTGATGAGATACAAAATAAAAATTTATCCGATTACCAGATAATTGTTTTACCCGGTGGTTTTACTTATGGCGATGATATTTCAGCGGGTAAGATACTTTCGAATGAAATTAAGTTTAAATTACGCGATCAATTTATAGAATTTATTGAAAAAGAAAAACTGATAATAGGAATATGCAACGGATTTCAGGTATTAGTTAAATGCGGCATACTGCCTTCGTTTAAAAATCCTTTTGAGGAACAGTCTGTGAGTCTTGTGATCAATGATTCGGAACGCTTTGAAGACCGCTGGGTATATTTGAAGGTTCATAATGAGCGGTCGGTATTTACAAAAGGTTCGAAATCTATGATTATTCTTCCAGTTGCTCATGCCGAAGGGAAATTTGTTGTTAAAGATGCCGAGACTCTAAAAAAAATTCAGAAGCATATAATTTTTCAGTATGTTGATAATAATGGCAACGATGCTAAATATCCGTTTAATCCAAATGGTTCGGTTTTAAATATTGCCGGAATTACAGACAGAACCGGTAGAATTTTAGGATTAATGCCACATCCTGAGCGCCATATTTCGTATCTGCAACATCCTTATCATACAAGGAAACAGCTTGATGAGGTTGGAGATGGGTTATACATTTTTAAAAATGCAGTTAAATACTTCAAGATATAGTTGTTCGTTGTACGGCGTAGCGGCCAGTATGGTTTTTTGGCAGCGTTGTACGATCAAAGATAGAACGACAAACAATAAAACGTTTAACGATACGGGCGGCGATGCCCAATACCGACAAACGTTTAACTAAAGAATACCATGAAGGGTTATATAACTGAACATCCCATTTTAGAATTTAAGCGAGGTAAAAAGGTAAAGTTTTATTTTGAAGATAAAGAAATTGAAGGATATGAGGGACTTCCGATCGCTGCTGCCCTGCATGCAGCAGGTATCAAGGTGCTGAGCATTTCTGAGCGATATAGTCGACCCAGGGGATTTTTCTGCGCAGTTGGTAAATGTTCGTCCTGTCTTATGGAAGTTGATGGTAATCCGAATGTAATGGTCTGTATGGAACCATTGAGACAAGGAATCAAGGTACGCAAACAGAAAGGAAAAGGACAGAAGCAATGAATTCAAGCGCCAAGAACCAAGATCCAATATCCAAAAAAAACATTCAAAACTTCTCATCTTCCGAATTTCCAAACTTCGATATTTGTGTGGTAGGCGGCGGACCTGCCGGCTTAGAAGCAGGTATTGTTGCTAAAAAATTGGGTGCTAATATAATAATTATTGATGATAATCCAGTACTTGGAGGTCAATTAATCAAACAGACCCATAAATTTTTCGGATCCAAGGCTCATTACTGTGGTGTAAGGGGTATAGATATAGCAAAAATTTTGACTGATATGGTTGATGAATTAAAAATTGATATTTTAAATAATGCTACTGTTGTCGGTTATTACGATGACGATACACTTGGGATATTAAGGAAAGATAAATTGTTTCAAATGAAAGCAAAGACTTACATTTTTGCTGCCGGCGCCAGCGAAAATATGCTTGCCTTTGAGAACTCTGATCTGCCCGGAGTATATGGTGCGGGTGCAGTGCAGACTATGATGAATGTATATGGAGTTGTTCCAGGAAAGAAAGCCCTGGTTATCGGCTCAGGTAATATTGGATTGATTGTTCCTTATCAATTACTACAATCTGGTGTAGAGGTTGCAGCAATTATTGAAATTCTTGATAAGGTCGGTGGTTATTATGTCCATGCTGCAAAAATCAAACGGGCTGGTGTACCTATATATCTCAAACATACAATTATTAAAGCAAAGGGTAAGGATTGTGTGGAAGCTGCAGTCATTACTCAGGTGGGAGATAAATTTGAATGCCTTGAAGGTACTGAGAAAACTATTGAGTGCGATATGATTCTGATTGCAATTGGTCTTTCCCCTTTGTGCGAACTTTTATACCAGGCAGGATGTCGCGTAGATTATGTTCCTGAGTTAGGCGGCAATGTTCCATATCATAATGAGAGCATGATGACGTCTAAATCGCATATCTTTGTATGTGGAGACCTGGCATGTATAGAAGAGGCATCGACTGCAATGTTAGAAGGTAAGATTGCTGGTGCAAAGGCTTATGAAGCTCTTTATGGCGAGAACAAAAAGAGTAAGGAAATAGTAGAACAGGCAAACAAGGAGCTTTCAATGATTCGGTCTTCACCGTTTGAAGAACGAATTGTCTTTGGTCAGAAAAGACTGCGTTCATAGAATTCTTTATGTCTGTTTTTCGCCATATCTCCTTGTCTCCCTTGCTTCCACATAAAGACAATGAGTCACCCGATTTATCCAGCCCTTTTGTAAAAGAGCGGGATTTATCGGGCTAGTAGAGTGCAATAGCTTGTTGGAGTGTAACGAAAATCCCGTTCTGTTGGGGCTATTGCAACTAAAGATTGTGGTATGTAGGGCAAGGCTTTAGCCTTGCATCTTACTTCCAATCTTCCTTGCTCCCACTCTCATCTTTTGTGGGAGAGCCTTTCTAGACTCGATTATCGCGGGCAGAAGCCCGCTCCCACAATGACAGGATAAAAGAACAAGTCAATTTGAGGTAATTGTTTATTTTTAGCTTTTTATGTTTAATTTGTGCTTTTAACTTTTTACTTTTAACTTTTAAAGTAAGATAGCCTTCTGGGCGTGATTGTTCCTTATATTGACATAAGCAGAAAAATACATATAATTTCCCACCATGGAGACAATTGAAATTGTAAAAGCGATTCTTGGCTTGGGAGGATTGAGTTTAATCTTTGGTGTAGTTCTGGCTATCGCATTTAAGAAACTTGCCGTTCAGGTGAGTGAACAAGAAAAGAAAATAAGGGAAGTTCTGCCGAGTACAAATTGCGGTGCCTGTGGTTTTCCTGGCTGTGAGGCATATGCCCATGCCCTGGCTGCAAAAACCAATGACGTTTCTCCAAATCTTTGTACTGTAGGCGGTTCAGAAACTGCAAAGGAAATTGGTGAGATATTGGGTGTTGAAGTTGAAGAGACTGAACCGCAGGTTTGTGTCTTGAGATGCCGGGGTGGTTGGAATGAGGCAGTTGAAAAATTTGAATATGTTGGACCAGGGGATTGCCGCAGCAACTACATCCTTCTGGGTGGTAATAAGGCTTGTGAATACGGTTGTCTTGGTGGAGGACATTGCGTATCTGTTTGTCCATTTGGAGCAATAAAAATGGGTACAAACCATTTGCCAATTATTGATCCAGGTAAGTGTACTGCATGCGGAATTTGTGTTAAGGAGTGTCCGCGTCAGGTTCTGGAGTTAATACCCCGCTCACAACTTATTTATTTAGCCTGCAAAACCCGGGATAAAGGTAAGGCTGTTAAGAATGTTTGTAAAGTAGGGTGTATTGGCTGTACACTCTGCGTTAAGGTATGTCCACATGATGGTGCAATTGCCATGGATGGGAATCTTCCTGTAATGGATTATGAAAAGTGTGTTTCCTGTGGAATTTGTTTTAATAAATGTCCCACAAAATCATTTATTGATCGGGCAAAAGCACGACCCTATGCTATAATTTCTTCACAGTGTGATGGTTGTGGAGAGTGTGTAAAGGTCTGTCAGTTTAAGGCTATTGAAGGTGAACCCGGTAAGAGGCATGGAGTAATCAAAGACAAATGTATTGGCTGCGGTCGATGCTTTGAGGTTTGTCCTATTAAAGTAATTACCATAGCTGGCGCCCTGGGTTATGCCGAAGCAGCATAAATTTAACAGATGGCAGATGACAGATAACAGATATGAGATGATAAATTACATATACTCTATAAGAGTGAAATTGAATTTGTCCACAATTGTTTTACAATATTTCCTCTCTTTGCCAGGAAAATGTCCATAACATATTTCCCCTCCCGTTATGGGAGGGGATAAAGGGGAGGGTGAAATAATGAAGCTTTATTATTCTAATTCAAATTATAAAGATGCAGATGTAATTATTATGGGTCTTCCTTTTGACAAAACCTCTTCATTCATTCCGGGTTCACGATTTGGACCCGAATTCATAAGACTTTGTTCTGAGAATATTGAGGATTATTCTCCTTATCAGGATAAGAGCCTTTTAGATTTAAAGATATGTGATCTTGAAGATCTTCAATTTACTACAAAAGACTGGCAATTAGAGACTCAGAAAGCACTTAGAGATATTTTAGATATCAAAAAGCAATTTATATTTCTTGGCGGTGAACATACTATTACACTGCCGGTTATCAAAACATTTAAAAAAAGATATTCAAACTTTTCCGTGATTCAATTTGATGCCCATTGTGATCTACGCGATGAATATCTCGGTGAAAAAATCTGTCATGCCACAACTATGCGCAGGATAAGCGAGGTGGTGGGTATTAATAATATTTATCAATTCGGTATTCGTTCTGGAACAAAAGAGGAATTTGAATATAATAAAAATCTTTATAAATTCAAGGTCTTTGAACCCTTGTCGTCAGTTATTAATAAAATCAAAGAACCAATCTATCTGTCAATTGATACTGATATTTTAGACCCTGGAGTCTTACCGGCAGTATCTACCCCGGAACCAGGAGGGATTTCTTATAAAGAATTGATTGATTCATTACTATTATTGAAGAATAAAAAGATAATTGGTGCAGATATTGTAGAGTATAACCCCTTGGCTGCTACACCCTATGCATCAGGGTCAACCGTAGCAGAGATATTGAGGGAACTTATCCTCGTAATGAAATCCTAAGCACGAATATCTAAATCCTAAATAAATTCTAAATTCAAATTTGCTAAATACAAATTTTTTCTATTTTGTTACGATTGCCTAAGCATAAAATTGTAGTTGCTCGATTTATCGAGCAACTCAATGACTTAATTACCCAATCATCCAAACCCTAACCCAATATTCCATCTTTTCCCGTTTCTAACCCAAATCCATCAACCATATTTTCTCCTGCATCCAAACCCAAACCGACCTTCCATCTTTATGTATGTTGACATTACACAGTGAATACCTATAATTATACAAAGGAGGAATTATGACAATTCTAATGATGTTTTTTGTTGCTCAGTCTTTTTTAAATATCGAAAACAAACAGGTATTTTACCCGGAGCCTATAAGGGCAGAATCTACTCATTCCTATGATGTTCTTCATTACTTAATTGATCTCGAATTGCCAATGACGTCACGCTATCTTGAAGGTGCAGTGACAATTTCAGCCCGGAGTAATGAGGATAATTTGACGATTCTTGACCTCCACCTTTTAGGACTGAGTGTTGACTCTTTAAAAGTCGACGGAGTTCCTGCATCTTACTCCCACAATTACGAGACTTTATATGTGAATCTACCCCAACCCTATAATCAGGGTGATTCCTTTGATATAATGGTTGGATATAGTGGCACGGCTTCGGGCAGCATGGGTTATCTTTGGTATAGCAGCACCCACCCGATTTCATATACCCTGGGTTGTCCCTTTTGTACAAGAAGGTGGATGCCATGTTATGACCGATTATGGGATAAGGCAGACTATGGCGTTGAGTTTTATATCACGGTGCCAGATCCCTTTACTGTATGTGCAACTGGCGAGTTTTTAGGTGCAGATTCCTCAGGTGGTCAGATAACATATCATTGGCAGCACGATTATCCGATTGCTCCTTATCTTATTCACTTTGCTTCAAGTATCTTTACCACATATTCAGACTGGTATTATCCAGCGACAGGAGATAGCATTGAGATCAAATATCATTTCTGGCCTGAGGACACGATTTATGCCCCTACTGCATTTCAACATACAGTTGATATGATGTATTATTATGATTCGCTATACGGGGATTATCCATTTGAACGCTATGGCATGGTAATACTTCAGCCATTCTATTATGCGGGCATGGAACATCAAACTATGAGTTCGATATATCGTACAGGCTTTGTAGGTAATGATTATTACCTGATGGCGCATGAGATGTCCCATATGTGGTGGGGTGATATGGTAACGTGTTTTGGTTGGCAGAATGTCTGGTTAAATGAAGGGTTTGCCACATATTCAGATGCCCTGTACAGAGAGCACAGAGAAAACCATCAGGTTTTTATAAACACAATGATCTCTCGCCGTAATTCATACTTCAGCTCAGAAGCATCCTTTCCCCATCCGATCTATGACCCGCCGCCAAATCACATTTTTAATTGGGGGCATTCTTATTGCAAAGGTTCATGGCTCTGTCATATGATCAGATATTTGTGCGGTGATGATAATACCTGGCTAAACCTGCTTGCCACATACCGTGATTCATTCGCATATCAAGATGCCTCAACAGATGATTTGAACCAGATTATGAATCAGGTCCTGGTTGATGATTACGACTGGTTCTTTGATGAATGGGTATATGATATGGGTTATCCTGATTATGATGTTGTCTGGGGCAAGGTATATGAATCACCAGATTGGCGTTTAATATTAGACATTACTCAGGTCCAGTCCCTGGGACCTGCAGTATTCCATATGCCCCTGCCAATAGGTGTTGATTATCCGAGCGGCGATACGATCATAACCCTGGCAATAGATCAGGTATCTCATCACTTTGAATTTTTACTCGCTCAAGAACCAATCGATATTACAATAGATCCGGAAACCTGGATAATTCAGAAAAATACAGTTACCGGGTGTGAAGAAGTTATAGCTAAAGAAATCTTTATTGAAAACATTAGAACGATTAGCCGGGCAATTGAAATGAAGCTTACTGCACCGAGTGTGATCAAGGTTTTTGACATAACAGGCCGCAAAATCTATGAGACTTTTGCCGAGGAACTGAATTACAAACCCTCAAGCGCAGGCATATACCATGTTATTGTAGGCGATAAAAAACAGCGCGTGGTGATCGTAAAATAGAGATAGATTTTAGAAGGTTTATTATTGGCTATATTCAAAAACAGATATGCTAATACCGCTACTTAGGAATTCTGAATCTTGACAAAACCGCAATTTTTTGTTATGATACAATAGAATGAATAGTATAAATGATAATATAGCTGTAGCAGAATTACGTAATTTAATAAAATCAGCGATTTTAAAACTTGATCTGCACGGCGCTCAAGGAGTTGGGATACTGGGTTCATTAGTCCGGGGGGATTTTACTGATAAAAGTGATATTGATATCTTTGTGGTTGTTGAAAACAAACAAGAAGAGACTGATTCTTTTTGGAAAAGAAAGATGAGGGAGGGCTTGAAATCCTTTGGTCGGGATACTACGGTTCTTGTATACACACTTAAAGGTTTAAAAGAGATAAACAACTGGTATGTGTTGAGGCTTGCCTCAGAGGGAATTCTGATCTATGATAAAGCAAATGTCCAGGAGCTCTTTAAGAAAATTATAATAGCCGCAAAAGATGCTGGGTTAAGAGAAATAAAAAGAGGAGATTCGCGGGTATGGAGTATTAACCGATGGCTGAAAAAAGGGGAGACTTTTGAGGTAAGAGTATGGTAAATTCTGAGGAAAGTAAAAGATGGTTGAACCAAGCAGAAAACTGTCTGATTTCAGCACAAAAGACTTATGATATAAATGAGTTTAGGCTCTCTGTTCAACAGGGTCAGTCATGTATTGAACTTTCTTGCAAGGCTATCATTGCTCAATTCGAAGAGCCAAAATGGACTCATGCACCTGGGAGTCAACTATATTCAATTATTGAAGACTTTAAAAATAGCGAAGACCTATCTGTTCTTGAATCATTAAGGAAACTGGCAGCACATGCCAACGAGGTTGAAAACTGGCATGCCTGGTCAGTCTATGGAAAGGAGGATGAGAATGGCAAATGGGTTTCAGCATCAGACCTTTGTACTACGGAGATAGCCAGAAAACTCCTCGAAATGGCAAAAATATCCTTTGAAATAGCCAGCACCTATCTTTGTGTAGATGATTAAAGGATGTAGAATTTGGCGCATATTATATTATTGTCCGCGATAAAAAACAGCGGATTGTGATCGTTAAATAATATTACATTTTTTAGTATAACATATAAATCGCCCACTTCATTGGGCTGTGGTAATTCCCTAATAGATGTAGTGGTCGAGCCCTGTGAAATATTATAAGATTGAAGACCGGTACGAATTCAATAACACGGATAATACACGCAAAGATATATTATACCTGCTATTTCACGGGGCGAGCTCGCTCGACTGTAATCGAATTGTTCACACGTAGTGTCATTGCGACCCCGCACCTTTTATAAAAGGTGCGGGGGAAACAATCTCAAGAAAAGTAATCCGTTGACTATCCTTTAATTATCAATATAATTGCACAATATGGCTCGGCAAAACATTCTCGTTACAGGCGCAGCAGGATTCATCGGCTGGAAAGTCTGCGAATTTCTCCTCACCAAACCTGACCTTATTCCCTCATCTCTTGAAGCAAAGGGTAAGCATTCTCCAATTCCCTCGTTTCTTGGAGCAAAGGGTAAGCATTCTCCAATTCCCTCGCCCCTTGGGGGAGAGGGTAAGGGTGAGGGGGTAAAGGTAAAATCTATCAATGTCATCGGCATCGACAACATGAACGACTACTATGATGTCCGGCTAAAACAATGGCGCCTTGAACAGTTAAAAAAATACCCTAATTTTACTTTCCACCAACTCGATATCGAAAACTATGGTGTACTAAAAAAGTTATTCCAGCAGTATTCTATGTCACCGATTCACCGAAACTCCGTTTCTCCGTTTCTCTCCATAATAAATCTCGCTGCAAGAGCCGGAGTACGTTACAGTTTGGAAAATCCATTTATTTATTATACTACTAATGTGATTGGCAACTTGAATCTTCTGGAATTGTGTCGTGAATTTGGTGTGAAAAAATACATATTAGCATCAACTTCTTCTCTTTACGCTGGTCAAAAAATGCCTTTTAAAGAAACCTTGCCAGTAAATGAACCAATTTCTCCGTATGCTGCCTCTAAAAAAAGTGGAGAGGTAACCTGTTATACTTATCATAACTTATATGATATAGATGTGACGATTCTTAGGTACTTTACTGTATATGGACCGGCATCAAGGCCAGATATGTGTCCATTAAGATTTATATCTTGGGTATATCAAGAAAAACCAGTTATTATTTATGGTGATGGTACACAATCGCGCGACTTTACCTATGTGGATGATATTGCTCAAGGTACAATTAAGGCGTTAAAGCCATTAGGATTTGAAATCATCAATCTTGGTGGAGATAAACCGTGCAAACTAATGGATTTTTTACAAATAATTCAAAACAAACTAAACAAACCAAATAAACTAAACATTATTTACGAACCATTCCATCCGGCAGATATGATGGCAACCTGGGCTGATATAACCAAGGCAAAAAATATTCTTGCCTGGCAGCCAGAAATAAAATTAGAGCAGGGTATAGAATCTGCGGTTAAGTGGTTTGTTGAAAATCGCTCCTGGGCAGCAAAAATAAAATTGTAGATTCAAAAATCATGATCGGTTTTCGGTCACCGCATATTTACATTGATTTTTCAATAATTTCAAATATAATTGTTGAGAAATAATACTTGTGGATAAGATTTTGGCAAAATTAAGTGGTTTAATAAAAAAAAGCATTCCTTGGTACGCAAAAATCATTATTAAAATATTTTTATCACGCTTGCCATTTCAATATAAAATATGGAGGAAAATTTGTATATTCCAACATGGATATATGCACTCACCTCAATACGCATATTCTGTTTTTACGAAGCATTTTCAACTGGTAAAAATCGAGAGTAACTTTGTTTGTCTGGAGTTAGGACCAGGAGATTCTCTTTTTTCTGCCCTAATAGCAAAAGCCTTAGGAGCAGAAAAGACTTTTTTGGTTGATGTTGGTGATTATTGCAGCCGTAACATGAGTCTTTACAGGGCAATGTATAAATTCCTATTGGAGCAAGGATATAAGCTCAAAGTGGATCTGTCAAGTTTTGAGAGGTTAATGCATTCCTGTCGGACAATTTACATGACATCTAGTTTATCTGCCCTCAAAAAAATCCCTGATAATTCTGTCGACTTTATTTTCTCACAAGCTGTACTTGAGCATATCAGAAAAGATGAATTCTTGCCAACCTTAAGGGAATTGCACAGGATTTTAAAACCTACAGGGATTAGTTCTCATGTAGTCGATTTAAGAGACCACCTTGGGGGAGCATTGAATAACCTGCGCTTCTCAGAATTAATATGGGAATCTAACTTTTTTGCCAAATCTGGTTTCTATACTAATAGAATTAGATTTTCCGAAATGCTATCTTTGTTCGAAAAAGCAGGATTTAAGGTCGACATAATTAGCAAAAACATTTGGAATAAATTACCGACTCCCAAAAGTAAACTTCATAAGCAATTCTACCAACTGTCTGATCAGGATTTGAGCATTGCCAGTTTCATAGTTTCACTTACATTTTAGAATCCTTTGGCAAAAAATATTCTTGTTTGGCAACCAACCATAAAATTAGAACGGGGTGTAGAATCTGCTGTTCAGTGGTTTGTTGAAAATCGCTCCTGGACAGCAAAAATAAAACTATAACCAGCATAATTCGTCTTTTGTCATTGCGAAGGACGAAGTCCTGTGGCAATCTCAATTTACAATTTCTGTACAATCACATCTTTATAATCACATCGCATAGCATCTTCGAGCACACCTATGTCAATCCCACCAGTTGGAAATGTGTTATCACTCGCTTCAATTACTATTTCCCCATTTATATATCCAGCGATTTTCGTTCCCTTTACTTGGATTTTTAATGCATACCATTTATTCTTTTCAGGTATGAACAATTACACTCAACCCTGGTTATTGATTTTTATATATTTATAAGTATAATTATCAACATCATGATGACAGAAGAACTTAAAGAGTATTTTATTAAAAGAGAAGATATTGCTTTTGCCTTTCTATATGGGTCACACGCAACAGGAAAAGCGAGTAAATTATCAGATATTGACATTGCTGTATATTTTTATCCTCAGAGAAAACATCCTGTAGAGTACGAAGAAGAAATTTTCTATGCTGGCGAGAACGAAGTGTGGGGAGATCTGCAACGGATTTTAAAAAAGGAAGTAGAAATTCTTGTATTGAATAGAGCTTGTGCCAGCGTTGCCGCAAGTGCCATAAGGGGTGTACCTTTGGCAATAAATGATTTGGGGCTTTACCTTGATTTTATGGAAACAATAACAGATATAGCAGATGATTTTATGGAACTTATAATAAACAATTATAAAGATAGGATAAAACTTGAAAAAAGAGATTAAGGTAAGACTTATCAAACATATAACTTTTCTTGAAGATGAAATTCAAGATTATGAGAATTTTAAAACTCTTTCATGGATGGAATATAATACAGCAAGAGACAAAAGAAGGAATGTAGAGAGATGGATTGAAAACATCGTAAATTCATCAATAGATATTGCCAAAATAATTTTAGTGTCAGAAAATCTGCCTCTCCCTGATACTTATAGAGAAATAGTAAATTCATTGTCTCTTGTGTCAGGCTTTGATAAAAAAATTGTGGAAAAACTTGCTGAGTTGGTGAAATTCAGAAATATTATTGCCCATGAATACCTGGATTTAAGGTGGAATTTTATAAATAGATTTATTCACGAGACTGAATTACTATATAAAAATTTACTCGAGAAAGTAAAAGAATATATTGGAAAAAACGTTTAGAATGAAATAAATATGCAATACACCATCTTACCCTCAACCAATGACCATTAGATCCTTACAATTATATTCCATTGCTTACTTGAATGCATTAATATTAATATCAGTATTATTATCCAAAAAGCATTGCTATTTATGATGGCAACTAGGTCTGACCCCTATGTCCTATGTCTCCGGGCAAAAAATCTTCTTGCCTGGCAACCAACCATAAAATTAGAACGGGGTGTAGAATCTGCAGTTCAGTGGTTTACAGAAAATCGCTCCTGGACAGAAAAGATAAAATTGTAGTTGTGAGTACTAATTGATCAAGTAAATGTCTTTGAAAAGAATATTCATTGATGCCACGGGTATTGTAACTACTCCAACAGGGCTTGGGAAATACAGCTATTACTTGCTTAAGGCAATGTTGCCGAAGAAGAATTTCCATTTCACACTGATTCATCAGGTTGATCTGCCAAAATCTCACCTATTATTTCGTCTTCGTAATGAAAATGTCGATTTTGTGCCAGTACAAATTCCAGTAATTGGTCCTAAACGTGACATGGGTCTATTTAAACTGAGGAGAGAAATTAACCAATACGATTTCTTTCATTGTCTGAGTTCATACATGCCTGCCTTTGGTATCAATATTCCATCTGTAGTAACGATACATGATCTAAAATATCTCCTGTTCCCTAAATTTTTTGACAATCGTTTAAAAACACTATATTATAATTGGATAGTTCGTAGAGGAGTTAGAAAGGCTAAACGAGTTATTGCAATATCCAGGGCAACAAAAAAGGATCTCATAGCTCTTGGAGTGCCTGCTGAGAAAATCACTGTTATCTATGAATCTGTTACTATCCCTTTTAAGGAAACAAATTTAGATTCTAATTTACCTGATCAAATAAGTCGTATACCATATCTGCTTTTCGTTGGCGAAAATAGACCCCATAAAAATATTGATAGAATCATAGAGGCGTATCGCAGGTTAATGGATAAATTAGGTGAGAAGTGTCCATCTTTTGTCTTTGCAGGATCGAATTTTGAATCTATTTATCAAAAAGATGCAGGTAAAGAAAAATCAAAAAAACTTATTTTTCTTGGACCAGTTTCAGAGAATATACTGGTTAATCTATATAAGCACGCAATCGCGCTTGTATATCCGTCCCTTTACGAAGGATTTGGATTACCCATTTTAGAAGCAATGGCTGTAGGAACTCCAGTTATTACTTCCAATTGTTCATCAATGCCTGAGGTAGCAGGACAAGCGGCAATCTTGATTGATCCCCAGAGTGTTGATCAACTCGTTGACGCAATGATGAGGATAGTGCAGGATAAAGAAGAAAGGAAGAGATTTAGACAATTTGGGTTACGCCGTTTTAGTGAATTTTCTTGGGAAAAGACGGCACATTCGATTATAGAACTTTATGAGGATATTCTGTAAAAAATTTTAATATGTCTTACAGGCTCTTTTTTCTTAATAACGAGGATGATTTATTTAATTAGTCCAAGCAGATTTTTAAACTTTATTCTTTAAATACCACTCCACCATTCGTCTGAAACCTTCTTTTATTTCTATTTCTTGTTTAAAACCAAATTTTCTGATTTTCTTTGATTTATGGTGCGTGGCTGTAGCGAACTTCTTCATTCTTGCAGCGGTAATAGGAAGATTGCGTCCTGTTATCTTTGCAAGGAGATCAAAGATGCTGCCGAGAGATACTGCAAGAAATAAAGGTAGTTTGATTTTTGGTGCACCATAAGGCAGGTGTGTGCTAATCACTTCTACTATCTGAGCAATAGTCATTTGTGGCTCATCAGAATAGTTGAAAATCTGAATACCAGGCCTTAACTTATCGATCAAAAATATGTTTGCATCCACTAAATTTTCAACATATGCAACCGATTTTATATTATCGCCTTTGCCAACAAAAATGAATTTCTTTTTGTATATTTTGTCGATCAAATTATAAACATTCGCGTAGTTATTTGGTCCAAAGATCACGGTTGGTCTGATAATTATTACACATCTGCTATTATCCTCATCTGTCCATTTCTGGATTACTTTTTCTGCCGCCAATTTTGATTCACCATAGTTGTTATCTGGTTCTGGAGGCATGCTTTCAGTAGACGGGTCTTTTTGTGTTCCATATACTGCCACAGTACTGTAGAAAATCAGTTTCTTTACACCTAATTTCGTTGCGCAGTCAAGCAGGATTTGAGTACCAGTTTCATTAACTTTGAAGAATTCTTCTCTTGTAACACCAAAATCGTGGTGTTTTGCCGCCAACGTGATGATTAAATCAACCCCCTCTGCTGCCTTGAGGATATCTTCAGGAGAGAGCATATCGCCAACAAAATATGTGCACGACTTACTCAGTCTTTCTGAACCTGGGTTGATATCTAATCCAACAACCGCGTGTTTTTTTTCAACCAAATTCTTAACCAGAAATTGACCAATGAAACCTGTAGAACCTATTACTAGTATTTTCATGTAGATATTATATCTAAAATGGATAATATTTCAATATTTCTTTAACAACTTTCTTTGAATCGAACTTTTGGATAGCCATTCTTCTACTCGCCTTTCCCATGCGAGAAATAAGATCCGGGTTAACTATAAACTTTTCCATTGCAGAGGCAAGTTTTACAGAGTTCTTAATCGGAACCAAGTATCCATTTGTGCCATCTTCAACAACTTCTCGACAGCCCGTTGAATCTGCAGTAATTATGGGCATCCCCATTGCTGCACCCTCTAGTAGTGATAAAGGAAGCCCTTCTCGATAATAGGACGGCAAAACTATCACATCTGCCTTTTCGTAGTAGGACTTTATATTGTCGGTCATGCCAAAGTACTTCACTGTACCTTCTTTATTCCATTTCTCAAGTTGCTCTGAAGATATGCCTTTAGGATTTTCCATATCCACAGGACCCAATAACCAAAAAGTGACATTTCTATATTTCTTTTTAATCGTATGCGCTGCATCCACAAATTCTCTAATTCCTTTGTCCCATAACATGCGGGCGGCAAGAATGAAGGTAACTACTTTTTTTCGCTCGTGCTTACGTGGCGAGAATTTAACAGTATCCACACCTGTTCCTGGAATCACACTTGTTTTTTGTTTATCTACCATTTTGTGTTCAAAAAAATAGTTTCTGTCATCTTGATTTTGGAAGAATACGTGTTGAGAAAATATCATAGTTCTCCGGTATAAAAATCTAACGACTTTTTGTATCCAAAATTTCTTTGAACTCATACCAGTAAATACATAGCCCAATCCAGGAACCATGTTGTATATATTTTTTACCCTTAAGAAATAGGCAGCTATTGTACCATAAATAATAGGTTTAACAGTAAAGTGTTGAACTAAATCTGGTTTGTACAGTCTATAGATGTTAATAAATTTTAAAAGAAGACATATATCTACAAAAGGATTGAGTCCACTGCGAGCAATCTTTATATCTATGTGTTCAATTCCATATCTGCGAAAATTCTTTGAGTATTTGTCACTTGGAGCGAGTGTAAAGACCTGACATCCACGATCAATTAGTCCCTCGAGCAGAGGCAACCGAAAATTATAGAGATACCAAGATGTATTGCTTGCAATAATAATCTTTTGTCTTGTCTTGGCCTGATTCACTGATGGCAATTATAAATACAATTAACGGGAAGTCAAGGATTCGATTTCAATCAAAAATAATCTAACCGAAAAGGGCTGTTTCATTATAAAAGGTATGTTAAGCATATTTTGGCTTACCAGAAGAGAATAAACGGGTTATCCTATAGATAATAATATTAAATATTTTAAAAAAGAAAAGCTAAACGGATTATCACAATATCTAAAGCAACAAAAAAGAATCTCATAGCTCTTGGAGTACATGCTGAGAAGATCACTGTTATCTATGAATCTGTTACTATTCCTTTTGAGGAAACAAATTTAAATTCTAATTTACCTGACCAAGTGAGTAACGAGCCATATTTGCTTTTCGTTGGCGAAAATAGACCCCATAAAAACATTGATAGAATCATAGAAGCGCATCGCAGGTTAATCGATAAATTAGGTAAGGAGTGTCCATCTTTTGTCTTTGCAGGATCGAATTTTGAGACTTTACGCCAGGATTATGCTGGTAAGAAGCAATATAAAAAGCTTATTCTTCTTGGAACAGTTTCTAATGAATTGCTAGTAAGTCTTTATAAATATGCGCTCGCGCTAGTTTATCCATCGGTTTACGAAGGATTTGGACTACCAATTCTAGAAGCACTGGCAGCTGGGACACCTGTTATTACTTCGAACTGTTCATCAATGCCCGAGGTAGCTGGTTGCGCAGCAGTCTTAATTGATCCGCACAATGTAGTTCAGCTCACGGAGGCCATGATGAGAGTAGTGCAAGACAAGTCAGAAAGGGAGAGACTCAAAAAATTGGGTTTGCATCGTGCAAGAGAATTTTCTTGGGGGAAAAGCGGCCCATATGACTTTAGATATTTATGAAAATATTTTAGAGAGGGAATGTTAGATTTATTTAAAGAAACAGGCTTTCGAGTCAAAATAATTGATAAAAAAATTGGGTAAAATTACCAACAATAAGAAATAAGTTTCATAAGAAATTTCGACAATTGTCCGAACAAGACCTGAAGGTCACTAGTTTCACAACTTCACTTGTATTATCAAACAAGATAAAAGAACAAATAATCATACTAAGAATTTTTATATATAAATTTTCTTAAGTAACCCTTTTAAATGTGTATTGCAAATTCATAAGGCTGTCAATAATTAATAATATTGACATAGAAATACTTTTAGCTATAATAACCTATGGTTGCAACAAAGGAAATGAGAACATTGGATTACTGGATGATAATTATGAAGTATCGGCGGACATTAATCAGGAATACAGTGATTATAACACTTGCTGCACTAATTATTAGCCTCGTATTAGTCCATAAATATACTGCTACTGCGACAATTTTACCTCCGAGCTCTGATCAAACATCACTATTAGGACTTTTCGCTCCTAATATTTCCTCCGGCCTCTCTGGTTTGTCAGGGATGAGTGGTCTAATCCCTGGGTTGGCTACACCTTCTGATTTATATGCGGCGATAATGAAGAGTGGTAAAATAAAAGGCGAAATAATTGACAAGTATGATTTAATGAGTGAATTTATGGCAAAAACAAAAACTGATGCTTCTAAAGCGCTCGATGAGATAACAAAAATCGAGGTCTCCCCAGAGGGTATTATCTCTGTAGCTGTTACTTATAAGAATAAATATCTTGCTGCTGACATTGCTAATTCATATGTTGAGGAACTAGATAGGTTTAATACTGAAACTGCAATGACAACGGGCAAAAAATACCGGATATTCATTGAAGAAAGATTGGAAGACAACATGGACTCCCTTGTCATGGCTGAAGAGACTCTAAGAACTTTTCAGGAAAAGCATCGTACTGTTGCACTTGATATTGAAATTGAGAGTGCGATAGCAGCAATAGCTGAATTAAAGAGCCAAATCATACTCCTTGAGGTTAAAAAAGGAGCCCTTACTTCTTCGTCTCAACGAGGTAACCCCTATTTACACGATATTAACAAAGAATTAAGGGAATTAAGAAAGCAGCTTTCAAAAATTGAAATGGGAAGCAAGACACAAGACAAAACCGGATTTGGGGCCGGGTGGTCAATACCTTTCGCCGAATTACCTGAGTTATCACTAGAATATGCCAGGTTACTTAGAGATGTAAAGGTACGGGAAGCAATTTTCGAACTACTTACTCAGCAATATGAGCAGGCAAAGATAATGGAATTGAAAGATACTCCAACTGTCCAATTTCTTGACAGAGCTTCACCACCAGAAAAGAAAAGTTTCCCAAGACGAGCGTTGATTGTTTTATTTGCTTTTTTCCTTTCGATTATTTTTTTCATTCCGTTTGCTTTTATTCTTGAATACTTATCCGATGTAAAGAAAAATCCAGCGCGTCATCAAACTTATGTTAAAATAAGGGAAGATGTATTAGAGGATATTAAAAAAATACGGTCTTTTGTGAAATCAAAACTACGTAAGGTCAGCAAAAACTAATTTTCATTAGATGACATCTTATATAATCGAGCCAAAGATATTACAAAATAAGAAATTCTACATCATTCTATTTACCGTTGCTATCATAATTCAAATCATTTCTATACTGGTTTTTGCCTATAAAGGCTTGCTCCCAATTATTTTAGCATTGTCGATCGCAATTATGTTTTTCGTAACCGCATTCTCATTAGATCGTTCATATTATCTATTCGCCGCCTATTTTGTAGTCTTACCTGAAAAATACTATATAGGATATTTCCCTGGCATGCCAGTGGGTTTTATGTGGGTTATTGGCTACTTGCTTTTTCTTCTAATTGTTCTTTATTGGATAATCTATGTGTTAAATAATAGAATCACATTTTCCATAAAGAAACTGGATTTAGTACTATTGATATTTATTACGTCGTTTGTTATTTCTGCAGTGCTCGGAATTCTAAAACGACATAATTTTTCATATTGGCGGTTAGAATTTATGGCTTTATCCCTTTTCTTGACCTATTTTATTTTCTTATATTCGCCACTAAAAAACAACCCTAAACGATTTTACGACTTCATAATACTTTGCTCACTTCTTATTGCTTTTCAATTCCTGACCTCAATGATAATATTAGGTGGTAGCATTTTTCTAATACGTGTTGTTTCTATGCATATTCATATATCTCAACTGGCAATTTCCTACATTTGTGCAACACTAATTTACTCAGCTAGCCGCAAAAAGAAAATAATCTTGGGGATAATACTCCCTCTAATTTTATTAAGCGTAATAATATCACAGCAACGGGCATTATGGGGTTCTACATTGGTTATACTTTCAATGATTTTGTTAATCTATATTTACGAGCGGCGGAAATGGATCAGAGAGAATGTCCTAAAAATTGGTCTTAGCATTTTTGCTGTTATTACCATTTTATTGATTTTATCTTCTGTGGTTAACAGTCTAACTGCAGGGAAACTCTATAACACTGTTATAAGCCGTGGTAGCGTTTTATTTAATCTTGAGCAGATGCGATCTGACGAGTCTTATAGAATTAGAACAGCTGAAATTGCTGAAGCAATGCAAACGATTGGTAGTGACTTTATTTTTGGAAAAGGACTGGGTGCTTCAACAATAACAAGATGGCGGTTTATGGAACACGCAACAGTCGACAATAGTTATGCATATATTTATTGGAAGATGGGTATCCTGGGAATATTAGGTTTTTTCAGCTTTTATACTATATATTTTCTGAGGAGTTTAAAGTTACTTAGGCAAGCAATAACCATAAAGGAACGAATCTTTACCGTTGCTACGCTCTTGAATTTCATCGCCTTATTTATTGTAGGTCTGACCAATGTATGTCTTGTTCATTATAGATTTATTTTAATATGGGTCGCAAGTATTGCTATAATAGAATCTATTGCCAGAAAATATGATTGATTATATCAAGAAATCTCTTGCGACCTATGTAAATCAAATATTGAGATTGCTCCTTGTTGCAGGCAGTAACATTATTATTGCACGGTATCTAGGACCCTCAGGTAAAGGTATCCTGACATTGTTCTTGAGTTACCTGGCAATTGTGTTGATGATCGGGATGGTTGGCATTGACGAGGCAAATATTTATTTAATTAGTAGCAAGAAAACTTCTCATAAGAAAATTTTTGCTAATGGATTATATCAGACAGTTTTTATTTCATGTTTATGCATTGGTGTTTCCTTACTTGCGAAGAAATGGCTTCTCGAAAATCCTTTGAAGGGTATTAACATAAATTATTTTTATGTGGTGCTTACTTTAATCCCATTCTATTTCATAAATCAACATGCAAAAACTATTTTCTTAGGACACCGTGCAATTTACACCTATAATATTTTTGTCATTACACAATTTTTGTTACTTTTTTTAGTACAATTAATATTCATACCGATCTACGGTCTATTTGGTGGCATTCTCTCAGTTATTATCAGTACTATTGCGCAAACTGTATTGGGTGTAACACTATTATTCAAATACGGACTCCCTGGGAAATCAGTTGATTTCGCACTATTAAAGAAATCATATATTTTCGGAATAAAATCCCAGTTAGGACTTATTTTCAGCTATTTAAACCAACGCTTGGATATTTTCATTGTTAACTTTTTCCTTAACCCTTATCAGGTGGGCATATACGCGATTGCAGTAGCTGTAGGCGAATTGCCTTGGCATCTTCCAGCGGCTTCAGCCACCGTGTTATTCCCATGGATTGCAAGGATGAAAAAGGAAGAAGCGGCAAAATTCACTTCGTATGTCATCAGGAATATATTTTTTGTTACAACGATAATAAGTTTGACTCTTGTCTTATTGGGGAGAATTATTATTGTTACACTCTTTGGTAGTGCATTTGAGGGTTCGGTTTTTCTCATGTATGTATTACTTCCAGGAATTCTTGCACTTGGGATAACAAGAATACTAGGAGCTCATTTCCAGGGATCAGGTAGACCGGAATTAGGAACATTAATGGTAGCATTTTCTTTTGTAGAAACTGTTGTTCTTGATATCATCCTGATACCAAAAATTGGTGCTTTAGGTGCAGCAATTGCATCTACAATTGCTTATATAACATCAGCGATAATTGGGTTAATTATTTTTACCAAACTCTGGAATGTGAATATATCCAATATTTTAATTCCAAGATGGCAAGAGATCACTAAATTACAAAAATTTTTCAAATTATTGCGAGCACCAAAAAATGAGTAAAAAAATTCTATTATCAGCGTCCTCTGGATCACCAGGGCCGTTAACTGCTTTTAGAAATCATCAAGCGATTTTGAAGCCCAGTGTACAATGTGACATAGTCCCTTTAGAAGAATTAACAGCACCTATTAATCTGATAAAGTGCAAAAATTTTTGCTATCGCATTTGCCGGAAATTAAAAATAGTTTCGGTAGAGAAAATAATTCCTTATGGAGAAAATGTCATTTTTGGAAATTTTGGCCCAACTTCCGAAGTAATAATAAACAAATTGAATCGAGCCGGTATCCGCCCTTCGTTTATGTGGTGTAGTACACTTGGGCAGATAGAGCTCACTCCATGTGAGCGAAAACCATTTATGCGTTTAATCAAACTTTTAAGACAGGGGAGAATAAAACATCTTTTTCTCGGTAGACGATTATATAATTCTATCGGTTATTTTATAAACGGAGCAAAGTTTTTGCCATACAGTATTGATATAACGCCATATGAAAATGTTAAAAAAAGGGATATGATCGGAGTGAATATTGACCTTTTCTGCCGTCATCGTTTCGGGAAAAATGTCATCAATCAAATATTAGCATTTGAAATGGCAAAAACGAGTGGGGTTCTTCATATAAATTTTGACACAAAACAATTCCAAGGTCTCGTTAAGATGATATCATCAGATATTGTGCAACACGCGTGGTTACCCATTAATGATTACTATAGCTTAATCACCGGAATGGATCTTTCATTGCAAGTGACCATTGGCGAAAGTTTTAACTATGTGGTTTGCGAAAGAATGTGTCTGGGAGTGCCTGTTTTAACTACGAAAGACATTTTTTTGGTAGCAGATGATCATTTATTGAAGAAACATTTATGTGTTGAAGCATCAGATACACCACAAGTGATTGCTAAATCGATAACAAATATTATCGCCGAGAAAAATTTACGAAAAGAAATTGCAGAAAGATGCAAATTGCGGATTGCGGAAGTGGCTAAAGAAAATAATAAAATCGTTGTCGAACAGGTTCTGGAAATTTTTCGTTAATGGTAATAAATCTCAAAGATAGATTTTACAATTGACGATCAAAAAAATATTGTAGATAAATTATCTGCGTCTTTTGCGAATCTGCCATAATATGCTTTATTTATTTAAAAATGGTAGAATTGCATTAAAATTTTCATTCCCGACATCTTCCCAATTTCTAAATTTTTTGCTTAATTTTACATTATTTTGTATGATGCTATATCTCAAATCTGAATCATAAGCTACCTTACGAATTGCCTCGGCGAGAGCATCTGCATCTTCAGTTTCATAAAGAATACCGTTGACTTTATCTTTTATAATTTCTACTGTGGTTGGTATCGATGATGCAACTATTGGGAGACCAAAAGACATCGCCTCTACTAAAACCATGCCAAATGTTTCGTGACGGGATGGGAAAACGAATAAATCACTATTCTTATAAAGGTGAGCAAGAGTTTCGGGTGACACGTAACCATGGAAAAATACATTGTTGTTTAGTTCATATTCATTTATAATTTTTTGAATTTCCTTAGAATATTTTGAATTTACATCGTACAATCCTGCAACATCTAAATGTAGATGTAAATCTTCTAATTTACTCAAGGCTTTAATTAAAATATCCAACCCTTTTCTCCACTCAACATGACCAGCAAAGATTAACTTATGAATTTGCTTACGAAATATTATATTGCCTTGACCTACAATTTGTGGTACTGGATTTATTATAATCTTATTTTTTCTTTCTAAATGGAAGACTTTAAACTGATTAACGGCAGCTTTACTCGGAATTATAATTAATGATGAACCTTGAAGAAATATATATTCGCAAAGGAATTCAATCCATTTCATCAATAAATTTTTGCGGAGAGTATACATGGCCAAATGGCCACCGACACCGTATTTGTTACCCATTATTCGACTCACGAAGTATGGAACCAAAAGGTAAAAATGCAAACCGTGATTAACAAAATTAAAGATTCCTTTTCGATATTTCAGATAGAATTTCAAAATATACACGATAAAAAATAACCGATTTTTTTTGACCGCCTTCGGAAACTTGCTACAATCTATAATTTCCATACTAAGATTTTTCTTTTTGAAATATGCAATAACCTGAGCCAAATAATAACGCCCTCCTGTGTTGAGGTTTGATAAATCCCTATCAATAATTATTAATTTCTTCATAAAAATCAGTAATTATGTTAAATCATTTCTGTTTCAAGACTCCCGACTTTTCTAGCAAACTATGATTTTTTGTTTCTATTTTTGACCCAACATTTTATTAGTATATTCTACTTAATTTATTGATTATGTCAACAATAATACAAGAGACATTGAACAAGTGAATAAACTCGTATTTCTGTCTGTATTCCCTGAGATAACTTTAATTATTACTGATATAGCTCTTTCAAAGGGTATTGACAGCTTAGATATTTTTGGTATATTTTACGAATAGAAAATGTTGGAATTATGTGTTTTAAAAAAGTATGGTGAAGCGTGTTTGTGGGAAACGGTTGAAATGTGTATTTAAACAGAGGGTTATAAGAGGCAGAATTCTTCCGAGATGTCTTGCCTGAACTAGGTATAGGGAGGCAGTTTGAAATTTAAAAAAAATTTGGGCGATGTTATATTTATTACACTATTTATTCTACCTATATTTCTTTTTGCAGAAATTAGGCACTACGAATCAGAACATTTATCAGCCCGATCCTCATGCTGTAGTATCATTGCGGACACATCAGCAAGCAATGATAGTTGCAGAGTAGCTTATGTTGATGATGATTCTACAGGATATATGCAGTTTGGACCTTATGAAACTTTTTCCCCTGGTCATTATATCGCCACTTTCAGGTTAAGGAGGGGAAATGTTAATACTAGTATCAGTCCTGTTTGTGTTTTAGATATAACAAGTCATCGCTTCTATCCACTTAAATATCACGCAATACAAAATATATACGCATCTAGTTTTGACGCTGTTTATAAGTGGCAAGATTTTAAGGTAGGTTTTTATCTCAAAGATACGATTGATAACCTTCAACTAAGAATAAAATGGCTCGACAGCATAGATATTTATGCTGATTATATAGATATTGCACTCAACCCAGATTCAGAAAATATTGTATATGCAGTTAATCTACAAGATCTTGATCTTGATCTATCAACCGATCCTTTTGATTATGAAATGGCTGATCGTCGTATACTGCTAGCTTCGATTCAAGGGGGGATAAATAGGGATACAATGAGATTGGTCTTTTTTCATAATGATGGTGATTATGAGGCACAGGGTATATACCGCTGGTTGTATGCACTTAATATTCCTTACACCTTGGTAACGTATGATGAATGTATTGAAAAACTTATAGCGCAAAAGCATTTTAAAGGATGTGTCTTATTTGACCCTGGTGTACCGGATACTTCGGCTATAAATGATCCACCTGAACATCAAAAACTCCTTTTGCAAGTGAAAGCAATTGCCACAAACCTAGCAGCTATGGATTCACTACTAATTGTTACCCCTCGGACTATTATTGATATCGACTTGAATAAATTTCCGATTAAATACGATCTTAGTGACAATAGAATTTATCCCTTTCTAAAGGATTTATCAGGAGAACAGGCGTTTAATTTCAACGTGAAACTCTTCAAAACAAAAAAATATAATAAAGATATGATATTTAAACTATTTCCCTATATAAGCAGTAGCCCACTAAGGAATGCCTGTGAAAAACTTACTGATTTTGCAATTCAAAACAGGTACTGGTGTTTCTATAAAGATATGCGATATGCCACTGATAATTCATTCTTTAAAGACAACATATTTAGCGAAAGTCACTATCTTATGGGTTGGGCTGATGAGGGCTGGGAAAACAATACAAAATATTATTGCAAAGAGTATGAACATATCAAATTAGCGAGCAAAGCTGGTAAATTGTGGATAGGTGATATGAATAGGATACACAACCTCTCGTTTTTTAAGAAACTTCCGGTTGATACGCAATACATCTATCGTCAATTTGAACCTCAAATACCTTTATTGGAAAAGAAAATCTATATTTCTTTTATAACAATGGATGGCGATAATCCTGTGCTTTGGTTTAAGCATTATCGTAGAGATTGGGATTCTCCCCTTCGTGGATCCATTCCTATATCGTGGGGATTCCCTCCAAAGCTGAAAGATCTTGCTCCGGCTATCCTACAATACTTTTACAAAACAAAAACTCCGAATGATTGCATTATTGCGGATGTGAGCGGACTTGCATGGCACCTGACAAATCATTTTAACTTCAAATATTTCCCGGACATGCTTAAAGTTACTGCTTGCTATCTTGGGGAACTTAACATCAGAGTAGGAAAATTAATGGCAGACCGAAACAACGATTTGGTGGACATTAATTATCTTCAGAAATTCGTTGATGCATATCCTGCATTAGGTGGTTTTGTTGAAGGCTATTGGCCTCCAGATGAGCAGGGATTCATGATGGTTAAGGAACAGTACCCTTCAATAAGACTGGCTGTAAACGATCCTCGGAACGATGGAAATGTTATTTGCCTTGTGAATTCAATAAGAGAAATCATTAATTCAAATCCAGATAGACCCCTTTTTCTTCCTGTAATATATAATATATACAACAGTAGTTACAGAAGAAGAACACAAACACTCTTTGATAAACTCGATAGTGTGAAAGTAGCTCTTGATGGTATATATGGAGACAGTATAGAATATGTCAGACAGGATGTAATGATGGATTTAGTGAAGCAATATTACCACTCAAGTGATCATGGGGCATCATTGTTATTAAACTCGGGATTTGAAAAGGAATATACGCATTGGATGTGGGTTGGAAATGCAAGTTGCGATAGAGAGAAAGTACACAACGGAAGCGCAAGCGCGAAACTCAAGCAAACTTCTATTATAAAACAAAGGATTGATATTATTGAAGGACAGAATTATAGATTTAAGATCTGGCTAAAGCCGGATGTTTTTAGTTCGGGCATTTACAAAGTGAGATGGAATCTTCCTGATACATCGCTTGTTGACACTATTTTTACATACACAACAAATGAGAACTCAAAGGATTGGTTGTTCTATTTTAAGGATATAAAAGCACCAGCCGCTGCTCACTACGTGGAAGTGTGGTGTGAATGCACCAAGGGCACTGTATGGTTTGATGATATTGAAGTAAAAATGGTGTCGATCGAATAAATTACCAAAGTTATTGTACTATCGTATAAGGACATATTATTGAGCTCATGGTAGATAAATGCTAATGATATTACACTTGTCGACAATATGATGTTTACGCCAATCATTAAATATATTTCAGATGAGAAGATAGAATGTGGACTTTTGGTGAGGTTATCATTAATTAAATAGACAGCTTACTCTCCTTGTAATTTGTCTTATACAGAACTTGACAACCGAAAATGTATGCCAATCCACTCATTTGAATCTTGATAAGTAACAATGATAATATTATAATCATATATTGAGTGCTTGAATATAAAAAAGGAGGACTTCAATGGATTATGTAACCAAACTCGTAACATTCGTTATACTTTCATATAGAGTGTGTACATTATTAAATGCGGCGGAAAACACGCTGCCATTAAAAACACAAAAAGAACCGGATCGTTATCCAATACCTAAGCAGAGTCAGATCAGTCTGCTGGTGACGTGAACAGCGATAGCTTTTCCGACATTATTATCGGTGAGCCATATTATAGTATCAATCATAACCGAAGTAATGAAGGACGTGAATACGGGTATCATTGTCCGACAAGAGAAGTCTTAGAATCTAAATCAATGAAAGTGTACTGTGCTTCAAATCTGCAGGTTTATTCTAATCTGATAATGTAGTTTTGCAGTATCAGCTATAGATTTCAAAAGGATAATTATGTACGCCTATTCTTGTTTGATGCGGCAGGAAGGTTAGTCAAAGAGATTATAAATGCGCGACAGCACGCGGGCAAATATCAAAAGACAATCGACATGAACGATTTAGCTCAGAGTGTGTATTTCATACGATTAGAGACTGACATGCATTCACAAACAGAGAAGGTTATTTATTTAAAATAACAAAATGAGCCTTTTCTTGAACGGTAAACATATGTTTACCACATGGGAATGCCTCGTAAGAGCAAACTACTTTTATACCAAGATAACCTCACTTCGTTCGGTTGCTTGGTGCATTCGTTAAAATATTATTGGTATCGGCTTAACAATGAAAAGACTGAAGATTTTTCTCTTGACTATATGCGATTTAAGAATAAAATAGATTATAATGGATTACACTAAGAGGGTTTCTTTGTACATAGAAACATCGGTTTTTGGATTTTATTATGATGATAAACCTGAAAATCGCAGTAAATAGCAAGCTACTGAAATGCTTTTTAAAAGGACGATGCTTTGCATTTAGCTTTTAGTTATTCTTTCGCCTCAGATTGATTATTTAATAACGTGGAATTGTAAACATCTCGCCAACATAAATGTTTTCAGAAAAGTAAGGTCGTCTGCTCTTTCTTTAGGATATGAAATAAAATTTGAAACAATTACACCTGAGGAGGTGATTTTTTATGAAGAAATCTAAGGATTGGTTAGAAGAAGTCTGGGAAATAAAGGCAAAAATTGCTGAAGAAACAAAAGCAATGAGTTTTCAGGATTATCTTAAATATCTTAAGGATCTTGCGCAAAAAGCAGAAAAGCGAATAAGAGTAACCGAGAAAGCAGAGAATTAAGAGCAAATTTTTATACAGCAAAACTTTTTGTCACCCAAAAATATTTATAAAACAAATACAATTTCTGTTCACGGAAATCAAGAAATGTACGTCGATTCAAATTAGTACTGAAATTGATTTAAAAAATCAAGATTGGCATTGTTTTAAATATAGTTATACTTGTGATAGATAGCTGGATATATGATTTTCCAAATCCTTGTTTTAAATTATTAAGGAGGTTCTATGAAAAATAAAATTATCTCTGATGTTTTAGAAATACTTAAAAAAGAAAAGAAGATTAATATAGATAAAATGCGCGCAGATGCCCTTCGGCTCTATTTTAATTTAAATCCAGATTTAAAAACCTCAGGCGCGGTATCTCTTTATCGTAAAGGGAAAATCTCACTTTCCCGTGCGGCTGAGCTTGCTGGTGTATCAGTCCCGGAGTTCAAAGAAATTCTTGCTTCGAAAGGCATAATGAGAATAACCAGGGCAAAAAATACAAAAGATATGGATAGAAAAATCAAGAAGATTTTGGTTTGATAGCCGTTATTCCCCCAATTTTTTTAAACAGAATCTAAGTAATTTACGATTGCTTGGGCAAAGCTATTGAAATCAGATAATTGATTCTGTAGGATATCATAAACCTGATTGGGATCAGTATAAAGATAGTTATGCACCAAAATGTTTCTAAAACTGACCATACCTTTTATTCTCTCAACCAATTCTTCTGACAACACGCCATCTTTACCTAAAACAATAAAAACATTTTCCTGCTCATCAGGCACTGACAAATTTTGTCCAGCAATAATGTAATTAGCAATGTCAATACAAGTTTGAATAGCTACCTGAAAATTCCTTTCAGCAATATCCTGATAATCTTGATTATTGACATATTCATCCTTTGATATTTGTTGAATTCTTTTCAGCCTTGATACGGCATGATCGAGTTTTTTTAATCGCACTTCAATAACTTTTTTATCCAATGCCCACCTCTTTAATTTTTTTCTTTAAATGCCTTGAATGAAACCCAAGATATTCCTTATAATCATAATACAGCCCCATTGAACATGCTTGGAATAATGCCCTTTTGTTTTCATCTTTCTCATAAATTAATTGACCCTTTTCAAATACCTGGGCTCTTAAAAGTAGATTTGCAAAATTTAAAATTACAAGATCAATTTTTCGTTTTAATAGCTCCATCAGATCTGTGTTAAGATTCATTCGATAGAGTAAAGGATTTTTTATTTTCTTGTCATTAATAAATAGTGCAATATCAATATCACTATCTTTCCTTTGTTTCTTTTCTACTACTGAGCCAAATAAATAAGCCGAATAGATTTCAGGTTTTGTAGCAAAATATTTCTGTAGTTTTCCAGTAACCTCTAATCGGAATTTCATATATAAATTGTATTCAATTTATTATTGAAGTCAAGACAGACAGCAAAAACTTACATTCTATCTTGACTTTTAAAGAATAATATCTATAATAAAATGATGCGCGAAGGAACACAAATTTTTGAGGAAGATTTCTGGGCAATCACTGATGCATTGAATAGACTTTTACAGGGAACAAATGCCCGAACAATCCTATTGATTGATAAAGCAGGTCAGCTCATTACTTCGTCTGGTGATACTACAGAACTCGACACGTCATCTTTTGCAACTCTGTCCGCAGCGGATTTTGCTGCAACTACTCAACTTGCCACGCTCATTGGCGAGAAAGAGTTCTCAACGCTTTTTCATCAGGGTGAGAAAGAAAATCTATATGTGTGCCTTATTGCAGATCGAGTTATTCTTGCGGTAATATTTGATAAACGAACTACTCTTGGTCTGGTAAGAGTAAAGACAAAGAATACGGCTGCTGAGCTTGAAAAGGTTTTTGAAGAAATCTTTAGTAAATTAGATAAAGGATCCGGTGCTTCTCAAGAGCTCAATTCTGATTTTTCTAAAGCTGCTGAAGAAGAACTGGATAAACTGTTTGGCTTTTGATTAACACGGATGGGTACGAATTTATTAACACGAATTTACATGAATTCTGAGCGCAGATGACATTGATTATTAATAATTATAAATTTGATATTGGAAATTATTTGGGATTTGGAGTTTGGAATTTGGGATTTAATTATATTTATGGCATTAATTAATTACGCATCAAGAGAAATAAACGCTAAGATTGTATATTATGGTCCTGGTCTGGGCGGGAAGACCACAAATATTAGATACATCTATAGTAAGTTGAATCCTTCTATTAAAGGAAAATTGATAAGTTTAGCCACGGAACTTGACCGAACGCTGTTTTTCGATTTTTTGCCTGTTGATCTTGGAACCATAAGGGGGTTTAAAACGAGATTCCATCTTTATACAGTTCCTGGTCAGGTTTTTTATAATGCCTCACGTAAATTGATCCTTAGGGGAGTCGATGGAATTATATTTGTCGCAGATTCACAGATTGAACGATTTGATGAAAACTTAGAGTCATTGGATAATATGCAGGATAACTTAAAGACCTATAATTTAAATTTAGAAAAAATTCCATTTGTTTTTCAATATAATAAAAGGGATTTACCTAACATCACCTCAGTAGAAGAATTACAAAAGGTTTTAAATCCTCAGAAGGTACGCGCTTATTTTGAAGCTGTTGCAACTCATGGGATTGGTGTTTTTGAGACATTGAAAGAAGTATGTAAATATGTGCTTAAAGATCTGGCATAATCTATTCAACAATAGATAATAATGTCTTCACAAATCTGCAGTCGATGTAGAAAAGTAATAAATCCTGGTGATTTATTCTATCGTTTGACTATTAAGGTCTTTGCTGATTTTGATGGTGTAATCAACATTAAAGATAGAAAAATAGATTTAAATAAGGAATTCGAAAAAATAAAATCCTGTCCCGAGGATTTACTTGAAGAAGAAGTATATAAAGAATTCGATTTCATTCTGTGTCCAAGATGCAAAGAAATATATTGTGCCAATCCTTTATATTTACCATTGGGCGAAATAAAAATCGACGATAATGTTTAGGAATAAATACAGTGCAACATCACTGCATCCGCAGTACCACTACGTTCGCAGTACCACTACGTTCGCAGTATCACCTTTAGTTCGCAATTACGTTCTGTCATGTTTTGGCGAGTGGAACGATCCTGCAAGCCCCGAAGGGGCGATCCTGCATTTAAAACCATGACCTTTATTCATTTACATAACCACACAGAATACTCATTGCTCGATGGCGCTATGAAGATTGATCGACTTACTGAGCTTGCAGCAAAATACAAGATGCCAGCCCTTGCAATAACTGATCATGGCAATATGTTTGGTGCGATTAAGTTCTATAAAAGTGCCCATAGACGAGGCATAAAACCGATAATAGGTATTGAAACATACATTGCACCCAGATCAAGATTGGAACAGTCAAAAAATATACGAATTCCAGAATCTTCGTTTCATTTGACCCTTTTATGCGAAGACGAAACAGGATATAAAAATTTAATAAAGTTGTCATCATTAGCCTATCTTGAGGGGTTCTATTATAAGCCAAGAATAGATAAAGAAATTTTATCGCAATATCACAAAGGATTAATAGGTTTATCAGGTTGTCTTAAAGGAGAAATACCATATAAAATTGGTATGGGTGATATTAAAGGTGCTAAAAAATCTCTTCAAGAATATCAAGATATTTTAGGCAAGGACAATTTCTATATTGAAATAATGAGACTGGGTATTAAAAAAGAAGAAAGAGTTCATAAAGAATTAATCAGTCTTGCGAATGAATTTGATGCACCTCTTGTTGCAACAAATGACTGCCATTATTTCCATCCTGATGATTATAAAGCCCATGATGTTCTTTTATGTATCGGGACAAAAAAGACATTGTCTGACAGAGAACGCCTACGCTTTGAGACGCATTATGCTTATTTTCGTTCACCCGAAGAAATGGCAAAACTATTTGATGACTTGCCAGAGGCAATTACAAATACAAGATTGATTGCTGAAAGATGTAATCTAAAGATCGATACATCAGGAAAAGATGTGAAACTTCCAACTTTTCCAAGACCACAAAATTTTGAGACCGATTTTGACTATCTCAAATATTTAACATTTGAAGGTGTAAAACATCGATTTGACAGGACAACTCCGGGTATAGAGGAGAGATTGACGTATGAATTAGGGATTATTAAGAAAATGGGGTTGTCAGGATACTTTCTCATCGTGCGGGAGATTGTTGAATTTGCACGGGAGAAAGGTATCCCGGTTGGCCCAGGTCGAGGTTCAGCAGTTGGCAGTCTGGCATTATATTCCCTTGGTATAACTGATGTGGATCCTTTGAAATACAATCTTATTTTTGAAAGATTTCTCAACCCTGATCGACTTAGTCTGCCTGATGTTGATGCTGATTTTGGCGATACGAGAAGGGATGAGATAATAGATTTTATTAAAAAGAGGTATGGTGAAAAGAATGTTACGCAGGTGATCACCTTTGGTACAATGCAGGCACGGGCTGTGCTCAGGGATGTAGCCAGGGTTATGAGTATACCTTATGGTGAAATCGATCGTATAGCAAAACTCATTCCGTTTCACAAGACTATTGATGAGGCAATAAATGAAGTTAAGGAGCTCAAGACCCTTATTGAATCCAAGGAAGAATACAAAGAATTGGTAGATATTGCCAAAAAACTGGAAGGAATTGCCCGCCATCCAGCTACCCATGCTGCTGGTGTAGTAATTACACCCAAGGAACTGGTTGAATATGTGCCACTATTCAGAAGCCCGGACCGGGGCGAAATTTCTACACAATATGCAAAAAATTCTCTGGAAGACATTGGAATACTCAAGATGGATATATTGGGTCTACGAACCCTGACTGTTATTGATAACACGCTTAAACTTATTGGCAGGCAGGTTGGAAACATCTCAATCTATGATAAGGAGACCTATGATATGCTCAAGCGGGGTGAGACAGTCGGTATCTTTCAACTTGAGAGCCAAGGCATGCAAGAGATTCTAAAGAGCTTCAAACCCGAGAATTTTGAGGATTTAATTGCAGTAATTGCTCTGTATCGACCCGGACCCATGGGTAATATACAGAAAATGATCGAGAACAAGAATAACCCGAAAAAGATCAGATATCTACATCCTTTATTAGAACCAATTCTTAAAGAAACCTATGGTATGATTGTATATCAGGAGCAGGTTATGCGTATTGCTTCAACCGTTGCTGGATTCACTATGGCTGAAGCTGATACACTGCGTCGGGCAATGGGCAAGAAAATTCCTGAACTCATGAATGAAACAAGAGAAAAATTTATCTCGGGTGCTTGTGACAAGGGTCTTGCAGCCAGTGTTGCCGAAGATATATTCAATAAGGTTGCACCCTTTGCAGGTTATGGTTTTAATAAATCACATGCTGCAGCTTATGCGGCGTTGGCTAATCAAACGGCCTATCTTAAATGCCATTTTTCGCAAGAATTCTTGATTTCTTTATTGAACAGCGAGATAAATGACACTAAAAGATTATGGATTTTAATACGTGAAGCAAGAAGAATGGGAATGAAGATTTTAGCGCCTGATATAAACAAAAGTATTTATGAATTTAAAAAAGAAGGATCTAATATAAGATATGGTCTTGGCGCCTTGAAAAATCTTGGAAAACCAATTGTTCAAACGATTCTTAAGGAAGTGCAGCGCGGTCCATTTACATCATTCTTTGAATTTCAAGCCCGGGTAAAGGGTTTGAATAAAAAATCTTTAGAATCTCTTATAAAATCCGATGCATTCCAGGAGTTTGAACCGGATATAAATAAATTATTAAAGATTTTTACGAAAAATGAGGATGTGTTTGGTAAACAAGGTGTTCTTTTTGATGATTATAATGAAAATGATAAGAAAAGACCAGAAAATACTAAAGATATTGACCAGGATAATATATTGTATCAAAAAGAGGCTTTTGGATTCTATTTTTCCAAGCATCCATTAGAAAATTATCAGGAAGAATTTTCTGCACTAGGGTTATTACCGATAAATAATCTTAGTAGTGTAAAAAATGGTGATTATATAATAATAGGCGGGCTGCTAAATTCAAAAAAGGTAAAAAAAGACAGGAAAGGGCGTAATTATGCCATTGTGAATTTAGAGGATTTTGAAGGTGCTATAGATGTATTTATCTTTTCAGACAATTTTGATAAATATTCACATATATTGAAAGTAGATACTCCATTAATAATTAAAGGTCGGATTTCAGGTGATGAAGACAGGAAAAGCATAAGGGCAGAGAATATTATCTTGTTTAAAGAAGCCAGGCACCATTATAAGAAGATATATATTAATATTGATAGTAATAAACTTCCTGAACATGATCTTAAAAAGTTGTATGAGTTGATAAATAATAATAAAGGTGAATGTGAAATTTGGTTTAAAGTGAATGGTAAAGAAGAATCTCGAAAATTTAGGTCGCGCACAATGAAAATAAAACCAGAACCAAAGGTAATTGATAAAATCAAAGATATTGTTGGTGATATGTCTCTAAATATATACGGCAAAATATGAGTATAAAAAGGCAAAAAAAGGCACAACATGGCTCAAAAAGGCTCGAGAGGACTACAATGGCCGCCAATTATAGCCCTTTTATTAAGGAGGTTAAATGGTTTTAATCCTATTTTTCTTTAATCTATATTATGTTGATCAACCTTATCCAGATGTTTTAGAACATGGTGAATTTGAACTTCAACTTCGTTTTGGCCCGGGCGGAGAGATTCTAGGGTTTTTTAATATTGGTGTTCTAAATAGATTTGGATTTGGGATAAGTTATGGTGCTTCTAATCTTATTGGTGCTGGTGATCCAAATTTCTATGAGTTACCAGGTGTTCAGGTAAAGATTGCGGTAATTGAACAAGGATTTGCAGTACCACAGGTTTTATTTGGATTTGATAACCAGGGTTATGGCGGGTATGACAGCGCAAGGTATGTAATTATGTCCAAAGGTCTATATTGTCAAATAGGAAAGACGCTTTCTTGGCCAAACATAGAATTTGTTCCGAGCTTTGGTATAAATTATTGTTTTGAAAAAGATAATAGACTCGATTTATTCTTTGGAATGAAAACTCTATTTGGTTCAAGCACGTCTTTAATGATCGATTATACGCCAAATCTAAGGGATGATCTCGATCAAAACAAAGGTTATTTAAATATGAGCCTTAAATTCATTTTTTATGAAGAATTGTTCTTTGAAGTTGCCTTACGTGATCTTCTTGATAACAGCCCAGAAGACCTGCAGTTAAATAGAATGATTAGACTCGGGTATAAACAGATTTTTTAGCAATGTTTCACGTGAAACATTCTACTATAAATTATTCAAGGAGGTATTTATGGTTAAAGAATTAACTGATGGTAATTTTCATCAGGAAGTTGAGAAATCGGAAATCCCATATATTGTGGATTTTTGGGCAATTTGGTGCGCACCTTGTTCAATGGTTGCTCCTGTATTAGAAGAAATTGCTAAAGAACAGGAAGGAAAAGTTAAAATAGGCAAGATTAATGTGGACAATGAGATAAAAATAGCAAATGAATATGCGATTCATAATATACCGACTATTGTTATATTTAACCAAGGAAAAGAAGTTGAGAGAATAGTTGGTGCAGTTCCTAAAGACCATATTGAAAAAAAATTAAAAAAATATATAGGTGATAAATAATAACCAATAAGGAGAAATAGTGATAAAAAATCTATGGAAGATTGTATTTATTCTTTTGATATTTTTTGTTGTTTGTGCAACCAAAGACCAGGAACAAGGAAAGACATCAAATAACAGAGATTTTACACTAACAACGATTGATAATGAAGAAATTACTCTGTCAAAATTAAAGGGCAAGGTTGTGCTCATTGATTTCTGGGCAACCTGGTGTCCACCTTGCAGAAATAGTATACCTGTTTTCGCGAAACTTTATAATAAATATAATGATCAAGGATTTGTCGTACTTGGTATAGGGCTTGAAGAAAAAGCACCGTTGGAAAATTATAGAAATCAACATAATATTCCCTATCACATTCTCATTGGAAATAAAGAAGTTGCTCGAGCATTTGGTGTTCAGGCAATTCCGCATATTTTTATTATTGATAAAAAAGGTACAATAAGAAAAACACAACTCGGTTTTTCCCCAGGATTAGAGGCTGATTTTGAGACTTTGATTGACTCATTGCTAAATGAATGAGCCAATACGATAATAGTTTCAGAAAATTCTAATATAAACAGAGATATTCATATGATTAAACTAACCTTAAATAAAGGGCTTCAATTTATTGCCGAGGATGAATATAATCATAAAATCGTTGTTGATGCTGCACAAAATCTTGGAGGTTTTGACCAGGGGTTTCGGCCTATGGATTTGCTTCTTGTTGCCCAGGCTGGATGTATGGGTATGGATATAGTTTATATTCTTAAGAAAAAAGGCGGGAAAATCGATAAATTTGAAATATTAATACAAGGACAAAGAGCGCGTGAGCATCCAAAAAGATATGAAAAGATAATTGTAAAATTTATATGTGAGGGAGATTATGAACGTAAAGATCTGTTGCGTTCATTTGAACTCTCCCGGGACAAATATTGCGGAGTATCTGCAACATTAAAGGACTGCCCTGAATTTGAATTTGAAATTTAATAGGATTATTTTAGTTTAACAACCTTCTTTAAAAAAAACTCATTATTATTATTCAAAACACAGAAATAGATTCCAGCTGGTAATTCTTTGCCATAATCATTAGTTCCATGCCATAGTACAACAGAAGTAGGAAGTAAGAAACCAGAAGCAAGATTAAAAACTTTGACTATTCTTCCGCTTGCATCATAGATTTTTAGCTCTGTGCTCTTAGCCCTATGCTCTATGCCAAAGCTGATGTACGTCAGTTTTGAAAATGGATTTGGCGCTATGCTTAAACAAATTGCTTTACATTCTGTTTTCATATTCTCAATGCCAACTGGATACTCAAAATCAGCAAAATAAATACTGTAAGGTGGAGTTTCTCCTTGTGTCCAGATTAAATACGCTCCACAGCAATTCGGAAATCTGATTGGTTCCTGAATATTAAAAAGTGCTCTTAATGAGCCATCGCCATACCATCCATTCATAACATAATAAAAATGGTAATAAATATCACAAAAACCTGAGGAATCTTCTTGCCAGAAAAGATAACTCCATGTTTCACCGACTGTTGAAATAACAGGATACGTGGAATGTCCCTGGGTTGGATAACCTCCGCCCGGGTTACCGCCATAAAAAAATGCTTCTAAATTACCGGATGTACTATCTTCCCAGCAAGCTGATAATGAGTCCAGACCATGGCAAAAATCGAGCGAAGGACGTCGAAGCATATGCCAATGGTCAGCCAAGGAATTTGTTGTTGACCAATTACTTCCTTCTTTATATCGATAAAGTATATGATAAGGTGTGTAAGAACTAGTATCAACACAAGCCCACAATATATATATACGATTATCTGGTTGGAATATACTAATAGATGAATGTGAATTAGTTGCCTGTGTAGAACCGTAATCACTTATCCTAAAGGTATCACTAAGAACACCATTATCGCATGAACGATAAAAGATTTGATTGTATCCATTTATATCCTCGGTCCAGGTAATATGGGCAACAAGGCTTGAATCAATCACTAAATCAGGAAGAATAGAATTCCCTGATGATTCACTTACATTTATTGGTGGTGCCCAGTCATCAAGACAGTCATAATAGACTTCGTAATTACCACTACCAGAATCAAAATACTGCCACGCAACATGGCGGAATCCATATGTGTCAACATCAAGTGCTGGACAAATACCTTCATTAAGAGCAACTGGTGTCTGCCACGAAATACCCTCGTCAGTTGTAAAAATATAATATACACTATCTGAGGAATGATAAACAACATGAATAGTGTCACTCATCCACTCGCCATTCTGCGTTACGATCTTGTGGCTGTTATTAAACGCAGTTGCATCGAATGAATTGGATGTAGTAACAAAGTGATATTGGGCACTGGCATACACACAGCATATAATAATACAAAACAAACACTTTTGTTGTATAGACATGTTATACCTCCAATATATTATACTATGATTAAACTTTTTGTCAAGGGCGATTTATGAGATTTCTGATCTATTAATCATTTTGTCATTTAGTCAATTGACATAATGACAAAATGAGATATAATATATAATGGCTAAGAAAAAAATACCAGAAATTCGATATCGGGCATCACGGATTTGTCGAGCTATGGGGAATCCTACTGCCTATGAAGTCTTACATATTCTAAAAAAAGGAGAAAGAACACCGGCAGAACTGGCAAAACTACTTGGCGTGAGTCTTCCGACAATTTCTCAGGTTCTTCGATCACTGAGAGATTTGGATTTAGTTCGATATGAAGTTAAGTGGCGGAACCGTATTTACTGGATTAAGACGGATGTTGTAATTAGAGTAATGGCAAATCTCGAACAGCTCGTAAAAATAATAGAAAAAATGAAGTGATAAAGCATCATTATCATTTTGTCGTTTAGTTAATTGACAAAACGATAAAATGAGCTGACGACCGGGTTGTTAAAATACTTCTTCTTCCTGGTTTAATGCTGATATAGTTGACATATTGAAAAGCATAGCTATTATAGATTGTGAAACGTGCAGAGCAAGGAAAATTAAAGATGTCTGTTGTTAAAGAAAACAACAAGCAATTTTGGGAAAAATGTTTTAGAGACACAAATTATGATTATAAGTCACTGGTTAATAAAAACTGGTCAAAATTAATCGATAGGCCGAAAAAATATAATGTGAAAAATGTTTTGGATCTGGGTTGTGGTTATGGACACTGGAGTATTGCTCTGGCTCGGGCTGGGTTTAAGGTGAAGGCGATCGATATTTCTTCGACTGCAATAAAGATTCTTAAAAAGTGGGCAGACGAAAAGAATCTTTCAATAGATATAAAAGTCCGTGCAGCACAGAAATTTAAGACTTCTGATGATAATTTCGATGCAGTCATCTGTAATTCAGTGTTGGACCACATGATTATGAATGATACGAAAATTGTATTAAATAATATTAATAATATTCTCAAACCAAATGGCATTGCTTATATTTCATTCGATGGACCAGATAAAGATACAAAAGATTTTGTCCTACTTAATGATGGTACACGAAATTATATAAAGGGGAAATTTAAGAATATGCTCTGGCGATACTGTACTGACAAAGAGATTAAAGATCTGTGCAAAGATTTTGCAATTATTGAATTTAATAAAAGAAAAAATGGCAGGCGGGCTGTATGGATAAAGAAAAAATCTTAGAATTTTTTACTACAAAAACAGAGTATGATCTTATTAGTTCAATTCTTAACTGTCGAAACAAAGTAGATTTTTTCAAAACGATTAAAATCGCACAATCTTTTGGCTGAAAATATTTTCTTTTTCTGTTTTAATTTCAATAAAGTAAATCCTTGGATGTGTAAGTATTCTGTCTAAGGATACAACATTCGTATTAATACTTTTTGAATAAATTTTTGTTCCAATCGAAAAAACAGATATTGATAAATGTTTACGCTTAAATTGAGCTGGAATACGTGAAAGCAGATCATCTGATGAAGGACTTGGCAATTTCCAAAATAAGTGCACATTTCTTTTCTTTGTTTGTTAGTTTCATTTTTGGGTTCATATATTTATAGAATGCAATTTTTTCATAACATCAAATCTTGAATGAGAGAATAGGGCGTTGCCCTTTACTGAGAAATGGTGAAATGATATGTCGGTGAAATGGAGATAAAGCTAATAGTCATTAAGTAATTTCACCCTCACCTTTTTGCGGAAAGGATAAGTCTGCCCCGAGTATATCGAGAGGAACTTGTTTCAGGGGGGGGGTCCTAAATTATCTATTAAACAATGTGTCCAAGTTTTTGCAATTAGTACTTGACATTTAATATAACTTATGTTATAATACGGTCGTTATATAACATATGTTATAAAGGGAGCTTATTATGCCACGAGAAATAACTTTTACCAAAAAAGATGTGATCCAGGCTGCATTTGAACTTGTGCAGGAGCATGGGTTAGAAACGTTATCTGCACGCAGGGTTGCAGAACATTTGGGATCATCAACAACACCGGTTTACTCCTGCTTTGCTTCAATGCAGGAGCTGGAAATGGCAGTAATCAAAAAGATTCGAGATCTGATGATTGCATATACAGAAAAACCCTATACAGACCGCAGTGATTTGAACATGGGAATCGGTGTTGTCCTGTTTGCCCGCGATAACCCCAGGCTTTTCAGTACCCTGTTTTTAGAAGGTAATCAATTCAAACAAGTAACAGATGAGATTTTTGAATCGTGTGACAAACGCTTGAAACAGGTTCCAGAATATGATTGCATGTCTGATACTGAAAGAAGACGACTTCTGCATAAACTTGAGATTTTCTCTCATGGACTTGCATCGCGTGCATGTGTCGGCTTACTCGAAAAAGACAGTGATGAGGATATTATTTTCATCTTATGGGAAATGGGTAGAGCATTTATACATGATGCATTCATGAATATTAAGGGTCGCGCTGGTTCTCTTCAGAAGCACAGGCACCCACATGATGATTTTGGGATAGTTGATTTCAAAACATGGAAAAAGAAGCACTATAAGCATAAGAAAAACAATAAAATAGAAGGAGGAAAAAATGGAGACAGATAGTTTGAGGTATAGGAAGTTTAGTGATTTCCATGCAAACTCTAAATCCGATCCTGAATCAAGTTCAGGACTAAATCCTAAACAAATTCAAAATTCTAAATTCATCCTCGCCCGTCATAGACGAGCGGGATTCAAATATTCCAAACATTGTTTTGAATTTTGGACATTTGGATTTAATTATCGTTTAAGTGTTATCCGAGCGATACCGAGGTTTATTGCTCTTATTGCTTTCTTTGGCTTCCATTCCTTAGCATTTAGTGCTACTGGTTCAATTGCTGGAAAAGTTGTGGATAAGACTACCCGGGAACCGCTTGCCGGTGCAAACATCATTGTGATGGATACCCAGCTGGGCGCAGCTGCGGATGTGAATGGAGATTTTATTGTCAGGAATATTGAGTCAGGGAGTTATAATATTGAGATTTCAATGTTGGGTTACAAGACTCTTATCAAGAATCGTGTAGTAGTCAAACCGGGTAAATCAATTTTCATGCAGGTGGAGCTTGGACAAGAGCCTATTCAGATGTCTGGAATAGTGGTGACACCGAGTTTCTTTGAAAAGACAAAAGATGCGGTTGTGTCGTCCCGGCGCATGGATTTTGAAGAAATAATTACTCAACCAGGAGGATGTTATGATGTTCAACGGGCAGTGCAGGCGCTTCCAGCAGTTGTGTCTGGCACTGATCAGGATAATGAGATTATTGTAAGGGGTGGGAATTATGGAGAAAATCTTTTTGTCATTGATAATATTGAAATACCGAATCCAAATCATTTTGCCTGGCAGGGCACCGGAGGTGGTCCAATAAATATCATTAATACTGATTTTGTAAGACAGATTGACTTTATGGCAGGAGCGTTCCCTGCAAAATATGGGAATAAGGCATCGTCCGTCATGGATATTAAACTGAGACAAGGTGCAAGAGATGGTCTGCATGCAAAGTTTAACATAGGAATGGCTGGTATTGGAGGAAGTATTGAAGGACCGATAAAGAACGGCTCTTTTTTAGTATCAGCGCATAGAAGTTATCTCTCGCTCATAAAATCGAGTTTTGGCATGACCGCAGTTCCTCATTATTACAATATTCAAGGAAAATTTACTTACGATTTATCACCCAAACATAAATTAAACATACTTGGAATCTATGCTAATGACTGGATTTATATCGAGGATGAAACAGCCCATCGTCATATGGTATCAGATATTACAATAGATGCCAAATCGTATCAATATACATTCGGTGGCAGTCTGGTATCACTTTTCAAGAGAGGGTATTCTTCATTTACTTTATCAAGAACCCTGAATTACTGGAATCATTATGTGACTGATACTGCTGAAACACACGTTTACCATAACTATGCAACCGAAGTTGAGAATACTGCAAAAATCGATATGGTTCTAAGACCGTTTGCAAAAAATGAAATCTCACTCGGGGTTTATCTGAAAAACCCTGAGTATGATTATGATACGTGGGCAAAACCAGAGACCTTGTTTATTTATGATCCTGAAACCGGAGAAATTATTGGTACTACAGATTATATCTATGGATTGGATGTGAAGAAGCGCGAATCATCATGGAAACATGGAGGCTATCTTCAGTACAGAAATAATCTTGGAAGAATTCTCACTTTTACTCTTGGATTAAGGTATGACCGATTTGAATATACTGGAAATGCCTATTTTTCTCCAAGGGCAGGGGCAAGTATTCATCTAACACAGAATACTGATTTCAATCTTGCATACGGAAGACATTCCCAGACACCGGAATGGTATCAACTTGCCTTTGATACTGCTAATCACTATCTCAAAAATAAATATACGGATCAATATGTGATCGGGCTTGAACATCTGTTTGCCGAGGATGTAAAAGGAACAGTTGAAGGTTATTATAAAAAATATCAGGATGTCCCAATACAGAGAGCTTATACAACAAGTGATCCAAATGACTGGGATCATGTGTATGTAAATAAAGGAAAGGGGTATGCAAAGGGGATTGAGTTTTTCCTGCAGAAAAAGGTTAAACAGAACTTATGGGGGACATTGAGTTATTCATATTCAATTGCCCGAATGGAGGATCCCCGGAATTCCACAATTGAATTCAGCTGGGATTTTGATTATCAGCATGTTTTTACCTTAATATCTGGTTACCGGCAAGAATTTAAGGGATTGGGCTGGTTTGAAAACCTGAAAAGAAAGTGGTGGTACAATATAATAAGTCTTATTCCGATAGTTCCTGGAGATGAGACTGAATGCTCTTTTAGATGGCGATACATTGGAGGCAAGCCATACACTTCACAGACATGGCATCCAGAATGGAAACGATGGACCCTTGATGAAGATCAACCAATAAACTCAACGCGAATGGACGCGTATAAGAGATTTGATTTTCACATCAAACGAAGATGGTTTTTTGGCAAGTGGAGTCTGATGAGCTATTTAGAAGTAGAAAATCTCTTTAATACACCGAATATCTGGGATTATCAATACCTTGATACTGGAGAAATAGAGACAGTCTACCAATATGGCAGGATGATTATCGGAGGTGTAGTAGTAGAGTTTTAATCTTTTTTGTAGACTTACACTGTGGGACCAATGCTTGAAAAATTGTAATTTTTATATATAATCAAATTACATGCAAATTTTAGAGTGTGAGAATCTAACGAAGATTTACAAAAATAAAAAGCAAACAGTGCGTGCAGCAGACAATATTTCGTTCAGTATTAAAAAAGGTGAGTTGGTTGGTCTTCTAGGACCAAATGGCGCAGGTAAAACAACCACAATCAAATGTTTATGCCGTTTGTTAAATCCGACATCAGGTAAAATACATATTGATGGATTTGATGTTATTAAGAACCCGCGCATTGCTTATGAAAAAGCTGCTGCAGTCCTGGAAGGCAACCGCAATATTTACTAGCGAATGAGTACAAAAGAGAATCTTAAATTATTTGCCGGGCTTCAAGGCTATTCTTATAAGCAGGTAAAGAACAAGATAGAGGAATTGGTCGAAATTTTCGGTCTTCAGGGAAAGATTAATACAGAGGCGCGCTTCCTTTCCCGCGGGATGCAGCAGAAACTTGCGATTGCCTGTGCACTGATCAAGAATACTAAGATACTATTTTTAGACGAGCCAACACTTGGTCTTGATGTTGAAGCAATATATGAGGTGCGGAATTTGCTCAAGGGAAAGATATCATCTGAAGGAAAAACAATATTTTTGAGTTCACATAATATGGGTGTAGTTGAAGATGTGTGTAAGCGTGTAATTATAATTAATCACGGTAAGATTGTTGCTGACGAAGAGATAAAGAAAATTAAGGAGTTGTTCAGGGTTAATACATACAGGTTTGAGATTGAAGGGAAGATTGGTGAGCAAATAAAAAAAGAATTCCTTAAGAGATTTCTTGGCGTAAGGTTCTCTACTGATGAATCAAAAACCGAAATTATTATTGATTTAAAAGATTCCATAAGAATATATGAAGTGCTTGAGATTTTGAAAAAAAGAGGTGTTAAATTGATAAACATTCAAAATATCGAACCTGATTTTGAAGAGATTTACCTTGAACTGGTGAAACGTGAAAAATAGGCACTGGAATCTTTTCAAAACTATTTTTATAAAAGAATGGATATCTTTAAAAAGGTACCCATTTAACACAATCTCTGCTATAGTCACAGTCTATTTAGTCTTTCTGCTTTTTTTTCTCGGCTACAAGTTTATCGGGGGTAATCAGGCAACATTTACCAGGACCACCGAAGGATTTGTTGTGGGTTTCTTTATCTGGACATATTCAATTGCTGCTTACTCTACGCTTTCCTGGGGTATTATTCAGGAGGCGCGTGCAGGGACCCTTGAACAATTGTATATGACGCCATTAGGTTATGAAACCGTAGCTTTTTATACGATTATTTCGAATTTTTTCTGGAGCCTGGCATGGGTTATCCCAATTCTTCTGTTAATGATGGTTACTACTGGACGGTATTTGCATTTTGATTTTGTCACGCTTATTCCGCTTTTAATATTAACGATTGCCAGTGGTTATGGTATTGGTTTTATAACTGGTGGGCTCGGTTTGGTCTTTAAGAAAATTCAGGCATTCTTTCAAATACTTCAGTTTATATTTGTGGGTTTTATTGTTGCGCCAGTTGATAAAATGCCCGTTTTAAAAGGTTTGCCCTTTTCCCTTGGCGCAAAAATGATTGCCAAAAATATGATCGATAAATTACCTATTTATAAGATGCCAATATATGATATACTTATATTAATGGTTAATGCTATATTTTACCTGGTAATAGGATTTTTAATATTCAAATTGTGTGAAAAGGTTGCTAAAGACCGCGGGCTTTTGGGGCATTATTGATGATTGACCTACCATTCTTCCTCTCTGTATTTGCTTCTGCCTGAGGCAGACAAGTGATTTACCCACGCCCCTCATAGAGGAGCGGGGTTTATCAGGCACAATTTACTGGAGTAGCAGAGCTTGCTTTGCGCGATTATACGCGAAACAAGTTTCGCTATTCCAGACAATTAAATCCTTCAGTAAAATATTAGATTCAGATAGATAAATAGGTATGCATATTGATACGGATATCCGTTTGAATCTGCAATAATTCGTTTGCATCTAAGCATAACGTAGTTATCTCGTAATCTGTGTATTGAAACTTTTCCCGATTTTATGCGTATAATATATATAAATGAAGGAATTTTAGGTGTTTACTCAAGCCCGTTATAAACGTGCTGGTTAGGCATCATGTATTGTGGGAGCGGGCTTCTGCCCGCGAATATCAAGCCCAGAAGGGCTTTCCCACAATATTGGGTGAAAAATAAAATACAGCTATTCTTATTTTAGGTGTTTACCCCGTTTAGATAGTAAACATCTAACGGGGTTTAGGTATTTTGGATTTTTAGGAATTTAGGAATTTAGATATTTAGGCATTTTATACTGTAGGAGGTTCAATGAATTTTTTATTATTGTTTTTGCTGACCATAAATAGCGATAAAACAGTTGAGGTGCGGTATACAGATACAGCACCAAGGATTGATGGAGTGATTGAGGAAGTCTGGCAGGTAGCGGACTCGGCTTACGATTTTGTTCAATTTGAACCATACGAAAACGAAGAACCTACTGAAAAAACTGTGGTTTATGTATTGCAGGATAAAGAAAATCTCTATTTTGCATTCCGCTGTTATGCAGAAAAGCATAAGCCAACAGCCTGTTTAACTGCTGATGAAGATGATATTAGAATGGGTATAGATACTTTTGGCAGTAAAACTACAGCATACTACTTTCAAGTTTTTGCAAGTGGAATATTTTACGATGGCTGGGTACTTAATAATGGCAGAACCTTTGATGATTCCTGGGAAGGTGTTTGGTATCGGGCAGTCAAATTATACGACGACCGTTTTGAAGTAGAAATAAAGATACCGTTCAAATCGATCCGGTATAAAAAAGGGCTTGATAAATGGGGTATAGCGTTTGTTCGATATACTGCGCATAATAGAGAAGTGGTTTGCTGGAATGAGTTTTTACAGAAAGAAGGGGTTTTGATTTCTAAATACGGCACACTAACGGGTATAAATCCGCAAGCCACAGGATACTATTTTGAACTCTATCCTGAGGGATATTTAAGATACGATAAAGATTGGGTGAAAGATACTACTAAATTCAAGCCGAGTATGAGTTTGAATTTCAAATGGGACTTAACCCCGCAGACAACTCTTAATGCAACTGTTTATCCAGATTTTGCCCAGATTGAATCTGATCCATTTGAACTCAATCTGTCCAGGTATCCTACTTATTTAGATGAACGAAGACCATTCTTTCTCGAGGGCAAAGAAATCTTTCGAATGGCAGATTTTGGTGACATGGGATTTTTTGATCCATTAGAAATATTTTATTCACGCAAAACAGGAAAACTGGTAAAAAACGATGCAGTACCGATCATCGGTGGATTAAAATTGACAAATAAATCTAATGACTGGAATATAGGAGCTTTAGCTGCCTACACAGACGAGTATGTTGATACCTTGAATGAAATTGATGAACCCAATCAATGGTTTGGTGTGCTGCGGGCAAAACGCAGTGTATTTGAAAACTCAGATATTGGCATGCTCTTTAGCGGAATGATGATAGATAAAGATAATTACAACTATGCATTTGGGCTTGATGGCGCATATCGTAAAGGGGTTAATCAGCTTATTGTTCAGGGAGCAATAAGTGACAAAAATGAAAAAAGAGGTTGGGCATTAAACACTGGTTATTTTGGTTACATCAAAAACTTTATTATGTTTGCATCTGCTCAGGCGATTCATGACTCTTTTGATGTTAGCGATATTGGATTTGTTCCGTGGGCTGGTCAGAAGAAACTCTTCGTCATGAGTGGTCCTTATAAACAATTTCAAAAGGGATTTATTCGCGATTACTTTATAGCTCCAGGAATAAATATTATTCAGGAACCAGGTGATTCAAATTGGTCAATAGTTGGAAAGACAGAAATCAATACACATTTTCGCAATAACTGGGGACTTGATTTTAATATCGGTGCTGGTCCTTATTATGAAGCAGACACAAATTACTTTTATCGCAATATAAACCTTTCAGTCTGGGGTAATCTCTTTGGGAATCACATAAACTTCGGAGGCGATTATACCTACACGTACAATTATTTGCGCAACTTTCTTGCATATCAAAGTTCCGCCAGGTTTTCCTACACCCATTCAATAATACCACAGTTGAGTATTGGTTTAGCCTCTTACCTATGGGTTGAATGGGATACACTCAATACTATTGTTGCGATGTGGCCAATGTTCAGGCCAAGAATCGATATAAGATTTAATGCGGATATCAGTTTGAGCATTTTCAATGAGCTTGTTACGCAAATGCCCGGTACAGATTTTAATGAGACAGAGTTATTGTCAAATCGATTTGGTCTGCTTTTTTCCTGGAATTTCTTGCCTAAATCCTGGCTTTATATTGCATTAAATGACTACCGTGCGGATGAGGAAGGTAGTTTACAACCACAATATCAGATTGGTGCAATCAAAGCAAAGTATTTGATATACTTCTAATTATTTAATTATTGAATCAGTAAATTACCTATCCCTTTGTCATTTTCTCATTTAGTCAATTGACTAAATGAGAAAATGAGGATAGATGATAGATGATAAATGATCGTTGAAGTTTTGGCTTGCCTAATACTAAATCAATACCATCATAAACTCGGACACATTGTTTAATGGATAATTTAGGAAATCCTCACCCCATCCCTCTCCCTTAAAAAGGGAGAGGGTGTACTAATTGCTAATTTTCCTCTCCTCAGAGAGGAGAGGAAAAAAGCCTGCCCCGAAGAGATTCTGAACCAAGTTCAGAATGACACTTTCGAGTTTCAGGGGTGAGGAGTTCACTTAATAAATTCCAAAATCAAGAGATAAAGATATGTCCAAGTTTCTGATACCATAGCTTGACTTTTTTTCATCTCTGTTGTATACTATTAAAGGTATTTGCAAACTCAGAAAGGAGCAGGTCAGTAATTTGGTAAACAGCAAACCACACCGGGGTGAAGAGCTGGTCAATGCTATTACGCATGGCCTGGGCGCAGGGCTGAGCATTGCCGCACTGGTTCTTCTTGTAGTTTTTGCCAGTATCCACGGTAGTGCGTGGCACATAGTGAGCTTCAGCATCTACGGGACAACGTTAATCCTGTTATACCTGAGCTCGACCCTGTATCATAGTTTCAGAAATGAGCGAGTTAAATACTTATTCAAAATCTTTGACCATTCTGCAATATTTCTATGTATTGCAGGAACATATACGCCTTTTACCCTGATAACGCTTCGCGGGGCTTTAGGGTGGACCATTTTCGGCATAATATGGGGACTGGCTGCGCTTGGTATCGTGTTCAAGGTTTTCCTCATAAATAAGTATAAGATACTC
>Ga0209986_10000039_pt1 | contig 101497 bp, 94 predicted proteins | sample BlataG_FD_183168 | JGI IMG/M metagenome (GOLD analysis project Ga0209986, IMG submission 183168) | Deep subsurface microbial communities from Black Sea to uncover new lineages of life (NeLLi) - Black_00105 metaG (SPAdes) (version 2) | ecosystem: Environmental > Aquatic > Marine > Oceanic >...
CGGCACGCACCACTTCCTTCTGCTCAAGCGCGGGACGCGCCAAATCGAGCAACTGCATTCGATCGAGCGAGTATTCCAGCCCGTGCTCCTGTGACTTGGTACAAATCACATCCACATTCTCATGGGGTGGTTGGGCTGGCGCGAGCAACTGGGTTAAATCGAGTCCATCCGCCTTCCAGTGTTCAATAGCAGCAGTACCATCGAGACAGTCTGTCCGGCCGACCATCGAGTCAATCGAATGGAAACCGAGCTGGGCCATAATTTTTCGCGCCTCTTCCGCAATCATGAAGAGGTAATTGACGACGTAGTCTGGTTTGCCTGAAAATTTTTCCCGTAGTTCTGGGTCCTGTGTGGCAATTCCTACAGGACACGTATTCAAATGGCACTTCCGCATCATGATACAGCCCAGCGTAACGAGCGGTGCCGTGCTAAAACCGAATTCCTCGGCACCAAGTAGGGCTGCGATCACCACATCGCGACCGGTCTTCAAACCGCCATCGGTCTGCAGCACCACCCGACTCCGCAAATCGTTCATCACCAACGTCTGGTGTGTTTCCGCAATCCCCAACTCCCAGGGTAAACCCGCGTGTTTGATACTTGTCAGCGGTGAGGCACCGGTTCCTCCGGCGTCTCCTGAGATGAGAATGTGGTCGGAAAAACCTTTGGCGACACCGGCAGCAATGGTCCCCACACCCACCTCGGAAACGAGCTTTACGCTCACCCGGGCTTCTGGATTGGCATTTTTCAAATCGTGGATCAGTTGCTTGAGATCCTCGATCGAATAGATGTCGTGGTGTGGGGGTGGGCTGATCAATCCCACACCGGGCGTCGAGTATCGAATACGGGCAATCGTTGCATCGACCTTGCGGCCGGGAAGTTCGCCACCCTCACCCGGCTTGGCTCCCTGCGAAATTTTGATTTGCAATTCATCTGCGTTTGCCAGATACCAAATGGTCACACCAAACCGCCCCGAGGCAACCTGCTTGATTGCCGAGCGGCGAGAATCTCCATTGGAGAGCGGCTCAAAACGGGCAGGGTCTTCCCCCCCCTCACCCGTATTGCTTTTCCCCCCCAAGCGGTTCATCGCAATCGCAAGTGTCTCATGGGACTCGGTGGAAATCGATCCGAAACTCATGGCTCCGGTGCAAAATCGCTTGACGATCTCAGCGGCTGACTGCACCTCTTCCAGTTCAATCGCCGCCTGCGTGGGCCGAAAACGGAGCAATCCGCGTAGTGTACAGCGGGCTTGATTCTCTTGGTTGATATGGGTTGCGAACCGCTCGTAGGCACCGGCGTCGTTGCCTCGGGCTGCCACTTGAAGATCGGTGATCGCGCGGGGATCCCAAGCGTGCCGCTCTCCTTCGGCCCGCCAGTGGTATTCGCCCGGATTAGGAAGCGAGGTGACCGTCGTGTCATCTGTATCGATTCCTGCCACGATCGCATACCCAAGATCATGTCGCCGTAAAATTTCTTCCGCGAGGACCGAAAAATTGACCCCTTGAATGCGACTCGAGGTGCCGACAAAACAACGATCAATGACTTCCTCGCGCAAGCCAACCGCTTCGAAAATCTGGGCACCTTTGTAGCTCTGCAGGGTCGAAATTCCCATCTTCGCCATCACTTTGAGCATGCCCTTGGCAATGCCTTTACGGTAGGCTGTCACCAGATTGCGATCTTCCCGGGTCAATTCGGCCGGGTGCCGAATCGCGGCATCGTCTGTCGCCTCCACTCCCGGTGGCGGCTCAATCAACCCTTCGCGGCGACACTGCCACAGCGTTTCGAAGGCCAGATAGGGATTGATCCCATCGGCACCGTAACCGACAAGCAGGCAGTGGTGGTGCACTTCACGCGCTTCACCCGTTTCGACCACGATTCCAATCCGTGTTCGCTTCGCGTGACGAACCAGATGATGGTGCACTGCACCGGTGGCCAATAGCGCACTGAGCGGCACGCGTTCGGCCGAGATGGCACGATCCGAGAGAATAATCAAACTCATTCCCGCGTCGATCGCCGCTTCCGCCTCTCGGCAGATACGATCCAAGGCAGCCGACAATCCGTCCGCCCCTTCCGATCGTGGCCAGGTGATATCGATCTGTTGAGAACGCCAACCGCGGTGATCGATTTCTCGGATGCCTGCCAGTTGTTCGTTCGAAAGGATCGGATGGGGAACCCGCAATCGGTGACAGTGGTCTTCGGTGGTCTCGAGCAAATTACGCTCCGGACCGATAGCGCACTCAAGCGACATGACAACTTCCTCGCGGATCGAATCAATCGCGGGATTGGTCACCTGGGCAAAGAGTTGCTTGAAGTAGTCGTACAGCATCCGCGGTTGATCGCTCAAGCAGGCAAGCGCCGAATCGTTTCCCATGGAGCCGACCGGGTCACGTAATTCGCGGATCAGCGGCAGCAGCATAAACTGGAGGGTTTCGATCGTGTAGCCAAAAGCCCGCATCCGCTCTACCAACGTCTCACTCTCAAGACCAAGCGCATGCTCTGGATCGAGTTCATCCAACTCCATCCGCTGATGGCGAAGCCATTCGCCATACGGCCGAAGCCGCGCAAACTGGTGTTTGAGTTCCTCATCAGGAACAAGCCTTCCCTGCTCGAAATCAACGAGGAACATCCGTCCCGGTTGCAGTCGACCTTTCACCTTCACGTTTTCCGGAGCAACGGGCAGTACCCCGACTTCGCTGGCCATTATCACGCGGTCATCGTGTGTTAAGTAATAACGCGAAGGCCGCAACCCATTGCGATCGAGAATTGCGCCGATGTAGCGACCATCGGTAAAAGCAATCGAGGCTGGGCCGTCCCACGGCTCCATGAGGCAGGAGTGATATTCGTAAAAATTGCGCTTGTCGACCGGCATCGACTCGTGGTTTTGCCACGCTTCAGGAACCATCATCATGACGGCTTCCTGCAAGCTACGTCCGGTCATCAAGAGAAATTCGAGTACATTGTCGAACGTCCCCGAATCACTGCAGTCCGGTTCACAAATGGGAAACAGCTTTTGCATCTGATCGCCAAACAGTGGCGATGCCACCACACCCTCGCGGGCCCGCATCCAATTCATGTTGCCCCGTAGCGTATTGATTTCACCGTTGTGACTCATGAAGCGACACGGCTGCGCGCGATCCCAGGAGGGAAACGTATTGGTAGAAAAACGAGAATGTACCATCGCTAAATGACTCTGATACCGCTCGTCCGCAAGGTCCGGATAGTAAAGGATCAGTTGTTCGGTCGAAAGCATTCCTTTGTAGATGATCACGTTGGTCGAAAGCGAACAGACGTAAAACATCATCCGCTGCGTCAAGGAGGCATCGGACCGCAGTCGGTGGCTGGCCTGCTTGCGTATGAGATACAACTTCCGTTCAAACGCATCATCCGCAAGCCCGTCTGCAGCAGCAATCACCAACTGTTCGATCGCCGGTTCCGCCTGACGCGCCGTCGGCCCGATATTCGCTTTTTCTGTTTCCGTCGGAACAGCCCGCCAGCCAAGTGTTGCTTGCCCTTGCTCGTGAACGATTTCCTCGATCAGCTTCTTACACGTCGCGCGCTCAGCTTGGAGCGTCGGAAGAAAAACATTGCCGACTGAAAATTGACCCGCCGGAGGTAATTCGACGCCCAAATCTTCCTTGATCACCTCGCGTAAAAACGCGTGTGGCAGAGCCGTGAGAATACCCGCACCATCTCCGGTATTTGCCTCGCACCCGCAGGCACCCCGATGATCCATGTTGCGGAGAATTTCCTCGGCATCGAGGATAATCTGATGACTCCGCTTTCCTTTGACGTGCGCAACAAACCCAACGCCGCACGCATCGTGCTCATGAGCCGGGTCGTAAAGCCCCTGCTTTTGTGGCCATTGCATTCCGTTGCCCTCAGGAATACTTTTCCGTTGTTCGCCGCTGCGACTCACACCTTGCTCCCTCGTTGGCTCCCCTGCCCATTCTGGTTGTTGTGTCCGACGTTTTTACGCACCATCGTGGTTGCGACACCAAGCGATCATTTCGTCCACCGACATGGTGGACCGATCGACCGCTTCAGTCGGTTCGCTGACGGCTGAAACTTCCTCGCTGTCGACTTGCGTTTCCGCGACTTCCGCTTCTGCCGCGTCTGCAATACCTGCTTCACCTGCTTCACCTGCTTCTTTTTCACCCACCGCAACGTTCTCCGCAGCAACATCGTCCTCCGCATTCGGAGGTGCCACTCCTGAACCGGCCTCACCACGCGCTGCGGCAAGTTTCTCTGCCAATGTCATCTCTCCGACCGGCTTCTCGCTCGAGGGGCTTGCCGATTTCAGTTTTGCTTTTTTTTCCAGTGGTGGGTCAGCCGCTGCCGGTTTCTTTCCTCGCGCCGCTGCCAAAATATCCGCGGTCGTCCTCTTTGCCGAAGCAGGGCTGCTGCTCGCTTTTTCAGGAGCGGCGACTGTCTTCCCGCCGCCCGAATCTTGCATTCGAGCCATCTCAAGCGGTGAAAGCTGTTTGCCACTGTCTTCGGTTGCCGCGGCGGTCGATGGAGCGGTTTTGGTCGGGGTTGCTTTTGCCGCCGGACTGCTCGCCTTCGCCACCTCCTTTTTCGGTGGCGGGCGATCGATCACTTTTAAATAATCGACACCGATATCGAACCAGCCAATATTGGCATAGTGGTCAAATTCGACCAGTGCTCGACCGTTCATATTGACCGTTTTGACGCGACCGGTTTGTCCCTTAAATCGGGCAAGTTCGGCACAACGATCATCGACGAGTACGAATTTATCTGTGTAATCGCGCTTGAGTTTTTCGATATGTTCAAAAACAGTCATCTCTAGAACTCCTGCGCAGTAATCGGGGTAGCCCAACATCTTCCCAATTTAGGGGCATCAAAACAAGGACCGCATGGAGCACGCTTCCTGCACTGGCAGGGATAACAAACCACCCCTAAATGCGCAATATCAATTGCAGCAATCTTCCACTATCCTGAAGCAACCGCCAGGACGCTCTTAGGGCATGTTGACCGAGTGGCGCCCTTGTTCCTTATTCAAACCCCTCACCGAGACCGCTTGAAGGATTGTCGATGCCCACACGCAAAAGAATTCTCGTGACAGGGGGAGCTGGATTTTTAGGTGCGTTTCTGTGCGAGCGGCTGGTGACAGAAGGACACGACGTTATCTGTCTGGATAACTTTTTCACGAGTCAAAAAAGCAATATTATCGACTTGTTCAAAAAACCCAACTTCGAGTTCATCCGGCACGACATCACCCATCCGGTTTGGTTGGAAGTCGATGAAATTTACAATCTGGCGTGTCCCGCTGCACCTGGACATTACCAGTTCAATCCCATTAAAACGCTCAAGACTTCGGTACTCGGTGCGATCAATGCTCTGGGGATCGCAAAAAGATGTCGGGCCAAAATTCTACAGGCCTCCACGAGCGAGATCTACGGCGACCCTGAAATTCATCCACAACCGGAATCCTACCGGGGTTCGGTGAACCCGGTTGGCCCACGGGCGTGCTATGACGAAGGCAAGCGTGCCGCGGAAACGCTGTTTATGGAATACCACCGAATGAATGGTGTGAACGTGCGGATCGTTCGCATCTTTAACACCTACGGACCGCGCATGCATCCCTACGATGGCCGCGTTGTTTCCAATTTTATCGGGCAGGCATTACGCGGGAAAGACATCACCGTTTTTGGTGACGGAAGCCAGACACGATCTTTTTGCTACCGCGATGATTTAATCGAGGGAATGATCCGGATGATGAACGGACCGGATACATTCACAGGCCCGGTGAATCTGGGAAATGCGGGAGAGTTTTCGGTTCTCGAATTGGCAGAACTAGTCATTGAGATGACCGGTAGCAAGTCCCGAATCGTCCACAAAGAATTGCCTGCCGACGATCCGCTGAGACGTCGGCCCGATACAACCCTGGCCGAAGAACAGTTGAACTGGAAACCAACCGTTTCTTTACGCGAAGGGCTCGGGCATACGATTGACTGGTTCCGCCAGATCGAATGGACAGACTACCGCCCGCCGACCCCAAACTACTAATCCTTTCGCTGGCAACCTTTGCGCAGCCGTCATGCCTTATCCGATCGGAACCCCAAAGGGTAGTTCACAGCATGTATTGCGGGGCAATTGATTGTCTCCGGCCCCGAAACACAGTACCCTACAGGGAGAACCATTGCGGAAGGGAACCTTTGTGTTTCCTCCGCATGCGTCCCCCGTTTGCGGGGAAAATCCCTACGCACACAGAGAGTGCGAGCAGGAGAGGCAATGTCCAGCGAATCTTCTTCGGTTGACACACAATACGTCCAAGCGACGAAGCAGCAAGTCCGCAACATGGTTGCGGAGATTGCGCAGCTGGCAAAGTCGGATGCCGATGCTGCGCAGTTTTATGAAGTACTTCTGACGCGCGCTGTTTCGGCTCTTGTGGCAACCGGTGGTGCGATCTGGATGCTCGATGATGAGCAGCGGTTGCAACTTAAATACCAGATCAATCTGCAGGGAACAGGACTTGCTGAAAACGAAGAAGCACAACTGAAACACCACCGTCTCCTGCAACACAGCTTGAAAGAGTCCGAAGGGATGCTCGTCGCTCCACAGTCGGGCGGTGAGGGAGACAAAGAGGGGGCAAATTTGACCGACTGGCTCCTCGTCCTCGGTCCGGTCGTGAGCGACCGAGCAGTACGAGGCGTGATTGAAATTTTCCAGCGTCCGGGTGCCGGACCGGTAACGCAGCGGGGCTATCTGCGATTTCTATTGCAACTCTGCGAACTGGCGGGCAATTATCTCGCCTCACAAAAACTTCGCAGCTTTGAAGATCGCCAGACGCTCTGGGGCCAATTGGAACACTTCACCCAAGCGGTCCATGCGAGCCTGGACCCCATACGAACTGCCTACACAGTTGTCAATGAAGGCAGACGGTTGATCGAGTGCGATCGAGTCAGCTTGGCGATTACGCGAGGCCGCAAATGCCGTATCGAAGCGATCAGCCATCAAGACACCATCGATCGCCGCTCAAACATTGTGGTTTTACTTTCTCAGTTGGCCACGCGCGTGGTCGCCACCGGTGAACCACTCTGGTATGTCGGCAATACGGAAGATATGCCACCCCAGGTCGAAGAGGCGATCCACCACTATGTAGACGAATCGCATGCAAAAGTCGTTGGTGTGCTGCCTCTTCTAAAACCCCTCGACCAGGAGCGAGAAGCCGGGGACGAAGAAGAAGAAGACACGGTCGTCGGGGCATTGATCGTGGAACAATTCGATCAAACCAGTCTTTCCGATCGCGTCCGCAAAAGGGTCGAGGTCGTCAAAGATCATGCCGCATCGGCCATGGCAAACGCCTTAGAACACGATGGTATCTTCCTGATGCCCGTCTGGCGAACCATCGGAAAGTGGCGATGGATTGTACGAGCAAAAACGCTTCCCAAAACCGCGGCCGTGGCCGCATTGATCGGCATGCTCATCCTGGCTTTGATCCTGATTCCGATCGATTTTGAAATTGAAGCCCGTGGCCAACTACAACCGGCTGAAAGGCAGGATATTTTTGTCGAAGAGGGTGGATTGATCAATAAAATTTATCCAAACATTCACCACGGTACTCGCGTTCAAAAAGGGCAGCCTCTCTTAAAACTGAGCAGCCTCGATCTTGAGGGACAACTGACCGATATCCAAGGTCAACTCAACGCGACCGGCGAGCAACTGCGATGGATCAATAATTCTCTGGCCGGTGGTAGCGACGATCTTCCGCTCAGCGAGCGGCATCGACTCCGAGGCCAGCAGATGCAACTCCAAAAAACGTCGCAATCGCTAAGCAAACAACTCGACGTTCTTCACGAAAAAGAAAAGCGACTCGTCATCAAAAGCCCCATGAGTGGGGAAATCGTGACCTGGGATGTCCGGCAACGACTTTACGGGAGGACCGTGGAACCGGGCCAGATCGTATTAAGTGTTGCCCAACCGGAAAAGGACTGGGAACTGGAACTCGAGGTTCCGGACGACAAAATCGGTTATATCGCAGAGCGTGAGGTCGAACTTGCTGCGGAAACGCCCGCTAGGACCATTCCGGTGACGTATATCCTTGCCACCGAACCGGATCGCGAAATGGAAGGCAAAATAAAAGAAATTCAACAAACCGCCGAAGTCCGAAAAGACCAGGACAACACCGTGCTGGTCCTGGTGAAGATCGATCGCGATTTGATCGATCCACAACAGTTGCGCATGGGGACCAGCGTAAGTGGCAAGCTTGATTGTGGTCGTCGCTCGATCGGTTTTGTCCTCTTCCATGACCTGATGGCGTGGATTCAAACAAAGATACTGTTTCGTCTATAAGCTTTCTCCTTTTCCGGCTCCGGCCAGAAATGCTGCCAACACGGAGTAACTTTGATGGTTCAACGCACAATGGCTCACAGCAGGATGGCGCAGCAATGCCTCCGCAGACTTTCCCTCTTGCTTGTTGGCTGCATCAGCACAGCCGGAGGCAGCGTGGGCTGGGAAGCGGCCTGCTGGGGGGAGGATATTCTTGTTGAAGATTGCTACGTCTCTCCTCTGAACGACGTCGATGTTCCGGCAGAAGCCCAGGGGGTGATTCGCGTGCTGGAAGTCGACGAAGGCCAGACGGTCGTCGCTGGGCAGGGACTGGCAACCATCGACGATCGTGAGGCACAGATCAATAAAGATTTAGCAAGAATTGAATTGGAAAAAGCAGCCGAACAGGCGGCCAACGATGTGCGTATCCGCTATGCCCGCGAGGATGCCAAGGTCTCGGCTTCGGAACTTGATGCTGCAAAAACCGCCAATCAACGGCAACCCGGTACGTTTGGTGAGGCGGAAATGCGCAAAATGCGACTTCAACTCTCCCGCTCCACACTCGGGATCGAACAGGCGGAACTTGATCAGAAGGATTACATCTACGCCCAAGAAAGCAATACGGTCAAACTCCGGGCGGCTGAGGAGGAGATCGGTCGACGCAATATCGAAGCCCCCTTTGCCGGCGTGGTCGTGGATATTCAAACGCGTAAAGGAGAATGGGTGAACCCCGGCGATCCACTTCTGCGACTGGTACAGATGGATCGCTTGAGTATCGATGGCTTTCTCAACGTCAAAGAGGACCGCGGACGGGTTCAAAAGGGAATGCCTGTCGTGGCGACGGTCGATACGGGTGCAGCAAAATTTGAGATCCAAGGAAAAGTTTCTTTCATCAGCCCGCTGGTGCAGGCAGGGGGCAACTTCCGTGTCCGCGTGGAAGTTAAAAACACGCAAAAAGACGGTCAATGGATGCTTCGTCCGGGATTGCCCGCTACGTTTCGCATTCCTGTCAACTAATCAATGATTACGCTCACCGACAGTCTCGTATCGGCCTCTTCGCGTCCGCTAAGCGTTCGCTGCCGACCTGATCTTACGAGCCGCAAGCAACTTTATCACGGCACTCCCTATTGGATTGTAAAAGAACCGATAGGACTCAATTACTTTCGCTTTCAGGAAGAAGAGTTTTCCATCCTGCAAATGCTCGACGGTGAAACCAGCCTTGATACGATCAAACAGCAATACGAGGCCAAATTTCCTCCGGGCAAAATCAGCGTGGAAGAAATCGCCAGATTCGTAGGAAATCTTTTTCAAAGTGGACTGCTGATGGCTGATGTGCAGGGACAAGGGAAACAACTGATCGTTCGCAAAGAAGAAAAACAGCACAAACAACTGATTGCCACCCTTTCCAACGTGCTTGCAATCCGTTTCAAGGGCATCGATCCGGAGCGTTTACTCAATTGGCTCTATCCGAAAACCCGTTGGTTTTTCTCGTCAACGGCCGTGGCGATTTGCCTCACGCTGGGTCTGGCAGCGTTGCTGCTCGTCGGTGTGCAGTGGGAAACATTTCAGGCAAAACTTCCTACATTCCACACTTTTTTTGCGGGTAAAAACTGGATCTGGCTGGGACTGACCCTGGCCATTACGAAAGTGCTGCATGAGTTCGGGCACGGTCTCTCGTGCAAACATTTTGGTGGTGAATGCCACGAAATGGGGGTCATGATTCTTGTCCTCACTCCGTGCCTCTACTGCAACGTTTCTGATTCGTGGATGCTTCCGAACAAGTGGCATCGTGCGGCCATTGGTGCAGCGGGAATGTATGTCGAAGTTGTGATCGCCTCGCTGGCAACCTTTTGCTGGTGGTTCACTGAGCCAAATACGATCCTTAATCAGGTATCGCTGAGCATCATGTTTGTATGCTCGGTGAGCACCTTGCTCTTCAACGGAAATCCACTGTTGCGCTACGATGGCTACTACATTCTCTCCGATATTTTAGAGATTCCTAATCTGCGGCAGAAATCAAGTTCGATTCTCAATCGCAAACTTGGTTTACTCTGCCTAGGTATCGAGCCCCCGGAAGATCCTTTTCTACCGCAAAAGAAACAGGGACTGTTCGCACTCTACAGCATCGCCGCCGTGCTTTACCGTTGGCTCATTGTCTTTGGCATCCTCTTTTTTCTTTACAAAGTTTTTGAGGGCACTGGTTTTGAAATTATTGGCCAGTTGATTGCGACCTTTTCTCTGTATGGCCTGGTCGTTCAACCGGTTTGGAAGCTTGGAAAATATCTATCGGTCCCCGGGAGGATCCACAGTATGAAAACCCCAAATCTCATTGGTACGCTGAGTGTGGTCGCCGTCCTCCTGGCCGTCTTCCTCTTCGTTCCCCTACCCCACCACGTGATCTGCCCGCTGGAAATTCAACCGCATCAGGCAGCCCGAGTCTACGTGGAGGTTCCGGGCATCTTGACCAAGACGTATGTGCAGTCCGGGACGATCGTCGAGAAAGGTGAAAAGCTGGCCGAACTCGATAATCTTGACATCGCCATGGAAACGGTGCGGTTGCGGGGGGAACTTTCTGTACTTCAAGAGGAAATCGCTCACCTTAATTTCGAACGAAATCAAACCCGCGGAGACGATGCGCGAAGGGCCAACAACGAACTGCTTGCCGCCCGCGAAAGAATGGCCAGCGCCCTGGAGCGACTCGATCAACAGCAAGGGGATTTGGCTCGACTGACACTGACCGCTCCCCGAGGAGGCTACGTGTTTCCACCGCCTTTCCACTCGGGGCAAGCCACCGTAGAAGGCTTGTTGCCGACGTGGTCTGGCACGCCGCTACAAAAAAAGAATCGGGGAGCGATGCTGCAAACGAGTGAGTTATTTTGTCAAATTGGTGACCCGACAGAGATGGAAGCCGTCCTGGCAATCGACCAATCGGACCGGAACTTTATCGCTCAGGATCAAGCAGTAGAAATCATCATCAACCATCTTCCAGACAAGACCTTTGAATCCACCATTGAGCAAATTGCAACGACCGAGATGACCGAACCACCGCAACGCCTGACCGAGCGGGCGGGCGGAGAACTGCTCACCCAAACCGATCCAACGGGCCGGGAACAATTAATGAGTACAACCTATCAAGCACGGGTTCTCCTGAACGACCCCGAACATCTCCTCCGCGTGGGACTTCGCGGACAGGCCAAAATCCATACCGCGCCCCGCACACTCGGAAGTCGCCTTTGGAGGCTGATCACGGAAACCTTTAATTTCAAACTCTAAGAAGCGGCAAAGCTTCTCTTTGGAAAAATCAGGGCAGCATCACCCGGCAACCTTCGCGCGAAGCTCGGTAAACGCCGAGGATCAGTTGCAGCGTCTGGCGGGCCAATGCCGAAGATCCATACCGCGGCTGCCGTTGCTGCTGGATTGCCTCCACGTAGTCAACAATACACTTTTCTAAACTTTCCTTTCGCTCGTCTGCCGCAGGACTTTCCAGCGGGAACGCAGCCTTTCCGGGCGTGTGCAACAGCAGCGGCGCGTCGGCTGAATCGACCCATTCGAGCGTGGCCTGGCTTCCGGCCAGGAGGCCAAGTCGCGGCCTAAGCGGATTGGCAGACAGGGTCCAGGCGTGGGACGCATTGATCCGCAGCGGCCCTTCAAAAGCAACCGTGTAGGAGACAAAATCTTCGCCTCGATCGGACGCCAACGTACCATCGGCAAAAATATTGAGCTGCGCAGTACTGGCATCCACCCAGACGGGTCGGCTGATTCCGGCAAGCCAGTCGAGGTGCTTGTAGACCATGTGGTAGCCGCCGTCGATCAGCACCCCACCACCGGCGAGGTCCCGTCGCGTTCGCCAACCGGGTTGCCGGTAACTGGCTGCATGGGCGGTGTAATTGTTTTCGACCAGCAGAAAGGGGCGTCCCAAAAGACCCTCCCCAACAACCTGACCGATCCGCTGCACGAGCGGATCATAGAGTTGATTCTGAATCACCAGAAACCGCCGATCAGCAGCGGCAGCACGCACCCCCAGGGCGTCCCAATCGGTGAGGGAGAGACTGCCGGGTTTTTCGCAAATCACGTGCTTTCCCGCGTCAATCGCGGCAGTCGCCACCGGATGGTGCAGGTGATGCGGCACCACGATATCGACCAGATCGATCTTCGGATCGGCAACAACTTCGCTCCAGCAACCGGCAAAGGGTCGCACCCCGGGATAGGCTGCAGCCACCGCTGTAACCGCGTTTGGATTGCGACCCACCAGCGTGATCGCAGCGACGTGAGGACTCCCGCTCAGAGCCTCCAAATGCGGCCGACACCAGCGACCGCTTCCTATCACCGCCACATGCATAGCCAATGCAACGTCACCATTCCCCGGGCGGCTAGCGCACAACCCGGTATAATTTATTTCAACTGGTCGAGGACAAAATCGTGGCCAATGGCACGGAAGCGGCCCCAATCACCACCCCCTGTCTTATCGTCCGGGAGGGATTTGAGCGCAGTGGCAACGCTCTGAAGTTCGTCCACCGGTATCCAACGGAAACCCGAGATGCCCTCCGTCTCGTCTTCCGCCACAGGTTCTCCTTCCACTCCGGGAATTTCAAATACAAAGGAGACGAAATGAACATCCTCCTCAGACTCCTCTGAATCCACGCCGTGAAACCGATAGCGAATGACCCCCAGGAAATGTTCGTTTTCCACGTCAAATTGGGTTTCCTCCTGCACTTCGCGACGAAGCGACGCCGGGACCGGTTCCCCCCAATCGATGCCGCCACCGGGGATGCGGTAAAGATCGGGAGGATACTTATGCTTGGTGTGGAGCAAAAGATCACCGTTGGGACGACGGAGCACAAACAGAATTTCACCCCGACGGTTTTTGAATGCTTTACGATAGAACCTGAGCGACCGCGACTCCATCGCCAGTTCAGCCTCGACCATGAGAAAGGGACCATAGCGGTTCTGCAGATCTTCGAGTTCCTCCGGAGCAATCAAATGGCCACCATCTAAACTGTCACCGTCATCGGACATTTTCCGGTCTCCTCGGACCTGGATCGGTAAAAAAGCAAAAAACTGGCTGTTTCACATCAGAATTTACTCGTTAGCGGTTCTTCGTGGCAAGGGATTCGCTGCATCCACTCCCGCGTGCAGCGGGCCGACCGGGGCCGTACGCGTCCCCTGCGCTAGCGCGTCTCCTCCTGTGGCAGGGGTCTGCGGTTAGGTTCTCCGGGAACCGGTCTGCAACGACCGCGTTTTATTTTGCTCATCTCTCTGACGGCCCCTTTACATCCCACCGTAAGGCTCATAAATTCAACCGCTTAGCATAATTTCAGTCCCCTTGATCGGTCGCCGAATCGGCGACAAACAGGTGGGGTGCAGTCAGCGTTTTTGGGAGGCTGCCGCACGGCGAGATCGCATCGTGTGTGGACCTCGCGGATGCGTTTGTTTTTAGATTTTATGAGGAGCGGTTAACAACGTGGCAAAGTCACAAGAAATCATTCGCATCCGGATGGAGGCCTATGATCACTCGGTCCTCGACCAGAGTGCGGTCGAAATTGTCGATACAGCAAAACGAACCAACTCAGAAGTCCACGGACCGATTCCGCTTCCCACACGCATTGAACGGTACACGGTCATTTCCGGTCCGCACGTGCATAAAAAATCGCGCCAACAATTTGAGATCCGAACACACAAACGACTGATTGACATCGTGGAAGCAACGGCCAAGACCATTGAATCCTTGAATAAATTAAGTTTACCCGCAGGGGTTGATATTAAGATCAAAGCATCGAGTCGTTAAGGAATGCATTTCCCAACGTCTGATGCAAAAAACGTAACGCACGATAAGAGGTTTTTAGGTCACGCATTAATATGTTTTGGAAGCATGGCGGGTAAGCTGCAGCCAGCAAACTGCTGAGTTGCATGTTCCCGCCTTGCAAAAGCACGTAAAAAGGTTCAGCCATGGCGATTGGATTACTCGGCCGCAAGGTCGGGATGACACAGATTTATGACAAGAAGTCGGGTATTGTTATGCCCGTAACCGTCATGCAGGCTGGACCCTGTCACGTGCTGCAGGTGCGTAGCCAAGATCGTGACGGTTACGATGCCGTTCAACTTGGTTATCTCGATAAACCCCGCCGATTGGCCCGTCGCAGTGAACGAGGCCACGTGGCCAAACTGGACAGCAAGCGGGCCAAAGCCCGCTCTCAGGCGGGAGTGGAAGTGGTGCCCAAGGCAGACTGCGAGCCGAAACGGTTCGTGCGTGAATTCCGCGGGGCGGCCCAAGGTGCCAGTGTCGGTGATGCCATCGGCGTCGATAGTTTCATGGAAATTCCCACGGTCGACATTGTGGGAACGACGAAGGGACGTGGATTCGCCGGCGTCATGAAGCGTCACAATTTCTCCGGCCAGCGAGCGTCACACGGTGTTAAAAAATGCCATCGTCATGCCGGGGGAACCGGTTGCAGTGCCTATCCTTCGCGTTTGTTTAAAGGCAAACGGATGGCGGGCCAGTACGGCAACGCCCGCTGCACAGCACGCAATTTAAAGGTCATTCAAGTGGATAGCGAAAATCAACTGCTGATTGTCCGCGGAGCGGTCCCGGGGCCCAATGGGGGCTACGTGATGATCCGAGAGACAAACAAACTTTAGGCGAAAAATAAAAGTGCAGCGCACAGGTGCGTTACGCTCAATGGTTGAAAAAATGGCGAGTGAGAAAAATGGCTGAACTGCCAATATTTGATAAATCGGGGAAAAAGGTTGGCACGTACGCCATTGATGCGCGTGAAATTGCGCCGAAAATCAACCGGCAGTTACTCCACGATGCGGTGGTGATGTATCAGGCCAATCACCGCCAGGGAACCTCGCGAACGAAGAGTCGGAGTGAGGTGAGTGGGTCCACCAAGAAGATGTATCGCCAAAAGGGAACCGGAAACGCGCGGGCCGGTTCGCGGAGAAGTGGCGTTCGTCGGGGTGGTGGGCATATTTTTGCACGTCGCCCCCGGAATTACTCGTACCGTCTACCCCGTAAAGCGGTGCAACTGGCAACGCGGATGGCCATTGCTTCGAAGATTTTAGATGATCAGATGGTTGTGATTGATCAGTTCGATTTCGACGCACCCGCGACCGGGGAAATGGCTGCCATTCTCAAATCACTTCAATGCGATGGTCAGACAGTACTGGTCACAACAGAACAACTCGACAACAACGTTTACAAAAGTGCGCGGAATATTGCCGACGTTTCGGTTTCACCCGTGAGTGATCTCAATGCCTTAAGTGTTCTCAAACCAAAAAAAATGGTCGTGACCCGAGCCGCACTTGACTGGATAAAGGATCGATCCAAAGGAGAGGCGGGGAGCTGACGATAGGGTGAATCAAACCGTGGACTGAGTAGATTATTACATTCGTACGTTTTTAAATCTTCGATCGACAGAAGTCTAATTAGATGGCGACAAAAAAAACAAAACAGAGCCAATCGACCCAGAAGCAACCGGGCCAGACGAAGATTCAGCTTGAACCCTATCAAGTTTTGCTCCGGCCACTGGTGACCGAAAAGGGTATGCACCGAAGCACGCGATTCAACGCCTATTCCTTTGAAATCAATCGGTTGGCCACGAAAGATGACGTTCGCGTGGCGGTCGAGAAACTGTTTGATGTCAAGGTTCTTAAGGTGCGGACGCAAAACCGTAAAGGTAAACCGCGACGGAGTCGTTTTCGCTATGGCTATACCAAGGACTGGAAAAAGGCGATTGTCAAATTGGATCCCGAGTATCGAATCAATTTCTTTTAGCGCATAAAACAAACATTTCGTTTTAATTTTTTGGGAATAAGCACATGGGCATCAGGCGATACAAACCGACTTCGCCGGGACGGCGAGGGGCGAGTGTCAGCGACTTCGCTGACCTGACGCCCGGGAGTAAGTCGCCCAAAAAGTTACTCAAGAGTAAGCGCAAAACTGGGGGCCGGAACAATCAGGGCAAGATCACCGTGCGACATCGCGGTGGCGGCCACAAGCAGAGGTATCGACTTATCGACTTTCGTCGCAACAAGGATGGCATTCCTGCCAAAGTGCACGCAATCCATTACGATCCGAATCGCTCGGCCCGAATCGCGCTGTTGCATTATGTGGATGGCGAAAAGCGATACATTCTCGCACCGCAGGGGCTCGAGATTGACATGCGTGTTCAAAGTGGTGCAGAAGCGGCACCCACGGTTGGCAATTGTCTTCCGTTGCGGAACGTACCGCTCGGCATGGCCGTACACAACATCGAGCTGCAACCCGGTCGGGGAGGGGTTCTCTGCCGTTCGGCAGGGACGAGCGCTGTCTTGGCTGCCCGCGAAGCGGATTGGGCGCAAATTAACTTACCGAGTGGTGAGATCCGACGCGTGCCAGCCAACTGCAGGGCGACGGTGGGCTCGATCGGAAATGCCGATCACATGAACATTGTTTTGGGTAAGGCGGGCCGTAAGCGTTGGCTCGGTCGCAGACCGCATGTCCGCGGCACGGCGATGAATCCCGTTGATCATCCACACGGAGGTGGGGAAGGACGCACAAAAGGGGGTCGCCATCCTGTGAGCCCAACTGGAAAGCCTGCAAAGGGTGGTGCCACCCGGTTTCGACGCAAGGCCTCGAATAAATCGATTGTTCGACGAAGGAAAACAAAGCGTTACGGACAACTGAAACTAAAAAAATAATACGTTAAGCAACCCGCAGGGCGAGAACCCGTCGGGGGACCGCACACAAGTGAGTTAAAAGGTAATCGATGGGAAGATCGTTAAAAAAAGGCCCGTATGTTGACCCGAAGCTTTATAGCAAGGTGGAAAAGCAAAAGGATCAGGGCGCGAAAGAACCGATCAAGACCTGGGCGCGGGCCTGTACGATCATTCCGGAATTCGTAGGACATACCTTCCTCGTACATAATGGCAAGATTCACATGAAAGTTTTTATTACCGAGGATATGGTCGGTCACAAACTAGGAGAGTTTGCACCAACGCGAACTTTCCGTGGTCACGCCGGAAAAGGGAAATAGTCCGGCGAAAGCCAATCAACCTAGCGCGACGATTCGCACCAAATTTTAGAGAAGACAAATGGGATTTCGAGCCAGTCATAAATACGCACGCATTAGCGCACGGAAGGTGCGTTCGCTGGCAGATATGATCCGCGGGCAGCGGGCAGACGTTGCGCTAGATATCCTTAAGTATCAGCCGCATCGCGGGGCCCGGTTGCTGGAAAAGGTATTGCGAAGTGCTTTGGGTAACGCCATGGATCCTGATCAGAACGCTGGGCAAGGTACTCGCGTGGAACAACTCGTCGTCCGCGATGCGCGAGTCGACGGTGGTCCAATGTTCAAACGGATGCGACCTCGGGCACGCGGCATGGCACATGTGATCAAAAAGCGATCCTCCCACATTAGCATTGAATTGGAATAGACGGATGGGACAAAAAGTAAATCCAATCGGTTTTCGAGCAGGCATTATGGAAGGCTGGAAAAGCCGTTGGTATGCCTCCAAGAAAGACTTCTCCGAACTGCTCGTTGAAGATTATAAGATCCGCAAGTACCTCAAATTAAAATGTCGGTTTGCGGGTATCTCCAAGATTGAGATCGAGCGCACGCGCGATGAAGTCAAAGTCTTGGTGTATGCTGCACGCCCCGGCATCATCATCGGCCGTAAGGGCCAGGAGGTTGAGCGATTACAGGGTGAACTTCAGGATCTCGTTGGTAGGCGAATCAATATTAAAATCGAAGAGCTTTCGCGACCTGGATTGTATGCCCAATTGGTTGCGGAAGATGCGGCAGAACAATTGCAGAAGCGGTCGAGTTTTCGCAGAACGATGAAACGAGCGATGGAAGCGACTATGGAAGCGGGGGCCAAGGGAATCAAAATCCAATTGGCCGGCCGACTTGGCGGTGCCGAAATGGCCCGCCGTGAGAAACAAATCCGCGGATCTATCCCACTCTCCACATTACGAGCAAAAATCGATTACGGTTTCACTGAGGCAAAAACGGCTCAGGGAAACATTGGGATCCAGGTTTGGATTAACCAAGGTATGTATCACGAAGAGGAAAAGACCGATGGCACAGATGCCGAAGCGGGTCAAACACCGAAAAGTCCAAAAAGGTCGTATAAAAGGTAAAGCCACACGCGGCAACCGCGTCGTGTTTGGTGACTATGGCCTCCAAGCTGCAGAAGGTGGCTGGGTCAGTGCCGCAACGATCGAGGCAGGCCGAATTGCCGCGCAGCAGTATCTGCGCGGTGAAGGAAGATTGTACATTCGCATTTTCCCCCATAAACCAATTACTTCCATTCCACTTGAGACTCGTATGGGCAAAGGTAAAGGTGAACCCGAGTATTGGGCCGCGGTCGTGAAGCCGGGGAGCCTGCTCTATGAAATTGGTGGCACGACCGAAGAGATCGCAAAAATGTGCTTTGCAAGACTTGCACACAAGATGCCTCTTCGCGTTCGTTTTATGAAGCGGAGGTCTGCCTAATCATGGTGATAACCAAAGCTATTGAATTACGTGAAATGAGTGACGAGCAACTCGGGTTGACCCTGGAGGAAACGTGTGAACATTTCTTCCGTTTGCGCATTCAGGCACAAACGGAGCGGCTTGACGCACCGAGCGAACTGAAGAAGAACCGTCGATTGATTGCGCGGATCAAGACCATTCAGCGGGAGCGCGAAGTCGCCCTCAGGAAAACCGGGATCAAGGGATCGGCCGCGATTCCGACAGACTAAGACGAACACGGACAAGCACAAACAAAGATTAAAGAGATTAATATATCGGGCCAAGTGGCCGACATGGGAGCATTCAAAATGCCAAAAAAGGTAGCAGTGGGAATCGTGACGAGGGACAGCGCGGCCAAAACGCGGCGTGTCGAGTTGCCGCGATTGATTCAGCACCCAAAATATAAAAAGTATCTGCGTCGGCGGACCATCTGCCAAGTCCACGATGAAAAAGAAGAGTCGAGGATGGGAGACACGGTGGAAATTATCGAGGCCCGTCCCTATTCAAAGACGAAGCGATGGGAACTCGTCCGAGTGGTCACAAAGAGTACGGCGGTCGATCTTGCAGCAATGAAGGCAGCCAAGGCCGCAGAAGCGGAAGCTCAAGAATCCTAAGCGGAACGAAACACGGAAAAACAGAGTTCGATAGAAAAATATGGCGTCCCGCGGGACGGAAACGAGCGTTGCGATGATCCAAATGCAAACCCGACTTAACGTGGCAGATAACACTGGCGCCAAAGAGGTCATGTGCATCAAGGTGCTCGGGGGTACGCGTCGCCGGACGGCAGGACTGGGTGATGTCATCGTGTGTAGTGTCAAATCAGTGATCGCAGGGAGCGATGTCAAGAAAAAAGCGATCGTGCGGGCGGTTATTGTTCGGTGTAAGTCACCAACCCGTCGTGAAGACGGCAGTTATGTCCGGTTCGATAGCAACGCCGTGGTCATCATTGACGGTGACCGGGATCCGCGTGGGACACGCATTTTTGGTGCTGTCGCTCGTGAGTTGCGAGAACGTCGGTTTATGAAAATCGTTAGCCTCGCGGGTGAGGTGGTGTAATGCATATTCGAGTCGATGATACAGTAGAAGTTGTTGCCGGTGCCGATAAGGGCACGCGCGGCCGAGTCCTCAAGATCGTTAAAGGAAACCAACGGGTTGTCGTCGAGGGCGTCAATCGCGTGAAAAAGCACGTTCAGCGAAGTCAAAAGAATCCACGCGGCGGTCAGCTTTCCAAAGAGATGCCGATCAGCATTTCGAATATTCGCTTGGTGTGCTCCGCATGTGGTAGCCTGAGTCGTACAGGTGTACGGTACCAAGCGGACGGCACAAAAGAACGCTTCTGCAAAAAATGTGGTAATGGAATTGGCGAAATTGCACCTGCCAAAGCAGCATACACAAAAAGTTAGACTGGATCACTAAAACAAGAAATTTGGACAATAAAGACTTAGGCTAAAAGATGGCATCCGTTCCGCGACTACAAGAAAAATATGAGAAGGAGATTCTTCCTGCGCTTGCAGAAAAAACAGGCCGGAAGAATCGACTGTCATTGCCGCGTTTGCAGAAAATTGTGGTGAGCATGGGAGTCGGGAGCGCAATCACGGAAAAGAAACACCTCGACATGGCAATTGCGGCTTTGACTGAAATTACAGGTCAGAAACCTTCGGTGCGACGGGCGACAAAATCAGTGGCGGGTTTCCGCCTTCGCGAAGGTTCGCCTGTCGGTTGTATGGTGACGCTGCGTCGAAGTCGAATGTACGAATTTCTGGATCGCCTGATTGCTCTGGCCCTTCCTCGCGTACGTGACTTTCGCGGACTCAAGCCGAAAGCATTTGATGGACGTGGAAATTATAGTTTAGGTCTGTCGGAACAGTTGGTTTTCCCAGAACTCAACCCCGATAAATATCTACTGACCCAGGGAATGAATATCGCATTGGTCACATCCACATTAGATAATTCCGAAGCTCGATTATTGCTCGAAGGCTTTGGTCTTCCACTTCAATCGGAAACAGAAGAAGCAACAAAAGCATAGTTGCAAAAACGTATTTAAAGACAACTAAACCACCATTAACCATTCAAACTCGTAATCACAAAATATGGCTAGCAAATCAAAAATAGCAAAGGCATTGAGACCACCGAAATTTTCGTCGCGCTCTGAAAGGCGCTGCAAATTATGCGGTCGACCGCGATCGGTCTATCGTAAATTTGGAATCTGTCGGATTTGTTTTAGAAATCTGGCAGATCGCGGTGTGATTCCTGGTGTCAAAAAAGCAAGCTGGTAAACTGGAGAAATTGCTGCGATGATGACCGACCCTATCGCCGACATGTTGACTCGAATTCGTAACGCGGTGCGGATTGAGCGACAGAATGTTGAAGTTCCTGCATCCAAAGTAAAACGTGGCTTGGCTGAAGTGCTCAAGCGGGAAGGCTATATCTGGGACTGGAATGAGTCGGAAGAAGATAAATTTGCGGTGATTCACATCGACCTCAAATATGGGCCTAACGGCGAGCGTGTGATCCGGCACATCAAACGGATCAGCAAACCGGGGCGTCGCATTTACAATGGGGCAACACAATTGCGGCCGATTCTCAACGGGTTGGGAATTTCCATTGTGAGTACGAGTCGTGGTGTTATTTCTGATCGGGAAGCCCGGCATCGGAATCTTGGAGGAGAAGTTCTTTGTGAGGTGTGGTAATTGGGGATGCCTTTGAGGCATCTGTGATTGAAAAAGAATTGAATAAGAAGCTCGCGGTAGAAAATAGAAAGATTGACTGAGATGTCACGTATAGGAAAACAACCGGTAGCCATTCCCAGCGGTGTCCAGGTGGCAACCGAAGGGAACAGTGTCACGGTGGAAGGACCGCTTGGCAAACTCAGCTTCACCCATCGCCCAGAGGTTCGGGTTGCCATTGATGCTGAAAAAGGAATTGTTATCGAACGCGATGGCGACGAAAAACAAATCCGAGCCTTTCATGGACTTACCAGGGCCCTGCTTCAGAATATGGTCATTGGAGTGACGAAAGGCTACGAAAAAAAACTAGAGATTGTCGGTGTTGGATATCTTGCGGCTGTGCAGGGACAGATACTTCAGCTGCGGGTAGGCTTTGCCAACGAGATACACAAAACAATTCCCCAGGGGCTCGATGTGACTTGCCCGGACCAAACGCACATTGTGGTCAAAGGAAGTGACAAGCAGATGGTGGGACAGTTTGCCGCCGAGGTGCGTGCCGTTCGCAAACCGGAACCTTACAAGGGCAAGGGAATCCGTTACGCCAATGAATACGTTCGTCGTAAGGCAGGAAAGGCTGTGGGAGCCTAACGCGTCTTTGATTGACCATAACCGTGACTAAACAATCGTAAAGAGTAATAAGTTTGAGCTAGCCATGAATCACGAACGAGCCATTCTCCATCAGCGGCAAAGAAGACGATTCCGCGTACGCAAGCGGATGCGGGGCACCGCAGAGCGTCCGCGGTTAAGCATTTCTCGTAGTCATCGTCATATTTTTGTGCAGTTGATCGACGATGCAACGGGCAAGACGGTTGCATCAGCCGGTTCAATGGACAAGGAACTGGGAAAAGCGATTACTTACGGGGGCAACAAAGATGCTGCGGCGACCGTCGGAAAGGCGATCGCCGAACGCGCAAAGAAGGCGGGCGTTCAAACCTGTGCGCTTGATCGTGGTCATTGTAAATTCCATGGACGTGTTGCTGCTCTTGCAGAGGCGGCAAGGGAAGCTGGGCTTCAGTTTTAAATTAAACCGTAAAGAAAAATGACCTTTTGGGGAGTCAATCGGCCGTGCCAATCAAAGCAAATAAACAAGCGAAGTCACCAGGAGAACTGGTCGACAAGGTGGTCAAAATCAAACGATGCGCAGCTGTCGTTAAGGGTGGTCGCCGCTTCAGTTTTGCCGCGATGGTCGTTGTCGGTAATGGGCAAGGTCGCGTGGGATGGGGATACGGAAAGGCCAATGAAGTACCTCCAGCGGTTGAAAAAGCGGTGAAAAGTGGTACTCGAAATCAGATGGAAATTCAGTTGTCTGAAAACACGATACCCCACACTGTGATAGGAAAATTTGGCGCCGCCCGTATCGTGTTGGTTCCCGCTTCGCCGGGAACCGGGGTGATTGCCGGGGCTGCCGTACGTGCTGTCTGTGAAGCTGCGGGGATTCACGACATTTTGACCAAGAGTTTTGGGTCCAATAATCCCGTAACGTTAGTCAAGGCAACAATTTCTGCTCTAGAACAATTGCGGTCGCGCAACGAAATTGAACGACTGCGGGGAGTTTCACTGTCATGAATCTTCACGATATCCATCGAGGAGTCCATAAATTCAAACACAGTCGTCGCATCGGGCGAGGGCCCGGATCGGGTCACGGCAAGACTGCAGGCCGAGGACACAAGGGCCAAAAATCGCGTGCGGGATATTCTCGCAAGGTTGCCTTCCAGGGGGGAGCCATGCCGATGATTCGCCGGATACCAAAACGCGGCTTCAATAACCGCTGGGCACCCGTGGTGGCGATTGTGAATGTGGAAGACTTAGAAAGTTCTTTTAAGAGTGGCGATACGGTCACGCCCGAAACAGTTCGGGCAAAGAAACTCATCCCACCGCATTTCGAAATGTTTAAAGTTTTAGGTAACGGGGAGTTAAAGAAGAAACTCACCGTCTCTGCACACCGATTCAGTAAAAGCGCTGAGGAAAAAATTCAAAAGGCAGGCGGGAGCACTACGCTGCTGCCAGGAAAAAAACCGGTCATAAAAAACAAAATGGGACATTCCACAGCCTCCCACTAGCGGGTGGCAGTCGGGGCAGTTTCGTTGCCACCACAATCCCTGTTGGGAGAGAAAGTGTGACCCGTTTGATACCGACCAAGGACGGATCGAAGTATGTTTGAGAAATTCCGCGTCGTCTTTACGATTCCAGAACTGCGGCAAAAAATATTTCTCACGCTGCTGTTTCTGGCAATTTATCGCGTTGGTTGGCAAATCCCGCTTCCGGTTGTCAATCAGGAAGCCATGACGGCCCACTTTGAATCGGGTGAATTGGCCGATCTATTTGCCGCGGTCTCGGTCTTCAGTGCGAGTCAGTTGAACCAGGCGACGATTTTCGGTTTGGGCATCATGCCCTACATCTCCGCTTCTATTATTTTCCAACTTCTGGGGAGCGTTTGGAAGCCGCTCGAAGAATTGAAAAAGGAGGGGGAAAGCGGCCAAAAGAAGATCAACGAATACACGCGGTATGCCACCGTCATACTTTGTCTACTGCAAAGCTATTTTTATCTGCGCTGGCTGATCAGCGCGTCGGCAAGCACGGCGAATCCGGCGCAACGAATGATCAATGAGGCTGTCTGGGAATCGATGCAGTCGGGCTTCATGGCAAGTTTTGGTTGGCAATTGGCAGCAGTGCTCACGATGACGGCTGGAACTGTGTTTTTGATGTGGCTCGGGGAACAGATCGACGAGTTCGGAATCGGCAACGGAATCAGTCTGCTGATCATGGCCGGAATTCTCGCACGCATGCCGGGAGCTGGATATCAGCTGATCAAATCGGCTGAATTTCAACTCGGTGGGGCCCCCGGAAAGCTTGGGATCGAACACTTGATTGTGCTGGCGGTTATCTTTGTTGCTGTCATTTTTGGCGTGGTCTATATCACGCAAGGACAGCGAAGGATCCCCACGCAGAGTGCGAAGCACGTTCGCGGGCGAAGGGTTTACGGTGGCAATCGTCAGTATCTACCGCTTCGCGTCAATCAAGCCGGAGTCATGCCGATCATTTTTGCAAGTAGCTTGCTGATGATCCCCATGATTCTCTTTAGCCAACTGGCAACGCGGTTTCCCAATAATGGAATCCTCGGTGAATTAAAAGCCATGTTTGAGAGGGGAGATTCATTTACCTATAATCTGCTCTACGTGGCAATGATTTATTTCTTTTGTTACTTTTGGACGGCTATCACTTTCAATCCAAAAGACATGTCTGAGAACCTCAAAAATTTTGGCACCTTCATCCCCGGTTATCGTCCTGGGAAGAGGACGGCAGATTATCTTGAAAAGGTAATGGTCCGTATCACGTACGTTGGGGCGGGATTTCCGGCGGTGGTGGCAATTATTCCGACGATTATTGCGTCTTCCATGGGAGTCCCCTTCATGGTGGCGAGTTTCTATGGTGGAACCGGGTTGTTGATTGCGGTGAGTGTCGCCTTTGACCTGGTTCAAAAAATTGATAGTCACCTTGTAATGCGAAACTACAAAGGTCTGCTCGAACGATCTTAATGCAGATTGTGCCATGCGTTTAGTACTGGTAGGACCACCCGGGGCAGGAAAAGGAACGCAGTCAGAGTGGCTTGCGGATTTCCTCTCGATTCCCCACCTCTCGACCGGAGATATGCTCCGCGAAGCAGTCCGTCAGGGCACGGACCTCGGGAAATTGGCGGCCGAACGGATCGAGCAGGGTGAGCTTGTATCTGACCAACTGGTGGTCGATTTGGTCGACGAAAGGCTGGGAAAAACAGATTGTAAGGACGGATTTTTGCTTGACGGTTTCCCGAGGACGGTCGATCAGGCCAAAATGCTCGACGACTTACTCGATCGACGTAAGGTAAAACTCGATCTGGTGCTGGAGATTACACTTGAGGAGGAAGTGTTGACGCAACGACTGCTCAATCGTGGTCGCAGTGATGACACTGCCGACACTATCAAAAATCGCTTTGTCGTCTATCAGGCAGAAACGCTGCCTTTATTAGATTTTTATCGCGATCATAAAATTTTAACGTCCATTGACGGGGATGGAACGCGCGAGGAAATTGCAGACCGCATTCGCAAGGTAATCGCTAACTTTTCGTCCGCAGGATCCTGACTCTTTCACTTCGCCAAAATGCCTTGAGAGCAATAGATAGATACCAACAATGTCCACTACATTAAATCTTAAATCCCCCCGTGAAATCAAGCTCATGCGACCGGCTGGACTTGCCGTGTGGCAGGGGCTGCAAATTGCAAAAGAACTGGCCGTGGCTGGCAACACCACGGGCCAAATTGATGCCGCAGTCAAAGCGTACTACAAGACAATTCACGGCGAGCCACTCTTTTTAAATTATCCCAATAGTACGCCAGGCAAACCCGTCTTTCCGGGCGTGACGTGCACTTCGGTAAACGAGCAAGTGGTTCACGGCATTCCCGGCGATTATGTGCTGCAAGAAGGCGATGTGATCAGCATCGATACCGGCTGTCGCATCCACAACTGGTGCGGCGACTCTGCGGTCACACTGCCCATTGGTAAAATCGATCCTGCTATTGAAAAACTGTTGGGGGTAACCGCCAACACGTTACAGTTGGCTATTGATCTCATGCCGCTCAAGGAAATGTGGAGCGAGGTTGCAGCCGAAATGGAAACCTATGTCCTCGATGCTGGATTCACAACCGTAGAAAATTTCATAGGACATGGAATCGGCAAAAATATGCATGAACCACCTCAGGTTCCTAACTATAGAAGTAAAACGCTCCGCCCGAAGGATGATTTTCGTCTCGAACCAGGTATCGTGATCGCGGTCGAACCGATGGTCAACTTGGGTACGAAACGCGTGATTGCAGAACCCGATCACTGGACGATGTCGACCGCAGATAGAAAACCGAGTGCCCACTTCGAACATACGCTGGCAATCACCGAAGAGGGAGTGCGAATACTTACTGAAGCCCCGACCGATCCGGCGGAGTTGGAGATGCTTTTGCCCGGAGCTAAAAATTAAAAGTGGGGACGTACGTTCCCGATGAGCCTTTTTCTTAGGAGTTTGTGATGTCGCATGATTCTTCCGGTCAAATTGATACCGTGATGCAGGAAGAACGCCTCTTCCCGCCATCTCCAGCATTTGCACAATCGGCGCATATTGGCTCGCTTGAGCAATATGAGGCACTGTGGAATGAAGCGGGCACGGATAGTGAAGCCTTTTGGGGCAAACTGGCGAAGGAGGAACTCCACTGGTTTGTGCCTTATTCGAAGATTCTTGATTGGCAAACTCCCCTGGCGAAGTGGTTTGTCGGCGGCAAGACCAACGTTTCCTACAACTGCCTCGATGTACACCTCAATACGGACAAGCGGGACAAAACTGCGATCCTCTGGGAAGGAGAGCCTGGAGACAAGCGCACGCTGAGTTACGCTGAGTTACACGAGCAAGTCTGTAAGTTTGCCAACGTCCTCCGCGAGCAAGGAATCAAGCCGGGGGACGTGATTTCAATCTATATGCCGATGGTTCCGGAACTGGCGATTGCCATGCTCGCCTGTGCCCGCGTGGGCGCGGTTCATTCAGTCATTTTTGGAGGATTTTCAAGTGAAGCGATTGCCGACCGCAATAACGACGCCTCGGCAAAAATGCAGATTACGGCCGACGGCGGTTGGAGAAGAGGAAAAGAACTTCCCCTCAAGGCGACGGTAGACGAAGCCTTGAAAAAATCCCCTACGGTCCAGTCCTGCATCGTTCTCCGCCGCACCGGTGGCGAGGTGCACATGGTCGAAGGGCGTGATCATTGGTGGGACGCCTTGATGGAAAACGCATCGGCCGATTGTCCAGCGGAAGAGCTTGATAGCGAACACCCACTATTCATCCTCTACACCAGTGGCTCAACCGGTAAACCGAAGGGCATCAAGCACACAACGGCTGGTTACAACCTCTACACAAAAATGACGACCCGCTGGGTATTTGACCTTCAGGAAGATGATGTCTACTGGTGTACTGCCGATTGCGGTTGGATCACGGGACACAGTTACATCGTCTACGGACCGCTCGCCAATGGAGCGAGCGTCGTCATGTACGAGGGCGCACCGAACTGGCCCGACGAAGGAAGGTTCTGGGAAATTGTCGAGCGGTATGGAGTGACCATTTTCTACACCGCACCGACCGCGATTCGCGCCTTTATCAAGTGGGGCGATGATTTTGTAAACCGAGCCGATTTGTCGAGCCTGCGGTTGCTTGGCACCGTCGGAGAAGGAATCAATCCAGAAGCTTGGATGTGGTACCATCGCGTGATCGGGGGTGAACGGTGCCCGATCGTCGACACGTGGTGGCAAACCGAAACGGGAGGAATCATGATGAGTCCCCTGCCTGGCGCGATTCCGACCAAACCGGGCAGTTGCACCAAACCACTGCCTGGCATCGTTCCAGAAATCGTGGACGAAGCGGGTAAGCCCGTGGAACCGGGTAAAGGTGGCTGGCTAGTGATCGCGCAGCCTTGGCCTGGCATGCTCCGGGGTATTTGGGGAGATCAAGAGCGGTACGAGGAGCAATATTGGAGTAAGGTGCCGGGCAAATACCTCTGCGGCGACAATGCCCGCTGCGATGCAGATGGCTATTACTGGATCATGGGCCGGATTGATGATGTGTTGAATGTCTCCGGACATCGGCTCAGTACGATTGAGATCGAGAGCGCCCTGGTTAGCCATCCCGACGTTGCCGAGGCGGCGGCTGTGGGACGACCGGATGAACTCAAAGGAGAGGCCATCGCCGTCTTTGTGACCCTCGCCAATGCCAAACCGAGCGACGAAACGCGTGCTAAATTGAAGCAGCACGTACGCAAAGAAATCGGAGCGCTGGCCCAACCGGACGACATTCATTTCACCGGATCCCTACCCAAAACACGAAGCGGGAAAATTATGCGGCGGCTTTTGCGCGATATCGCGAGTGGTACGGAAACGGTGGGGGATACCTCAACGCTTGAGGACTACAGCGTGATGGCAAAGTTGCGTGGAAATGACGAATCCTGATTGCGCAGCGCAATCAGAGATTGCGTAGCACTTTCTCCGCCTCGTGACAGAGACGGTCTGCCTCCGGCTGATCTGCTGCTTCGGACATGATGCGGATGATCGGCTCCGTATTGCTTGCCCGCAATAATAACCAGCGATCTTTCCAATCCAACCGCAAACCATCAGGTTGAGTCGCCGCTGCGTCCGCAAAGTGCTTTCGAACCGCTGCTTGCCCCTCTGCAAGGCGATCGCCGGGAAAGGTGAGTTTCCGTTTCGACATCTCGTAGCGGGGCATTTCAGCAGCCAGATCACCGATCGACATCTGTCGCGTGACCATCGCTTCGAGCAGGTAGGCCATCCCGATAAAACTGTCCCGCACCAATCCAACCCTAGGATCGATCACACCACCGTTACCTTCTCCGCCAATCATCGCCTCGGTCGCAAGCATCTGATCTACAACATTCGCTTCACCGACCGCAGATCGACTGAAAGGCACCCCGTAGCGAAGTGCCAAATCTTCTGACATCCGACTCGTCGAGCAGTTGGTGACCACTGCCCCTTTTCGCTTTCGCAAAAGATGATCCACGCAAAGTGCCAATGTGTATTCCTCTCCCAAATAGCGACCCTGGGCATCGATCACTGCCAAGCGATCTGCATCCGGATCCTGACAGAAACCGACGTCCACTCCTTCAGCAGGCACCTCTGCAGAGAGTTCCGCTAAATTTTCTTCTGTGGGCTCGGGAGCATGCGCAAAGTAACCATCAGCCGTACCACCCCGGAGGATGACCTCGCAACCAAGTTTCTCCAGAAGGCACTGGCCCAGTATCGATCCGCTTCCATGGTTTGCATCCAAAAGGACCCGCACCTGGGCGGCGCGGATTTTATCGACATTCACTTGTGCTGCAATTTTTTCCCAGTGGGCCAATGTGGTATCGCCGTAGGCTGTCACGATGCCCTTGCGCTGGGAACCCTCGGCGGCCACTGAGCGGTCGAGATAGGTTTGCCGTACCGCATCGCCGATATCCGCTGGAACAACACGACCGTCCCCAGCGAAGAGTTTCATCCCATTGTAGGGAGCCGGATTGTGGCTGGCCGTAATCTGGATGCCTCCGGCGGAACCACTCTCTCGGACCAAAACACCTGTGGTGGGCGTCGCCGCAATTCCTGCGTCAAGGACATCCCGTCCGGTCCAACTGAGTCCCGATTTGATGATATCCGCCAGCGGGGGGCCATTGGCCCGCCCGTCGCGGGTCAGTACCAAAGGTCCGGGGGGAAGATGGCTGGAAAACGCCTGGACATAGCCTGTGGCGACTTCACCGGTCAATGATTCTCCCACGATTCCCCTCAGGCCGGACACGCTGATAATCAGTTCGCTCACGTTGAGACTCCAGAAAAAAAGGGGTTTGAAATCTTGAGCAGTATACGAACTCCACATGGAGGTCACCAAGGACCCGCGACCCTTTTCTCTTCTGCCAAAGCGCGGCACAATGTAACCTTTGTGGGCGGCTCGTTCTTTTACTGCCACTGGAAATACATCATGGAATCACAAGATTCGCTTCTTTTACTGGAAGCAGCGAAACAAGCAGGAAATATTTCCTCGGCTGCCGCCGAAAACATACGATCCTGGCTGACCAACCCGAAGTATCAGAAATTTGCACCAGACGTTGTAAAACACCTTGAAAAATCGCAATTTACAGAACTCAATAAAGCATTCTGGAAAGTGTTGGAGTTCGGCACCGGGGGGCGCCGGGGAGAAATGTATCCGATTGGGACGGCGGTCATCAATCGGCGAACGATGGGCGAGAGTGCTGCAGGGCTGGCCACCTACGTGAAAGCCAGCACGGAGTCACAAGCCGATCTTGCCTGTGCGATCGGCTACGACACGCGTCATCAATCAGCCGAGTTTGCCAGGCTTTGTGCAGAGATTATGGTTGCCGCGGGTTTTAAGGTTTACTTTTTACAAGGATTCCACAGCACCCCCTGCGTTTCCTTCACCGTGCGCTATAAGCAGTGTGCCTGCGGGATCATGATTACCGCCAGTCACAATCCACCGAGCGACAACGGTTTTAAAGCGTATTGGAAAAATGGGGGTCAACTGGTGCCTCCGCACGACGCAGGGGTGATCGAGCAGGTAATGAACGTCGAAACCATCGTGCAAGAAGATTTCGATCGCGGCGTGGCCGAAGGCAAGATTACACTCTGCCAAGAAGAAATCGATCCGGCGTATATCGATGCCGTTGCCAATCAGGCGTTTCCGGGACCGCGGAATGCCAAAATTATTTATTCTCCGCTGCACGGTGTCGGCAGCTCGGCCGTGCTGCCTGCCCTGGCCAGAGATGGCTTTGTGGATGTGGAGGAATTTGGACCGCATGCGACGCCCGATGGTGACTTTCCCAACGTCCCGGACCACGTTTCGAATCCAGAAAACGTCGCCGTTTTTGATGCGATCATCGAACGGGCCCGCAGCGTCGGCGCGGACTTAGCCCTGGCAACCGATCCAGACTGCGACCGCATCGGTTTTGCGGCGCCCGTAACCCTCGACAGCAGTGGGCCCTGGGAAACTTTCACGGGAAATCAAATTGTTGCATTGCTCGGCGAATTTATCCTCTCTCGCCGCCAGGCCGCCGGACAACTCTCTAGCGACCACTACGTGGTGACCACACTCGTTACAACCCGCTTGCTCGAGCGCATCGCCCAAGCCTACGGAGTCGGTTTTTATGGTGATTTACTGGTAGGCTTTAAGTGGATTGCCGACACGATCGATCAGCACGACCCGAGTCTCTTCGCCTTCGGCGCCGAAGAATCACACGGTTATCTCGTCGGTGAGTATGCCCGCGACAAGGATGGACCGGTGGCGGCGATGCTGGCCGCCGAAATGGCCGCGGAATGTAAAGCCGCAGGGATTACGTTGCGCCAGCGATTGGAAAACCTGTTTGGCCGCTTCGGTTGCCATGCCGAGAAAACGATCTCGGTCTACAAGCGAGGCGAAACGGGCATGGAAGAGATGCTGGCGGTCATGGATCGATTCCGCGGGCAGCCGCCTGCAGTCCTCGCCGACATGCAGGTGATCGGAATCCGCGACTATTTAAATCAAACGCTGACCGATGCTGCGGGGAATGTTGGATCGCTCGTCGGGCCACACGGGAATCTGCTGATTCTCGATTTTCAGGCCGATGGCAACTATGTCGCAATCCGCCCATCGGGTACCGAACCGAAAATCAAGTTTTACCTGTTCGTCCATCATCCGCCGGAGGATGGGGCAGATATCTCTGCTTGTCGGCAGCGGCTTGAGGCAAGAATGAATGACTTGGCCGATGATCTGATCAGTTATGCCGAGAAGTAACCCACCCGGCTCCGCTTCGTATTCCCTAGCGGCGGGTTGAGACTGCCCATTCCCATGGTAAAGCCTAGGCAACCACTTCTTTTGCCTGCTTCATGGCTCGTCGGCGTGCCGCAAAGCGTTTAACGAGTTCATCTACCATCACGCCGAGTAAAATCACAATCCCGATGACCGCTGGCTCAAGCTGATCATCGATACCGAGCATACTGATGGAGTTCATCAGCAAACGCATCAGCGCCGCGCCCAAAATAATTCCAAAAATGGAACCTTCTCCTCCACGGAGGCTGCAGCCTCCAAGCACCGCTGCCGCAATGGCATACAATTCGTAGAAGTTGCCGAAGCTATCCGGTTGAATCGATCCGTAATCCAAGGCAAAAAGCAGTCCGCCAAACCCGCTGATCAGCGAGCAAAGGACATAGGCGAGCACAATCATCAACGAGGTATTGATACCGCTGAATCGTGCTGCCTGTTCATTGCGTCCAAGCGCTAGCAGATAGCGACCGTAGATTGTTTTGTTGAGAAAAATGGAAGAGACGACACCAAGTGTGACAAGGATCAGAAAGGCAACCGGTACATGCTTCGCCCAGGATACGCCTGCCATTCCTGGCAATTGGGACATATTCCCTACCATCACTTTGAGACCTGAAAACACTTCATTCCCATAGCCCATCGTCTTATCTGAAACGACCCATCGCGCAAGGCCACGGTAAATCATTAATCCACAGAGTGTAACTACAAATGGCTGTAGCTTGAGTCGCGTGATCAACACCCCATGCGTAACGCCTACGCAGAGTGAAAGGGCAAAGATCGCAAGTAAACCCACAGCCAACGAAAATGACAATTGCACCACAATGAACGGAAGCAACGTTGCCACTAGTCCGATTAACGATCCAATCGATAGATCAATGCCACCGGTAATGATCACAAAGGCGACGCCAATCCCAATGATCCCGTAGAGTGACGCCCGCTCAACAAGATTGAACATGTTGTAGGCGGTAAGGAAGTTCGCGTTCCCTATCGCAGTTGCCATGAAAACAACCAGTAGGATGCTCAGAATTCCAATGTTTTTTTTCATCTTTTAATGCATCACATCTAATGGTTTACAGAAGTTAGCCTGCTGCCACTGCGCTATTACCGATGGCCCGTTGCATAATCGCCTCTTCACTCAGTTCATCCCGCAACAGTTCGCCAGTAATCTGCCCTTCGTGCATCACGAGCGTGCGGTCTGACATCCCCAAAATTTCTTCCATTTCGCTACTGACGAATAAAATTGCAACCCCCTTTTTTGCAAGTTCGTCCATCAGAGCATAGATTTCCTGTTTGGCGCCAACATCGATGCCACGGGTCGGTTCATCCAGAAGCAAGACTTTCGGTGTAATAGCCAACCACTTGCCCAGGACCACCTTTTGCTGATTGCCACCAGACAAATACTGCGCAAGCTGATGCTCGTTGGGTGTTTTAATCCCCAACCGTTCAATCATAAAGGCTGCATCTTTTGCCTCCTGCGCCGCATTCAGAAATCCTGCTTTTTTTTGATATTGCCGGAGTCCGGCAAGACCAATGTTTGTGCGGACCGTCATCTCGAGGATAATTCCCTGCTGCTTGCGATCCTCCGGAACGAGGGCGATTCCCGACTGAATGGCATCGAGTGGACTGCGTAGGGAGATTTTCCGTCCATCCACAGATACCGTTCCCGAAACTGCCGGTTCGACCCCAAAGAGTACCTCAAACAGTTCCGTTCGGCCTGCACCGACGAGTCCAGCAATTCCGACAATTTCTCGAGAGCGTACTGCGAAATTCAAGCAACAACCAGGATTGGCTGGTGTCCGTAAGTCTTTGACTTCGAGCGCAATATCTCCAGCATCATGGGGTGTGCGTACATAAAATTGAGAAATGTCGCGACCGACCATCAATTGCACCATACGGCTATGATTGATTTCGTCACCCATCAGGTCGCCCGCATTCTCACCATCGCGAAAGACCGTCACTCGATCTGCGAGTTCCTTTATCTCGCCGAGGCGATGGGAAATATAAATCACACTCACACCACGGCCGCGCAGACCCTTCACTACTTCCATCATCCGCTCGGTTTCATGCTGTGAAAGACTCGATGTCGGCTCATCCATGATCAGCACCTGCGCATTGACCGACAGCGCTCGAGCGATTTCCACCAATTGCTGCTGTCCAATGGAAAGCGTATCGACAATCGCATCTGGCGAAACATCGAGCCCTAAACGCGCAAGTAGCAATTGCGCATCGTCTCGAGTCTTTTTGCCATCAATCAAGCCGCAGCGCAGAGGCTCGCGGCCCAAAAAGATGTTTGCGGCGACACTGAGGTTGCCAGATAAGTTGAGTTCCTGATGAATAAGTGCGATACCATTCGCCTGCGCAGCGTGAACCGAATCCAGCCTGACTTTGCGACCGCCGACGTGGATGGATCCTTCGTCCGGCAACTGCACACCGGCCAGAATCTTCATCAACGTACTCTTACCGGCTCCATTTTCGCCGATCAGGGCAAGAACTTCTCCCTTGGATAGCGACAGGTGCACTTTGTTGAGTGCCGTGACGCCGGGAAAACGCTTTGTGACGTTCTCCACGACCAGCAGCGGAGACGTGTCGGGAGCGTTCATGGGGTTTCCGTCGGTTTTAGTTCACCTTCGGTGCCTGCTTACGTGGCATCACTTTTTTATAATCTAGAGAGATTCATTGGCAGATTTCTCTGAAGAAGCTGCCCCGTCCCCTGCTGCCGAATCCTCTGTCGCTAAAAGGCGTTTTAGTTCCGCCCGAAAGGCATCCACATTGTCATGACGAATCTGGCGGGCCGGAATGTAGAGAATCTTGCCTTCAGGAATCACCGAATCGTCACCCTGGGCCAACCCCGCGAGGACTCGAACCGACTCATAGCCGTACTTGTAGGGATTCTGAACAACCGTACCGTATATTTCTTTGTCCTTGATGCCCTGCAGGGATCGATCATGCTCATCAAAAGCGACAATTTTTATTTCACCGACCTTCCCCGCTTCGCGGACTGCATCGAGCATCAGCGGCGGGTTATAAGCAAACAGACCGACCATGCAGCCGAGATCATCATACTTTGCCACTGCATCCTGCGCATTAGCCTTTGCCTTGCCAAAGTCAAAACCATCGGTTCGCGTGTCGAGAATCGTGTATTTTTCGCCTTTGATCTCTCCGGCACTCGGCTCGTCATAACGGCTTTCGTCGGGTTCTCGATCCATCAGTTCGTCAATCACACCCTGGCGGCGCAGACGTGAATTGGCTTGGCCGAGTCGCCCCACAAAAATCATCACACTACCCCCTCCTGGCATGGCTTCTTTTACCAGTTGGCCACACATTCGGCCCGCCGTGTAGTTGTCCATACCGATGTAGCACAACCGCTCACTTTCAGGGGCATCCGAGTCGTGCGTGATGAGCTTCGTACGCTGTGCGATTTCAGACAGGAGGTCGCCCTGGTTATCCGGATCGATCGGACTGATGGCGATTCCGTCGATGCCCTGCGCCAAAAGATCCTGACAAATACGTTTCTGGTCTTCGACACCGTTTGCCGGCATCTGGATGTTGACATCGGCATTGAATTTTTGCGCAGCGTCCGCAGCTCCCTTTTCCGCAAAAGTCCAGAAGGAAGCAATGCCATTGGTGATATAGGCGACCTTTGGCGGAGCAGTCGTCCCGGTTTTCTCCGTCCGGTTTTCACTGCAACCAACAAGAACAAAACAGGTCAGCGTAATCCACCCCATGCTGAGAATGCGTGATAGCTTGCTTGACATCAAAATCCCCTTTCGCTCCAGAAAAATGTCCTAACACCAGGGAGGAACTGTAACTTCGCGAAAAGACTGATTTTAGGTGCGTTGGCAATCGTCAGCAAGGGTTCACCACTGGCAGCGGCCGAGCAGAGATTCAATTTATCGCAACCCCGACTCAACTCTTGGCGCACCGGGGACCGATTCTACTTTTGGAAAAAGATGCACTGCGACCCGAAGGAAACCTGCCCGAGAGAGGGAATGAAAAATTGGCCCACAGATGAAAATCCACCTCCCAACAACGTCTTTCGCCACCGCTGCAACGACCGCACTCCCCGCGGGGGACAGGGCGCAAGGCACTGTGTTTGGTCACTGGCAACTGGACAAACTCCTTAACCCGGAGGGAGACCAGAATAAAATTATCCGCTATCGAGCATCGCCGATCGGCACACCACAGAACTCTCAATACTTCGTGCATACGCCCCGCGATCCATCATCCAAGTCGGCCTTATCCTTGCTGCGCCGTGAATGGCTGATCAGCCAACAGATCACAAACCCTCATCTGCTCCCGGTGCTCGATGCTTATCTGAACGCAGCACCTTATTTCATCGTCACGCCCCAACTTCCCGGAAGCAGACTGTGTACAGTTCTCGAGCAAAGACAAAAGCTCGATCTCCATCATGCCCTTTGGATTCTTCGCCAAGTGGCCCAGGCTCTTTGTGCACTTCATACGCACGACTGGCTGACGCCTTTGCTCAATCCAGAAAACATGATTCTCGAACCTGATGGACACCTCACCCTCATCGGTGTCGGTCATGCCCAACAATTCGAAACGGAAACAGAAATGGATTACTCTGAGAAGATTTATGCTGATATCTGTCGGCTCGCAAGACTCTTTCTTCAAATGCTCGGCAGCCATGCGTTTTGTGTGGGCAATCGCCATGAGAAAGGGTGGCACAGAACCGAGTCGGCAAGTCTGCTCCACGGATTGTCGCCTTCGATCGCAACTCTCCTAACCGAGATGCTCAACCCCGGTAAGCCTTGTGGTAAGCATTCGGTCAGGCTGCTTGTAGAGCGTCTGGTACGACTTGAAATTGAATCTTTGTCGAAGTCCGCCTAGGCAGCCTCAGTAGCTACTGCCACTTTTGCGAATATGAACCATCGGGCGGGCGTCGCTCAGCGACTGTCCGTCGATGACTTCGGCGACAAAGATCAGATGATCGCCCGACTCGGTATGCGCTTTCGGCTCGCAGACAAAATGGCCGACAACTCCCTCAGCCAACAAAACAACGCCTGTTGCATGTCGCGAGCAAACGAGATTTTCAAAGGCGGGCTCACCCCTGTCGAAACCCCGGCCAAAATGACTCAGCAAGTGCTTTCCCTCTTCGGAAACGACATGGAGGGCAAATACTGTCCCCGCCTTGAGCCAGTCGGCAAGATATCGACCCTGATTCACGGCGACGGTGACCATGGGTGGATCAAATCCTGCCTGCATCACCCAACTGGCAAGCATTCCCGTCTCATCGTCACCATGTTTCGCTGAGAGAATATAAATGCCACTCGGCACTTTTCCGAGAACAGAGAAGAACGAATGATCAGGGGAAGTCGATTCCATAGAAGCACCTTCAAGAGAATGATCTTAACGCGTTTATTTGAAATCACTTTTTGGGTGGGCGACCCAGTTTTTCTTCGACAACGGTCCCCATCGAGTGCAAGCGATAATCCAATCTACTGCGGTCAACAATTGCTACACAGCGGGCAACAAAAGAACTGACGCTCTCGCTCTGGCCCATGGATGTGATGTTAAATTTCATTAAAACATCGTCTATTTGCTTCCAAAAAACGACCCCGGGCCCCCGCCTGGGGCCACACACTCCGCCTGACTGTATTGACGCATCGTACCCCTCGGGTACGATGGGGCGTGTGAGTCGCAGCCTTGTGGCCATGCTCATCATACTCGATCATCGATCACCGAATCAGGAGGTTCCCCCGTGGGCTGTAGCGAACGTCGTAAAGAAATTAATCGCCGTAGGCATCGCAAGAAAAAGTTAGCCAAACTTACATCGCGTGCAGAAAAGGCGACTGTGTCCGAGAAGCAGCATATCGCCACAAAAATTCGGGACCTCACACCAGGTGCACCGGTCATTATTGATCGGCTGGGTCTTGAACAGCGGTAAGCTTCCGATCACCTGCGGGCCATCGTCGGCAAGAGTGGTTGGCGCTGGACCCTACTCGGTGCTTGCTATCGACGCTTTGACATTCTCGAATACAAAATCTCCGTGGGCGTAGTCGATGTTAATCTCCGCGCCTTCGTCAAAGACCCCCTTAAGAATTTCTGTCGCCAGGGGATTTTCAATTCTTTGCTGAATCACTCTTCGCAGGGGCCGGGCGCCAAAAGCAGGGTCGTAGCCTTCGGCAGCCAGATGTTTCTTGGCCTCTTCTGTCAAATGCAAATAGAGATGCAGTGCTGCCAATCGTTTCTGTAAAAGCGCAATTTGCAGGTCGACGATTTTCGCAATATCTTCTCTACGAAGCGGATGAAATACAATCGTTTCATCGATGCGGTTGAGAAATTCGGGCAGGAAGTACGCATGCAGCGACTCATGAACGGCCTCACGAATTTCATCGTCACCACCACCTTGTTGTCCAATCTCCTGGATCATCTGACTTCCCACGTTGCTGGTCATAATGACGAGCGTATTGGTGAAATCGACTGTATGTCCCTGATTATCGGTCAATCGTCCGTCATCGAGGACCTGAAGCAATATATTGAATACATCGCGGTGTGCCTTCTCAACCTCATCGAGTAACACAACGCAATAGGGTCGGCGGCGAACTGCCTCGGTGAGTGCTCCACCCTCTTCATAGCCGACGTAGCCGGGAGGCGCTCCGATCAGTCGGCTCACTGCGTGTCGCTCCATGTATTCGCTCATGTCGATTCGCACCATCGCCGACTCGTCGTCAAACAATATCTCTGCGAGGGCTTTGCAAAGTTCTGTCTTACCAACACCCGTTGGACCGAGCATCAAAAAAGAACCAATCGGACGATTAGGGTCCTGTAAACCGGAGCGACTGCGACGAACGGCATTGGAAACGGCTTCCACCGCCTCCTCCTGACCGATAACGCGCTGATGAATGCGGTCTTCCATCACAAGCAGCTTCGCTCGCTCGGTCTCCATCATCCGGCTCACCGGGATTCCAGTCCACGCCGAAACGATACTTGCAATTTCGTCTTCGGTCACCTCCTGACGCAGGAGACGCTTGGTTGTTTCAGTGGATTGATCGCTTGCTGCGGGAGCATCACTCTGAGAGAGCTCCAGTTCTTCCAGCCGTTTCTGTAAATCTTTTCTCTGTACATCGAGTTCATAGAGCTGCTGATAATCTTGCTCGGAAACGGCGCCACCCGAGGCGGAAACTTTTTTGATCGCGACATCACGACGTTCAAAATCCTGCTCCAGTTTGACCAACTGCTCACGGACCTGTTGGACGTTTCCCAGCCCTGATTTTTCCGCCTCCCACTGCTCCCTGAGACTCGCCCGCTGCCGACGGAGCAACTCCATTTCTTCCTCTATTTCCGCCAGCCTTTCCTTGGCGTGACTCTCGGTCTCTTCGGCGAGTTGACGCTGCGAAAGTTCGAGTTGGGTGAGCCGCCGCTGCACTTCATCAATCTCCTGCGGCACACTCTCTAATTCCATTGCCAAGCGACTGGCTGCCTCGTCGACTAGATCAATCGCCTTGTCCGGGAGAAAGCGTTCCGTGATATAGCGATTGGCAAGTTCAGCGGCCGCGACCAAGGCGGAGTCCTTGATTTTGACTCCTTTATGGTGTGCCTCGTACCGCGGCTTGAGTCCACGGAGAATGGCAATCGTATCTTCCACCGAAGGCTCACCGACAAAAACGGGTTGGAATCTGCGCTCTAGGGCCGCATCTTTCTCAATGTATTTGCGGTATTCGTCGAGTGTCGTCGCACCGATGCAACGAAGATCGCCCCGGGCAAGCGCAGGCTTGAGTAAATTGGCGGCATCGCTCCCCCCCTCGGCTGCTCCGGCACCGACCACCGTATGCAGTTCATCAATAAAGAGGATGACTCCCCCCGCGGCGTCCTGAACTTCGCGGAGCACTGCCTTCAAACGCTCTTCAAACTCGCCGCGGAACTTGGTGCCGGCAATCAGGGCCCCCATATCAAGCGCCACCACCCGTTTGTTTTTCAAGCTTTGTGGCACATCCGCTTGAACGATACGCACCGCCAAGCCCTCCGCAATTGCGGTTTTACCAACCCCCGGTTCGCCGATAAGCACTGGATTGTTTTTCGTTCTTCGCGAGAGCACCTGAATCACACGGCGGATTTCTTCGTCGCGGCCGATCACAGGGTCTAACTTATCCTGACGCGCCCGTTCGACTAAATTGATACCATACCGCTTGAGTGCTTGAAATTTTTCTTCCGGATTTTGATCCACCACCCGCGTGCTTCCTCGCACCGCTTGGAGCGCCTTGAGAATGTCATCCACATCAATCGCGCAAAGCTGTAAAAGAGCTTTTGCTTTTTCATCTTCCTTTGCCAGGGCAAGAAACAGATGTTCGGTCGAAAGATATTCATCTTTCATTGTGGCTGCTTCACCTTGCGCAGCGTTGATTACTTTCTGTAGGGCCTGCGAGACGGATGGCTGACTTCCGACAGAGCGCGGAAGCTGGTCCAGTTCACTTTGGACAATTTTCTGCAGTTGTCCTCGATTGGCACCAATGCGATCGACGATTGGAACCACGACGCCATCCTTCTGATCAAGCAGGGCGGCAAGCAAATGCACTGTGGTCACTTCGGGATTCCCAGCCTGGAGCGTCATTTGCTGGGCCGCCTGAATCGCCTCCTGTGCTTTGATCGTTAATTTATCGATGGGTATTGTCATTGGTTTAATTTTGTACTCTTCGCGCAGCAGCATATGCTGTGCGACAAGGCAAAACTACCAAGCCGTTCCGCGGAGGGATTGTTGCAGGTGGCTTTAGGAATCTTTGACTTCGAAATCAGCGTCGATCACGTCGTCCGGCGCAGAACCGGCGTCGCCGGCGGTGGATGCAGGTTGGCTATCTCCATCCGGTGCAGCTGACTGGGCGGTTGCTTCATAAAGCGTTTTGCTTAAAGCATGGGAAGCTTGTTCCAGTTCCGTAATCGCTGCTTTTGTAGTCTCTACATCGTCTCCGCCCGCCACTTCACGCGTCTTGGCAATCGCTGCCACCAGAGGCTCTTTGTCTGCATCGGCCAGCTTGTCCTCGTTGTCCTTGATCATCTTCTCTAATTCAAAGCACATTGCCTCTGCCTTATTGCGCGTCTCGACCACCTCGCGTTTTTTGCGATCCTCTTCCGCATGCGATTCGGCATCCTTTAGTTTTTGCTTAATTTCATCCTCATCCAACCCGCTCGAATTCGAAATAGTAACAGTCTGCTCTTTACCGGAATTCACATCCTTCGCCGAAACGTTCAGAATTCCGTTGCGATCGATATCAAATTTGACTTCAATCTGTGGAATTCCTCGCGGTGCGGATGGAATACCATCCAAATTAAACTCACCAAGCAGCCGATTGTCCTCAGCCATCTCGCGCTCGCCCTGATACACCCGGACGGTAACTGCCAATTGATTGTCTTCAGCGGTACTAAAGGTCTGTTTTCTCTCCGTGGGGATCGTCGTGTTGCGCTCAACGAGTTTCGTAAAAACACCCCCTAAAGTTTCGATGCCCAAAGAAAGTGGCGTCACGTCGAGCAACAGTACGTCTTTGACATCGCCCGCCAGAACGCCGCCCTGGATGGCAGCTCCAACGGCGACCACCTCGTCTGGATTGACTCCCTTGTGGGGGTCTTTCTTAAATATTTTTTTGACTAGTTCTTGCACCTTCGGAATCCGCGTCGAACCGCCGACCAAGACGACTTCGTCGATGTCGCTCGCCGAAAGTTTGGCGTCACGAAGTGCGTTCTCCACCGGTCCCTTTGTCCGTTCAACCAGCGGGTCGACCAACTTCTCAAACTCTGCGCGGGAAATGCTCATCTGTAGATGCTTCGGTCCGCTCGCATCCGCCGTGATAAACGGTAAATTGATATCGGTCTCCTGGGCCGAACTGAGCTCTTTCTTCGCCTTTTCGCACGCTTCCTGCAGTCGTTGCAGCGCCATGGGGTCGCTACGAAGATCGATGCCCTGCTGATTTTTGAAATCGTCTGCTACATGATTGATAAGCTTTTCGTCGAAATCGTCTCCTCCGAGATGCGTATCTCCATTGGTGCTCATCACCTGAAATACACCCTCGGCCAATTCGAGAACCGAGACGTCAAACGTACCACCACCGAGGTCATAGACCACAATTTTTTCGTTCTTGTCTTTTTCTAAGCCATACGCAAGCGCTGCAGCGGTGGGCTCGTTGACGATCCGCTCCACTTCCAGTCCCGCAATCTGGCCCGCATCCTGCGTTGCCTGACGCTGTGAATCGTTGAAATAAGCCGGAACTGTAATCACGGCTTTGTTGACCTTGTGGCCCAAATACGCCTCGGCCGATTCTTTGAGTTTGCGAAGAACCAGCGCAGAGATTTCCGGAGGCGTGTATTCTTTATCGCCGACCTTGATCTTTACATAGTCCTGGGGACCACCGGTGATCTCATAGGGAACCATTTTCTCTTCACTCTCAACCTCATCGTGTCGTCGGCCCATAAACCGCTTGATCGAGGAAATGGTTCTGGTGGGATTGGTCACTGCCTGTCGCCGTGCCGGTTCACCCACGAGCGTTTCGCCTTTGTCGGTATAGGCCACGACACTCGGCGTGAGACGATTTCCCTCCGCGTTGGCGATCACCTTCGCCTCATTCCCCTCCATGACCGCAACAACCGAGTTGGTTGTGCCGAGATCGATTCCGATTATTTTTTCACCCTGCGCCATGCTCGTGTTCCTTTCTGCTTCCTTTCTGACTGCAATCCCCATTCGCACTGCGGGATCTGTCGATGCCGATACGCGCCGACATCTTCTAAAAAGCAAAACCTGTGCCAGCAGGAGCAAAATATGCGTAATTCGTTTATATAGAGTTCTTTATGAAATTTTTACTCCTTAGAAACACGGAGAGGGTACCAATTTATCTGCCACTTTGACACCGTGGCCCGGCCCGCGTGAGGGACTCTGCCTATTTGGCAGTTTCTTGACAGGTTAAAATGCTCCAACTACAAGTGACGAAAGCTTTTCTGCAGTTTGTTTTCCTGCCATGGAAACGGCATTTTCAGGAACGAGGGTAGTCTTGATGGCCAAGCGGCGGGTCGCCAAAAAACCGGCTAAGAAAAAGAAGAAATCGACCGACCGACCTAGTCGACCCAAGGCCTCAACGCGTCCCCCCTCCCTCGGCTCCCTCCGTCGTCGCATCGACCGACTCGACCGTGAAATTGTCCAGCGGATCAACGAGCGGGCGGACCTAGCACATTCGATCGGAAAAATCAAAGATGCCGCCGGTAGCGTGGTTTATTCTCCCGGACGCGAGGAAGAGGTCCTCACCAGCGCGGTCGAAGTCTCACAGGGACCGCTTTCCGAACAATGCATTCGGGCTATTTTTCGTGAAATCATTAGCGGTTCGCGGGCCATCGAAAAAATGCTGCGGGTCGCCTTTTTAGGTCCGCTTTACAGCTACAGCCATTTGGCGGCGATCCACCGCTTCGGTCAAACCGTGGAGTTTCTTCCCGTGGGTACGATCGGTTCGGTATTTGAAGAAGTTCACGAGGGTCTCGCCGATTACGGATTGGTCCCGGTCGAAAACTCAACTGATGGCAGAATTGCCGACACACTCGATAACTTTATCCGCTACCCAGTGAAAATAAGCGCTGAAGTCCAGTTACGCATCCATCACAACCTTTTGGGACATGGAACGCGCAGCGAAGTCAAAGAAGTCTACAGTCGGCCGCAGGCACTTTCTCAGTGTCGCCGCTGGCTAGCAACGCACTTACCTTTAGCCCGTACTGTGGAGGTCACCAGCACCTCAACCGCGGCTCAGGTCGCGAGCGAAAAACCGGGTGCCGCCGCCATCGCCAGCATTCAGGCAGGCATTCAGTACGGTTTGGATGCGATTGCGACAAATATTGAAGATAGTGAGGAAAATCTGACGCGATTTGCAGTCATCAGTCACGAATCGCCACCGCGAAGCGGGAAGGACAAAACGGCAATCATGTTCCAGCTCGAACATCGACCTGGCACGCTTGCCGATGCGATGTCCATCTTCAAGCGAAGCAAGGTCAACCTTAGTTGGATTGAATCATTTCCTATCCCTGACTCCGGGGGCGACTACCTGTTTTTCATTGAACTTCAAGGGCACCAACAGGATGTCAAAGTGAAGCGGGCAATCGCTTCCTTGGGAAAAAGATCTTTGCGACTCGATATCCTGGGCTCTTATGCTGCCAGCGCACCGATTTCCTGATGGTTTTGAGATTCGCAAACGCGTTTTGCCCTTGCGCAAATTGCCGATACTGCCCGCATGAAGGCCTGCACCCCATAACGCCGATAGGACGAAAACAGTATATTTTTTAGCAGGCAAACCTACCTTTCCACCCGGCTCACCTCTCTGCGACTGCAGGCTTACCCGTGATTATCATTCTTGGCTCCCAGGCGACTGACCAACAGATTGAAGACGTCATCCGGCGGATTGAAACGCTTGGCCTTCAAGCGCATTTAAGTCAGGGAACCTATCGAACCGTCATCGGTGTGATTGGTGACGAAGAAAAAATTGCGGCCGCACCTTTCGAAGCGATCCCGGGGGTTGTTCAAGTGGTTCCTGTGCTGCCTTCTTTCAAGTTGGCAAGCTCCGAAGCCCACCCACTGCCAAGTATTGTTCAGGTTGGCTCGGCAAAGTTCGGTGGTGGCCACCTCGGAATGATTGCCGGCCCGTGTGCGGTGGAAAGTGCGGAGCAAATGGATGCCATCGGCAAGGCTGTCTCGGAGGCTGGGGCAAACGTTTTGCGCGGAGGTGCGTTTAAACCGCGGACGAGTCCCTACGCCTTTCAAGGTTTGGCAGAAGAGGGATTGAAAATTCTTGGCGAGACGGGCAAACGCTATGGGATGCCAGTCGTTACAGAAGTACTTGACCCGCGACATATCGAACTGATCGACCGCTATGCAGACATGTTCCAGATCGGTGCCCGGAACATGCAAAATTTTGTGCTCCTCACCGAAGTGGGTCGCACACAGAAGCCCGTGCTGCTCAAACGGGGAATGAGTGCAACCATTAAGGATCTCTTGATGTCTGCCGAGTACATCCTTTCGCAGGGCAATCCAAACGTCATTCTCTGTGAGCGTGGCGTCAAAGGATTCGATTCCGAGACCCGTAATCTCTTCGATGTTGCGGCAGTCCCGACCATCAAGACGATGTCGCATCTGCCCGTAATTGTCGACCCGAGTCATGCTACCGGTCGCCCGGACTTGATTCCCAGCTGTGCGCTAGCCGGCGTGGCAGCGGGCGCTGACGGGGTACATATCGAAGTGCATCACGCTCCTGCGGAAGCACTCTCAGACGGGCCTCAGGCACTCTTACCCGCACAGTACGCTCAACTGGCTGAGCAACTTCGCAGGCTTTCGAATCTCATTCACGAGAACGTCTCTCAGGTACAGTAAATAAACGAGTAGGAAGCATGCGAAAAACATTGATTGCCGGAAACTGGAAAATGAACCTGAATCGCGAGCAGGCCATTGCGCTGACCACGGCTCTCGTACGCGGGTTCTCTACCGACGGGAAAGTCGATCTTGCGGTCTGCCCACCGCATGTCTACCTGGAAGCGGTTGGTTCTGGGCTGCAAGGATCTTCAATCGCTCTGGGTGCACAAGATATGTCTTTCGAAAAAGCTGGTGCATTTACCGGAGAAATCAGCGGTGAGATGCTTCTGGATTTCGGCTGTCGCTACGTTATTCTTGGCCACAGTGAACGGAGGCACATCCTCGGGGAGACCGATGCCCTGATCAATCAAAAGGTTTTGGCTGCTTTGGAACTGGGCCTGACCCCGATCCTCTGCGTTGGCGAGTTGCTCGCCGAGCGTGAAGCTGGCCAGACCGAAGGGGTGGTTCGCACGCAGATGACCGGTTCGCTTGCCGGAGTCTCTGCCACCCAAATGGAACAGATAGTCATTGCGTATGAACCGGTTTGGGCCATTGGTACGGGAAAAGTGGCAAGTCCGGAACAAGCTCAGGGTGTACACGCCGATCTTCGCAGAATGATTGAAGAATGCTACAATTCGACGGTAGCCGGTGCGGTGCGCATTCAGTATGGTGGCAGCGTCAAACCGGACAACGCGTGCGAATTACTGTCGCTTTGCGATGTGGATGGAGCTTTAGTGGGTGGAGCCAGTTTGAAGGCCGACGACTTTTTAGGAATCGTAGCCGCCGCTCCCGAAGTTAAATAAGAAGTTTTAAAAAATAGCTAAGAAAAAAATTGGTCCTGCAAAGATTGGGTTTAGGGAATGAAAGAGTTTTTTATCGTTATTGCATTGATTGGGTTTGCCCTCTTTTTGATTCTGCTGGTTCTTGTACAGCGAGGACGGGGCGGAGGTCTCGCCGGCGCGCTCGGGGGCGCTGGGGGACAAAGCGCTTTTGGTGCCAAAGCGGGCGACACCTTCACAAAAATTACAATGTGGACGGCTTTTTTCTGGATTGTTTTCTGCGTGATCGCCGTGCGATTAATGACCGGAAGTGGCGAACCTGATTTTTCTTCAACGCTTGGAGGAGCGCAAACGGAAACCCTGCCAGGAGGAAATCTCACCGAATCGAGCGGTGCAGGTGCGGAGAGTTCGTCTCCGGACGCCGCCAAACCCGCTCCGGTAGCGAACGACGAGCAGAGCAAGAAAACGTCACCTGCTACCGGAACCGGCGAGGAATAACCTGGGGAGCTGCGTTTTTACTCCTGCAGGTCTGTGTCTATCAACCCATTCGGGGAACATTACGTGCTTTTGAGTATGACCGGCTATGGAGAGGCTGAGGAAACTGGCGCGACGCTGTCAGTTGTTGTCGAAGTACGTGCGGTCAACAACCGTTATCTCAAAATCAATTACCGATCGAGTGACTGGATTGGTGGAGATGAAACGCGGGTTGAAAAAATAGTCCGCCAATATATCAAACGGGGCACGGTCCAGGTGCAAGTACGGATCGCAGACTCAGAAAACAAAACGAGTTTTCGTTTCAACACAGAAATCCTCAATGCCTATCGAGAGCAGCTTCAGGATTTCGATCGGCATCATCCGATGGATGGCAACGTCGCCCTGGAATCGCTATTGAATCTTCCCGGTGTTATTGTTGAAGAAACCACCAATCCAAACATCAAGGAGGAGGCAGGGCCGTTGGCGGAACGGGCGATTGTCGCAGCGCTCAAAAGCCTTAACGCAATGCGTGCCGTAGAGGGCCAGACAATGGGCCACGACATGCTGGGAAATATTGGTGCGATCAAGTCACAACTCACCAGAATCGAAAAACGCATTCCGCAAGTTACGACAAATTATACAATGCGACTTCAGGAGCGGGTGACTAAACTACTTGAACCTTACGGTACTGATGTGCAACCGAGCGATATCGCTCGAGAAGTCGCCCTGTTTTCCGAGCGCAGTGATATCGCGGAAGAGGTGGTGCGTCTACAAAGTCATATCGAACAATTTTGCGAAACTATGAAAGCCCCAGAAGGCATCGGCCGGCGTTTGGAATTTGTTTCCCAAGAAATGTTTCGCGAAACGAATACAATTGGCTCGAAAGCCAATGATCCGGAGATTTCAAAATATGTCATTGAAATCAAAGCTGCGATTGAGCGCATTCGAGAAATGGTCCAGAATTTAGAATAATTAAATTATTTTCTTTTGGTGGTTGCTGAGAAAAATTGTTGCCGTGGGGAGGGTCATGACCGACTCAAAGAAAGTTATGGCGGGGAAACTGGTGGTTATTTCTGGGCCATCTGGCGCAGGAAAATCGACGCTGCTTGTGGAGGTTTTCCGCGATAGCCACTTGCCGCTCCAATGGAGTGTCTCAGCAACAACGCGTGCGCCCCGGCCGGGTGAAAAGGATGGCCAAGATTATCACTATCTTTCGTACGAGCAGTTTCAAGAAAAACGTAAGCAAGGCGAATTCCTTGAGTGCTTCGAGGTTTACGGTGGTGGGGACTGGTATGGCACCCTCAAGAGCGAGGTTACCCCTAGGCTCGAGGCCGGGGATTGGGTAGTCTTAGAGATTGATGTCGAAGGGACACGGGCTGTTTTGGAACACTACCCCGATGCGGTCACAATCTTCGTGCGACCCGGGACTCTTGAGCAACTAGGAGAACGGTTGAGAGCTCGAGGAACGGAACCTGAAAAGCAGATCGAACGACGACTTGAAGTAGCACGGAGAGAGATGGATTCGATTCAAATTTATCGACATGTGGTCGTGAATAATGAGATTGGTGTAGCGGTAAGTGACCTTTGCAGCATTCTCGATGAATACGAATCAGAAGCTGTCGACTTGTCGTAAACAAGAGATATACAAAACGCGCTGAAGCGTTGGTGGTTCGGATGGACCTCCACACTGAAAATCCTATTTAGTCTTATCCTGGAGTTTTATTTCCATGCTGGATGAATTACGAGAAGAAGAGATCGTAAATAAGGTTGGAGGGCGGTTTAAGCTCTCAACACTCATTCAAAAACGTCTTGTCGCACTCAACGGTGGCAGTCGTCCTTTGGTCGATATTAAGACAGACGACAAGATGAAAATCGTCGTCCAGGAAATACTACAAGATAAGATTTTTCTCGATGCGGCTTCCAATGTTCGCAGTGCCGATAAACAGGAACCGGCTGGGGGCCCACCAGAACTAGATCTCGAAAGTCTCTAGCAGGTTTGCCGGGGGAGACTTCTTGCTCCGGGTCGCATACCGATGAAAAACCGGGAAATCCTCATCGGCGTCACTGGCGGAATAGCCGCTTACAAAACGGCTGCACTCGTCAGTAAACTCGTGCAAGCCGATGCGTCTGTTTCGGTAACGATGACACCAGCAGCAACGAAATTCGTGGGTCCGGCAACTTTTGCCGCATTGACTGGGAAACCGGTGGCGACGCGAACTTTTTCCACGCGACAATATCCACTTGGCGCACATATTGAACTTGCGCAGCAGGCGGAAATTTATTGCATTGCTCCTGCAACGGCAGATTTTATAGCGAAACTGGCCCATGGGTCGGCCGATGACCTGCTGAGTACGCTCGCACTCTGCTGCACTTGCCCCGTTTTGATCGCTCCTGCGATGAATGCGGCGATGTGGGAAAAATCTGTGGTTCAACGAAACATTCAGCAATTGAAAGAGGATGGAATCCACTGCATTCCCCCTCAAGAAGGCTGGCTGAGTTGTCGGCAGGTTGGCACAGGCCGGATGGTGGAAGCAGAAACTCTCTTTGATGAAATCAAACAGCGGCTTGGCCCTTGAAATAAATCGCAATCTGGAAGTGTGTTTATGGCTCGGATTTTGATTACCTCAGGACCAACGCGGCAATACCTCGACCCGGTGCGTTACCTGACCAACGCATCGAGTGGCCGGATGGGGTCCGCACTCGCTGCAGCAGTCCTCGAGGCTGGCCACCAAGTCGTCCTCGTCAGTGGTCCGGTTCAAATCACGTATCCGGAGAACCTGGAATTGCACTGGGTCACCTCCACAGAAGAAATGCTACAGAAGTGCAATGAACTTTTCTCTCGCTGCGATGGCATGATCGGTGTCGCAGCGCCTTGTGATTATCGACCTGAGAAAATTGCCCCACAGAAAATTGCAAAAACCGGGGATCCATTACAGATGAAGTTAATGGAAACAGAAGATATCGTCGCGCAGATGGGCAAACAGAAAGGGAACCGGTGGGTGGTTGGCTTTGCACTGGAAACAGAGGATCCGCGATTGAGGGCGCTTGTGAAACTTGAGAAAAAGAGTTGCGACCTGATGGTCCTCAACGGCGTCGAAGCCATGCATGCCGAGACCAACTCCGTCGAAATTCTAGAACCATCCGGGGGATTGATCGGGACATTCCAAGGCAAAAAGGAAGCCGTTGCTGCCGACATTTTCCGCGTCATCCAGGGGCGACTCATCGGTGAAACCAAAGAATCTGTCTCCACCGCTCTGCATTCCCGGTAGGGCAGAAGGTGCGTGAAAAAGCCACCTAAGGCGGAAGAATCGCGTGCGGATCGATTATCGGGGGCTACAACCACCGCCTTACGTGTGAATTTCTTGCCTCTGGAGATGCTTTTTCGGCCACACAGCAAAATCTTTAATTACATTAAAAAGGAGGGCTGTTTCGTTCAGCGGCCCATTCACGCACTGCAAAGGGAGTCGTCGACGATGTTGCGAAAGGCATTTTCTCGTTTGGAGTTGGTCTTCCTATTGGTCTTCTCAACATCCATCCTCTTTGTGGGCACCGGCACAATCGCGGTCGCACAAGAAGATGAGATTCTCGACCGGTTGTACGGAAGTGGTGTCCACGCCTATAAGCGTGGCGACTACAAACGGGCCCACGAATTGTTTTCTATTGCTATCGAGACCGGCAACAGGGATCCAAGAACGCTTTATTTCCGTGGCCTAACGTATTTGAAACTCGGTCGTCCCGAACAGGCCGACCAAGATTTTTATCGAGCAGCAGCACAAGAAGTCGCTGACGGCAACGTGACTCTCCTTGTCGATCAATCTCTGATCCGCGTCCAGGGTCCCGATCGCTATCGACTGGAAAGTGCGCGGACCGATGTGCTGCGGGAACGACATCTGCGAAACAAGCGAATGAATCAAGAGCGGCACGCTGTGCCTGAGCAGATACGCCCGGGACTGCCCCGCAATACCGAACCGGCAGAATCAACTTCGGCAAAAGATGCGAATGACGACTTGCTCAATACGGATGAGGAAACTGCTGACAAGAATCAAACCGGGAAATCAGACCGTGATAATGAAGAAGACGAACTCTTCAGTACCGATGACGCAGAAAGCGATAAACCGACTGAAAAAGCGCCCGCCGAAGACTTCGAGAACAAAACTCCCGATCCCTTTGATGATATTTTCGACGCAGATACCGAAGAGGAAACCGAAAAGAAGCCCGCAAACGATGCGGAGAATGACGACGCTATTTTCGGCGAGTAAGCTGAACTGACTGGATCGAGCAGTCCCTGGAACCGCAACGGAGCACGCTAGGCGCCCGGTGGACCCGCGTGAAAGTTTCCTTCTCGAAATGCATTGGCCATCGCCCGCGGAACCTCTGCTTCGGCCAGAACCACATGGGCGCGATTCTCTGCAATACGGGCTTTCATTGCCTGCTCTTGCGCGACGGCCTCCGCCCGACGTTGCTCGGCTGTGGCCTGTGCGACTCGCGTATCGGCCTCGGCCTGATCGGCCTGTAGCCGGGCACCAATATTTTCACCGACATCGATGTCGGCAATATCAATCGATACGATCTCAAAAGCTGTTTGTGCATCGAGGCCCCTGGCGAGCACCGCCTTGGAAATACGGTCTGGATTCTCGAGTACATCGAGATGACTGTCGGCCGATCCGATCGAGGTGATGATGCCTTCGCCCACGCGTGCAACGACCGTATCTTCGGTCGCGCCACCAATCAGTTGGGCCAAATTCGTACGGACGGTAACCCGAGCACGAATCCGCAACTCGACGCCGTTACGGGCAATCGCGCTGAGTGTCGGCTTTCTCGATTTCTGGGGATCGGGACAATCGATCACTTTGGGATAAACACTCGTGCGAACCGCATCGAGAACATCGCGGCCGGCCAAATCGATCGCGGCCGCCCGATCAAAATCCAGATCCATTCCCGCCCGATGGGCAGCGATGATCGCGTGGATCACATTCGGAACATTGCCCCGTGCGAGGTAATGCGCTTCGAGGCGATCGGTACTAATGCCGGTCTGCGGATCGCTACCCACACCAGCCTGAACCGCCATAATTTTTGCCTCGACAATGACCCGCGGGGTCACCTGCCGGAAGGTCATTCCGATCAGGCTCAGCATCCGCACATGGGCACCCGACATGTAAGCCTGAAACCAGAGATTTCCATAGAGCATTAAGACGATGACGCTAATAAAGGCAATCAAAGCCACCAGTGCGATGACGATGATCATGACGGCCCCGCTCGAGTCGGACTCGGCTGCCTCAGCTGCCAGGAGGGAAACATGCGGAAAAGCCATCTATGATCTCCGCGAGCTGGAGGATGAAGGAATTTTTTTATCATAACGGATTACACCCGGCAGCGATACTAGCTCTGCCGTCGTGGGAAGATTTCTGCGCTCCATTCTTCTGATTTTTAGCCACTATTCTTTCTCCCCTTCGACCTTTTGCTCCCCCCGGTCAGATGGATATAATTTATGGAAGTCGGGCAGGCGGTCTACCTCCGGGTAGAGGTGATTTTTTTGAGCAATTCCGCTCACGAACCTGTGTATGAACGAGGAGAAGAATTGATGCGATCCATAAAGACAATCCAACTGATTTTTGTCGGCTTACTGACAGCTGTCCTCATCAGCGGCTTGGCGATGGCTGAAGAAATTAAGAGTGGTTTACAAGAGGGCGATTTCGTCCCGCCATTCCATGTGACCAAAGCAGGTGGCGCCGAAGACGACGGGAAGTCTGAGGGCTGGACCGGTTGCTATCGATGTTATCTGGGCAACAAACCGGTCGTCATGATTTTTGCTCGCAGCACCGATGAAAATCTGGCAAACCTTGTCAAGCAAATTGACGAAACGGTCGCAGCCAATTCAGATAAAAAAATGGCCTCCTTCGTCAATATCATCGGCAAAGATGCAGACAAGGCCGCCACATCAGCAAAAGCATTTGCCAAAAAACATGGTTTCAAAAATGTGGCCATCTGTGTAGCGAAAGATTTACCAAACGGACCGGAAGGCTTTGCGATTGCGCCCCAGGCCGATGTTACTGTCATGACCTACGTCAATGGCCAGGTCAAAGACAATAAAACTTTTGGCAAGGGTCAAGTCGACGGCAAAGGAATTGCCGCCGTTGTTGCTGGAACCAAGAAAATCCTCAACAACTAACCATCCCATGCCACAAAAGATTCAAGCTTGTGGCTGTGCAGGCTGGCAGCCGGATAGGGTGTTGCACGCCTGCCACCGCTTCCAGACAGACCGCCCCGCACGAAGCGGGGCGGTTCTTCTCGTTCTCCTGTTGGCTGCCCTCGGCGGAGGCTGCTCTGGGGATGCTGGCTCACGCGACTCGGCAGGTGATGCGGGCGTTCGTCAACCGGGCCAAGTGGATTTGCAGCCCATGAACCTCGCCGGGTTCGGCCGCTTTATCGCCCGGCAGCGGGGAAAAGTGGTCGTGGTGGACGTCTGGGCGACCTACTGTCCTCCCTGCATGCGCGATTTCCATCATCTTGTCGCGTTGCACCGGGAAGAGGATTCACAAAAGGTGGTCTGCATGAGCCTGAATATCGATAACCAGGGACTCGCACCGGTCGATCGATTGGTGCCACGCGTCCTTAAATTTTTGGAAAAGCAGAAAGCCACCTTCGATAACATCCTGATGACCGATGATGCCGATCAGGTCTATCGCGCACTCGGGTTAGTCGGCATTCCCGCCGTACTCGTGTACGATCAGCAGGGCCGTCTGGTGGAGACGGTCATTCCTCAGGGCGAGCAATCGCCCTACGTCCGCGTCGAGCAACTTGTTCGGCAGCTGATCGGCAGCTGATCGCTAGCGGCTAGACCCGAACCGCAGGCTGGATCCCCGTGGCGTCACTTGATATCAATCAGTTCGACCAGGAAATGCAAACGGGCGTTCGGTGGAATAGCACCCCCTGCCCCTCGTGCCCCATAACCGAGCTGGGAGGGAATCTCCAATTCGATCATGCCCCCCTCACCGACGAGTTGCATGCCTTCGGTCCAACCCGAAATCACGCCATTGAGCGGAAAGCTGATCGGTTCACCCCGCTTATACGAACTATCAAATTCTTTTCCATCATCGAGCCAACCTTGGTAATTGACTGTGACTGTATCGCTGGCCTTCGGTTTCGCACCGGTCCCTTTGCGAAGAATTTTGTACTTGAGTCCCGAAGGGGTTGCAGTGAATTCTTTGGGCGCATCCGCATCGGCCGGTCCCGGTTCCGCGGCGTGCAAGTCCACCCATGCGGACCCTCCCATCAACAACATGCTGCATACAAGTACTGGCACGATCGCCGCTCGAGGATCAAGAGCAAGAATCCGCATCACCACCTCCCTTTCATTTTGAACGTGAGGATTGTTCTGGTCGACTTTACCCATACGTAGGGGCACAGGCGGGAAGCCTAACATAGCCCATCGCTCAAGGCCAGGAGAGTACGACACGATACGAGCAACTCGAAAAGACGTTGCGTCGTGATCACTATGGAGACGGCTTGCTGGTGAAAACCCCGCTCGGTCCCTGCAATTTCACAGGCTTGAAATTTGCCTGTTCAACCGCCTCCCAGAGTGCCCGGGGAGAGAGTTGTGTTCCTGCTTGGGGAGTCACCACCGCATAGTTTTTTGCGACATTGGCCTGAACCTTCACCACACCACTTACGGTGTAGAGTTTGCGAGCGATCTTTTTCGCGCAATTGCTGCAATGCATGTCGTCGACAAAAACCCACGTGTAGGGTGTCTCGGCGGCCTCAACTGCAAACGCAGAGAAACTCAGCACAGCACAGAGCAAAACGGCGACAAAGCGAACAGGGAAAAGCATGAAATAGACCTTTCTACTGATTCGGGTGGACTGGGGTTTATACGGGTGGCAACTTCATCGACGAACGTAAAGCCCGTCGGCTGCAACAACCAGGCAGCCGAGATCGTTCACCTCGACTTGTCCCCGGACAACGACCATCTGATTATCGGAAAGCGAAAAAAGTTGACGGGCATCGATCGGCACCACGCGACCATCCTTTGCACGGAATTCGACCGCTGCCAGCCCTTCTTTGAGTTGGTTTATTTTTTGTCGCTGACAGAATTTACAGCCTGGCTCATCGCACACATGCTCACTTCCACTCGCCGCAAATTCAGAAAGCGTAATCGGGTCGGCGAGAATAAAGGCTGCCTTTCCGGGCGACCAGGGATTGGCCACTCCACCAATCTGACCCACCAATACTATCTCCCGCGGTGCGGTGTAGGCCTCCTGCACATCCAGAACTCCTTCCACTCCCTTCGGTTCTTGCGCGAGAAGAAACTGTGCGCGAGTCGTGGCCAACACAGCCGGATCGTAGGAGCGCGGCATCTGTTGATCTTGGCAACCGAAAAAAACGCAAACCAGACTCGCAGCCATTAATATAGAAAGGAAAGATCGAAACATGGGAAAACCTGGCGTTATTGATTAGAGAATCCTAGTTTTCTTCGGTCATCTGCAGCCTGCGGTTTACAAAAATACGGCATCCGCCTTTGCCGCATGCATCTCTAGAAATGCCAGCATTTTGAAACTGGTGCTGCCCGGGGCGAAAAGGGCGCTCTTTTCGCCTATAATTTCAGCAAAACACAACCGTTGTGCCATGACACCCCGCACACCGCCCCCGTTTGTCCCACCCCTACTTATGGAAAGGAATCGCATGCTTGCTCGCGTGACCCCCTTTTTACTACTGATGCTCGTTTTTGTTCCCCAGAGTCTGGCCGGCGATAATGCCGGTTTTCATTCCCTTTTTAATGGCCGGGACCTGACTGGCTGGAGTGGCGATAAAAAATTCTGGAGCGTCGAAGAGGGCGCTATCACGGGACGCACCACTGCCCAAAACCCCACCCGAGGCAACACCTTCCTCATTTGGACGCAGGGCGAAGTCGACGACTTCGTACTCAAACTCAAATACCGCATCGCCGCTGGAAATTCTGGAATTCAATATCGTTCAGCCGATCTGGGAAATCATGTCGTTTCCGGGCATCAAGCCGATTTTGAGGCAGCCGATACCTGGTCCGGCGCACACTACGAGGAACGTGGACGCGGCACGCTGGCACGCCGCGGAGAAAAAACGCAGATTGGCAAAGATGGTAAGGGAGTCCTGATCGGGACTTTCGGCGATACGGCTACTCTGCAGGGTGCGATCGATAAAAAAGGTTGGAACGAATACGAAATCATTGCCTCTGGAAATCGAATGACCCATAAGATCAACGGGGTCACCATGTCTGAGATTGTAGATGACTATGGTCGCTCGAGTGGAATTCTTGCGCTCCAACTGCATGCCGGGCCGCCGATGGAAGTGCAGTTCAAAGACATTCAGCTCAAACGCCTGCCGCTGGCAGGAAAGAAAAAGGCAGTGTTTATTGCCGGGCGAGATTCGCACTCAAGCGGCACGCACGAACACAATGCAGGCTGCACCTTGCTGGCCATGGCACTGAACGAAAATGTGCCTGAGATGCAGGCTGTTGTTTACCGCGATGGATGGCCGGAAGACCCGAGCGCGCTGGATAACGCCGATACGATTATCCTCTACGCCGATGGCGGCCCTCGCCATCCGGTAATTCCTCATCTCGAGCAGGTCGATGCGCTCCATAAAAAAGGTGTCGGCGTTGTTTGCATGCACTATGGGGTCGAGGTTCCCAAGGGTAAGGCGGGAGACCGGTTTTTGGATTGGACCGGGGGACACTTTGAAACGCATTGGTCGGTCAACCCGGTCTGGACCGCCGATTTCAAGCAACTCCCAAAACATCCGGTCACCCGTGGTGTTCCACCCTTTGGTATCCGGGATGAATTTTATTACCACATGCGCTTTCGCGACGGGCTCGAAGGGGTCACACCTATTTTGAGTGACCTCCCACCGAGTGAAACACTGGATCGCGGTGGCGATGGTTCGCACACCGGCAACCCCCACGTCCGCGCAGCGGTGGCCCGCGGCGAAAAGCAGCATGTGGCCTGGGCCTCGGAGCAGGAAGGTCGGGGGCGGGGCTTCGGGTACACCGGGGGTCACTTTCATCAGAATTGGGGTGACGACAACGTGCGGAAACTCATCCTCAACGCGATCACCTGGACCGCCGGGGCAGAAGTTCCTCAAAACGGTATCTCTTCCGATTCGCTCAGCGAAGAAGATCTCCGCGGCCTGCTCCCCAAACCCCCGGAACCAAAACCAGACGCCGGTGCTTCAACATCGCCGCCTCTGAAAAAATTTACTCCTGCAAAAACGGAGGCGCCACAGACCTCCGTCACGGATCGACTCGATGTCCATCCCGATCTTGAAGTCTCACTTTTCGCTTCCAGTCCGCTCCTCAGGAGTCCTGCAAACATCGACATCGATCATCGTGGAAGGATATGGGTTTGCGAGGTGATGAACTATCGCGGCAAACGTAACAGCCGTCCCGAGGGCGATCGCATCCTCATCCTCGAAGATACCGACCACGATGGACAGGCCGATGTGCGTAAAGTTTTTTATCAGGGACGCGACATCAATTCGCCGCACGGAGTCTGCGTATTGGACAACCGCGTTATCGTTTCGGCCGGTGAAAATGTTTTCGTTCTCACCGACACCGACCGAGACGATAAGGCGGACCAGAAGGAAGTCCTGTTCACCGGCATCGGCGGTTGGCAGCACGATCATGGCATCCACGCTTTTTTTTTCGGACCTGATGGTCGTCTGTATTTCAATTTCGGCAACGCCGGAATGCAACTCAAAGACCGCGACGGCAACATCTGCGTTGATCGCGCAGGAAACGAGGTGGCGGATCGACGTGATCCCTATCAGCAGGGTATGGTCTTCCGCTGCGATCTCGATGGATCGAATTTAGAAACGCTCGGTTGGAACTTTCGCAACAACTGGATGGTTGTCCCCGATAGTTTTGGCACGCTCTGGCAATCCGACAACGACGATGATGGAAATTATGGGGTGCGGATCAATTACGTGATGGAATTCGGCAACTACGGCTATCGGGAGGAAAAGACCGGTGCCGGATGGCATATCGTGCGGACCAATCGAAGCGGTAACCGCCAGGAAAAACACTGGCACCAAAACGATCCCGGGGTCGTGCCCAACTTACTCTATACCGGCGCTGGCTCACCGACTGGGATCATCGTCTACGAGGGTCGGCTTTTACCGCCGGCGGTTTGGGACCAGATGATCCACTGCGATGCCGGTCCCCGCGTCGTGCGGGCCTATCCGGTAACGCCCAGCGGGGCGGGATACGAAGCTGAAATGATCGACCTCCTTCGTGGTGATCGCGATGCGTCTTTCCGCCCGGCCGATGTTGCCGTTGCTCCTGATGGTTCGCTGTTTGTCGCCGATTGGCACGATCCGGGAGTGGGGGGGCATCAGGCAGCCGATCTTCCGAGCGGACGGATTTTCCGCCTGCTACCGCGTGGAGCGAAAAAAAGCTACCGTGCACCGCCCTTCGATTTGGGGACGCCGGAGGGGGCAGCCGACGCGCTGATGAATCCGAACAACGCAGTTCGATTTCTGGCCTACCGTCGTCTCCAAGAATTAGGCGAAGAAGCCGAACCGGCGCTGCGAACCCTCTGGCAAAGCAAAAATCCCCGGCACCGCGCGCGTGCCCTGTGGCTGCTCACATCCATTCCACTAGTCGGCGATGAAATCCTCGCAGAGGCGCTTGCAGATGAAAATCCAGATATCCGCATCACGGCTCTCCGGGCCGCCCGTCGGGATGGCCGCGCCATGCTGCCGATTCTTCGAGAAAAAATAACAGACCCCAGCCCGCAGGTACGCCGCGAGTGCCTTTTGGCGCTGCGGCAGCATCCGGCCCCCGAGGCTGCCGATCTCTGGGCAGAACTTGCCCTTGTACACGATGGAAAAGACCGCTGGTATCTCGAGGCGCTCGGCATCGCGGCCGATGGCCAGTGGAATCGTTTTTTTGATGCTTGGCTCCAAAAGATTGGCGACGATTGGCGACTGCCCGCTGGACGGGATATCATCTGGCGAAGCCGCGCCGATGCGGCCCTGCCGCTTTTAGCAGCGTTGATCAAGACATCCCCCCCTGAAGAACATCTCCGTTTCTTCCGTGCTTTCGATTTCCATACGCAAAACCCTCAAATGAAACAGCGGGCGCTTGAAAGTCTTCTGCAAAAATGAGTATCTGTTTTTTGCTGCCGTCTCCTAAAATCCGAACACGGGTTGCCCTCTTCTGTCTATCGGTCCTTTTATCCGGGATGCAGTCGAGCGCAGAACCGGCCGGGGATGCATTTCCACTGGCTGATCGTTCGATTGCAGAAACCCTCCTGCGGCTTCCCGACTTCGATCTACAGAGTCGTCCCGATCTGCTCCAAAGCCTCGACCGCTATCTCCGGTCCAATCTAGGCACCACCCGCTACTTCCAACTGGTACGGCAGTTTGAACTGCAGGATCGGAGCGATGAACTTTTGGATCTTGCACTCACCCGCGTTGGCACCACGCCGGGAACATGGGCTGCAGAAACACTCGTTACGTTCGGCAAGCGCAACCAGATCGAACAAGCGGTTTTGAGTCCACAAATTGATCGATCCGTGGCGGCGGTCCGGGCGGTTGGGAGTGTGGGCGATGCCGATGCCCACACTTTTCTGACGCGGGCACTCTTGGGGGCCGAGTTATCGCCCGAGACACTGACTGCGATCGCCACCGCCCTTGCCCGTCAACCGCAGGGTGAACAGTTTCTGGCCGAAACGGTCGCCGCGGAAAAACTTCCAGCGCAACTCTCCTTCACGGTAGCCAATCTATTACACGTATCGCAGAATCCAGCGCACCGCGGAATTGCCGCACAGCACCTGCCACTGCCGAAAACAAAAAGCGGCAAACCGCTTCCCCCGCTAAAAGAATTAGTGAAACGCAGTGGCGATCCTGTGGCGGGACGTACCCTCTTTTTTTCCAAAGCGCAGTGCGCAACGTGTCATCGGGTGACTGGGGAGGGGAAGTTTGTCGGTCCCGACCTTACTGAAATCGGTAGTAAACTTTCCAAACAGGTGCTCTATACTTCCATTTTAGATCCGAGCGCAGCGATCAGTCACAATTATGAAAATCATGAACTGGTGAACCTGGACGGGAAAATAGAGACGGGCATTCTGCTTAGTCGTAGCGAGGCGAAAATCGAGATCAAAAATGCCGAAGGAATCGTTCGCTCCTTTCCCGCCTCCGAAATAGAGAGCTTACGAAAACTGCCAATCTCGCTGATGCCTGCCGGAATCGAAAAACAGCTGACGGCCGAGGAACTGGTCGATTTAGTCGAATACCTACTGAGTCTTAAACATCCTCGCTAGAGAGAAACCCCTAAAGTCCCCTCTCTTCCGTCGAGAATGATCGATCCTGGCGAGGCATTCGCAGGGGACGTAAAATGGAATTCAGAGGTAATGTCTTCTTATTCTCTTGATGATTACGAAATACACTATGCAACAAGCTCGTTTTTTTTTATGGGTCCTGCTCCTCGTCGCTACCGCAACGGTAGCCACAACGGTAGCCACCGAGACCAAGGACCTTCAGGCAAATGTGCGGTCTTTGACGCGTCAGTTGGCTGCAGACCGCTTGGCCGACCGTGACCGTGCAGAAAAGGAACTGCTTGCCCTCGGGCCGGCAGTACTCGATGTGCTTCCCGATGGCCAGGCCCGCTTACCCGCCGAAGCCAATCGACGACTGACCCGCATTCGCAGACAGCTTGAAGAACGAAAAGCACGCGAAAGCGTGGAGGGTCGCCGCGTGAGTCTGCAGGCGTTGGCGCAACCGCTTTCGACACTCATTGCGCAGCTGGAATCACTTTCCGGAAATCGAATCGTGGATTACCGGGCGCTTCGCAGACAGCCGCAAACGGAAATACCAATCAGCGTCGATGTTAAAAATGTTACCTTCTGGGAGGCATTCGATCATGTCCTCGGAGAAGCACATATGGAAATCTACCCCTATGCGATCGATACGGGTCGTCGCCCTTTACAGGGCATTGCCTTTATCGCACGTGATCCAACACGTCGATTGAGTGCTGGACCGATCGACTATGAGGGGGGGTTTCGTTTTGAAGCCATTCGAATCCGTGCGGAGCGCGATTATCGCAACGTGGATGCGAATGGACTGGCCGTCCACGTCGAAACACTCTGGGAACCACGTCTTAATCCGATCCATCTGGTACTGCTCCGCAATACGGTCACCGCAGTGGACAAAAAAGGGCGTTTGTTCATCCGCAAAGGAAATGGGGAAAGTGAAATTGCAATCGACCGGACTGCCCCTGTATTTATTCTTCCCTTCGGGCTTTCCAGCGACGAAAGCCAATGGATCCAAACCTTGAGTGGGGAATTGCAGTGTCTGTTACCGAGTGAAAGGGAAACCTTTCACTTTGAAAATCTCAGCGAGGGCGGAGTGCAACGCCTCCAGAAGGCCCGAGCGGTCGTTACGCTCCAAAGCGTCCACGCAGGCAAAGAAGAATGGGTGATCGCAATCAGCGTCCGACTTGAAGATGCCGAAAAAGCGCTCGAATCGCATCGAACCGGCTGGATGCAACGCAACGCCGTCTACCTGGAAGATGCAACTGGAGCTCGAGTCGCCCCCCTGCAAATCGAACAGACCGCAGAGGGCAAAAATGTTTTTGGTTTTGCCTTCCACTTCAAGCCTCCCAAAAAAATTGACGACTATGCGCTGATTTATACCATCCCCACCACATTCATCACGCGGCGAATACCTTTTCGACTCGAAGGGCTAAAGCTCCCCTGACCGCTTCTCGCCTCGTGTCGTCTGGGGTATCCTGACGGCAGCCGATCCATTGTGCGAACAGAGCAGTCCCCACAACTCCTTCCACCAAAAAGGCAGTGCCATGGCCGACTTTCATCAACAGGGACCGATTACGACACTCCACGATCTTGGCTCGATCGGTCAGGATCATTTGGAATCGATGCTGCGGGAGGCCACTGTCGATTATCGACTCGGCTTGATTCTTCCTGTAACCGCATCCGATATGCGGGCGGCTCCTTTTGAAAATATCGTTCGCGAGTTGTGCGGCGCCGATTACATTGAACATGTGATTGTCGTCCTCGGGATTGCACCTGAGGTGGCCGACTTCCAGGAGGCAAAGGAAAAATTAGCGCCGCTGGGTGCGAAAGCGGAAGTGCTGTGGACCGATGGGGAGCGGCTTCAAAATCTTTACGAAGAATTGATTGCCAGCGGCTTCAACCTCGCGGTGCCGGGAAAAGGACGAAGTGTCTGGACCGCGTTCGGCTATTTAATGGCAGACCCCTCGCTCAAAGCCTACATGCTGCACGATTGCGATATCGTGACCTACAGTCGTGAACTGCTTGCCAGACTATGCCTACCCATGGCACATCGCAGTCTTGATTTTGAATTTTGCAAAGCGTTTTATGCCCGACGCACGAATCGACTGCATGGACGTACCGTACGGTTGCTCGTTTGGCCACTGCTGCGGAGCCTGATTACGATTCTCGGACCCGATCCGTTTTTGACTTACCTCTCAAGTTTTCGCTATCCACTCTCTGGCGAATTCGCAGTTTCGGCAGGACTTGCCCGGTCGAATCGAATCCCCAGCGATTGGGGACTAGAAGTGGGTACGCTTGCCGAAGTCTTCCGCAATACCTCGACCAAGCGCGTATGCCAGGTCGACATTACCTCCGAATACGAACACAAACACCAAGACCTTTCGCTCGAAGATCCTTCAAAGGGTCTCATGCGAATGGGAACCGATATTTTGACCTCGATATTTCGCACGCTGGCCAGTCGGGGTACGGTTCTCTCGGAGGGGCATTTCGTCTCCCTTCGCTCAGCCTATCTCCGTGCTGCGCAGGATGCCATTCGGCAATACCATGCCGATGCCCTGATCAACGGACTGCGGTTTGATCGCCATGCAGAAGAGATGGCGATCGAGGGCCTTGCTGACCAGATCGTGCTGGCAGGTACGGCCTTCCGCGAAGACCCCGCAGGGGGTGAGTCGATTCCGAACTGGACGCGGGTCCTCGCTGCATTTCCTGATTTTCCCGAAAGATTGCGGGAAGCGGCGGCAGCCGATGCCCTGCAATGGAATGCAGCAGCACTGGAAGAAAAGATCTAAGTCGTCGGTCATCGGGCCAATCGGCTATTTCTCCTTTTCGTAGGTCTCCCGCTCAGCCTACCGATTTCGGCCGGGAAGTTCGCCTAGACAGAGTTTTCCTCAGACGTATGATAATGGGCCGACGATCAAAAAGTTCGGTCCTATGAGCTCGTCTCTCTTTCTGGAAACTCAACATAAAAAGGTGTAAACGATGCCACGCGGAAAAACCTATGAGAATGCTGCGGCCGCCATCGGGAATACTCCCATGATTCGCATTAACCATTTGTTGCCTGACAATTCGGCAACGGTGTTTGCGAAGTGTGAATTTTTCCAGCCGCTCAACAGCGTCAAGGACCGTATCGGTGTAGCAATGATCGAAGCCGCTGAGCGCGATGGTTTGATAGGCCCGGATACACACATTATCGAACCGACGAGTGGCAACACAGGCATCGCCCTGGCTTTTGTCTGCGCAGCGAAGGGCTATCGATTGACACTTGTCATGCCCGAGTCGATGTCGGTCGAGCGAAGAACTCTTTTGAGAGCTCTGGGGGCAAATCTTGTACTCACTCCGGCCGCCGTCGGCATGCCTGGTGCCATGGAAAAAGCGGAAGAACTTGTCGCTCAAGAGGGAAGCGGATGGATGCCCCAGCAGTTCAGTAACCCCGCGAACCCCGCAATCCACGAAACCACCACTGGACCAGAAATCTGGGAAGACTCGGGAGAACAGATTGACGCCATCGTCGCAGGCGTTGGCACAGGTGGTACGATTACTGGAACTGCCCGCTTTCTCAAAAGCAAGAATCCGGATTTCAAAGCAATTGCAGTGGAACCCAAAACATCGCCAGTCATCAGTGGTGGCCAACCGGGCAAACATCGGATCCAGGGAATCGGGGCAGGATTTATTCCCGACAACCTTGATACCTCGCTCATCGACGATGTCATTACGGTGGATGACGAAGAGGCCTTCGCCTGGGCACAACGCCTCGCCAAAGAGGAGGGAATCATGGCGGGTATCAGTAGCGGTGCCAATATGTGTGCTGCGGCACAAGTTGCGGCGCGGCCCGAATTTTCCGGGAAGCGGATCGTCACGATCATGTGCAGCCTCGGCGAACGGTATCTCTCGACGCCGCTATTCGAAGGCTTAAGTTAGGCGTGCGCTAGCAAAGAGACCCCAGCAAAGGTGGGGAATTTGCCCTTTTTTTCCGTAACTGGTTGAGTCTTTTTGACCGACCTGCTTCAATTGCCCCTGCACGGTACATTTGGGTTTCTCCAAAACCGACAGGTGGGAACGATGTCTCTTTTTGAAGCAGCGGAAGACCGCAATCGCCAGCGCGTGGCCCCGCTGGCAGCTCGCATGCGACCGCGGCAACTGGAAGAATTTGTCGGTCAAGCACACTTCCTGGGCAAAGACAAACTTCTTTGGCGTCTGCTGAAGAGCGATCAGATGGGATCGGTGCTGTTTTACGGTCCGCCCGGTACCGGAAAAACAACGCTTGCTCATCTTTTAGCCTCGGCGACCCGGAGTACCTTCCGCCAACTCAGTGCTGTCACCGCTGGGGTGAAGGATGTGCGCGGTTTACTTGCCGAGGCTGCAGATCGCGTTGCCACGACTGGCAATCGCACGCTGCTCTTTCTCGACGAAATCCACAGATTCAATCGCGCTCAGCAAGATGTGCTGCTGCCCGATGTCGAAAATGGTACCGTTATCCTCGTTGGCGCAACGACCCAAAATCCTTTCTTTGCAATCAATAGTGCGCTGATCAGTCGCAGTCGTATTTTTGAGTTTCACCCGCTCGGCAATGATGAGATTAAGCAACTTCTTCAAGCTGCTCTGGAAGATGAGGAACGGGGATTTGGCAAAAGGAAAATAAATCTTCATGCCGATGCGCTTCACTTTCTTACTGAAGCAAGCGATGGGGATGCCCGTCGTGCACTGGGTGCCTTAGAAATTGGCGTTTTGTCTTCCGAGGAAGATCCTTTGGAATTCACAAAAAATCTTGCCGAGGAATCGGTCCAGAGAAAAGCCATCGAGTACGACCCTACGGGTGATACACACTACGATGCAGCAAGCGCACTAATCAAAAGTATTCGGGGGAGCGATCCCGACGCCGCCCTCTACTGGCTGGCTCGCATGCTTGAAGGAGGAGAGGAAATACGTTTTCTGACACGTCGCTTAGTGATTCTTGCGAGCGAGGACGTTGGGAATGCCGATCCTCAGGCTCTCATGCTTGCAATTTCCACCATGCAGGCTTGCGAATTCGTCGGCCTCCCGGAATGTCAGCTTAACCTCGCACAGTGTGTGACTTATCTGGCGTGTGCACCCAAAAGTAATGCCGCCACCGTTGCGATTGGCGAGGCGCGGAAAGATATTCGGCAGGGACGCGTACTCCCCGTGCCGGTACACCTGCAGGACAAGCACTATCAAGGTGCTGCACAGTTAGGCCATGGCGAAGGGTACCAGTATGCGCACAATAGCGAGGGAGGGATTGCCTCCCAGGATTATTTAGGCGTTGATCGGGAGTACTATCGACCTGTCGATCGTGGATTTGAGGTCGAACTTGGCAGGCGGCTTTTGGAAATTCGAAAAATATTGCGACAGAATCAAACGGAAACCGAGGCGGCGAAAACCGAGGCGGCGAAAACCGAGGCGGATTGAAACGTTCGTGGAAGGAGCCTCGCTCATGAACAACCACTTACAGGTTTTCCACCACCCCCACCAGTCAAAACACACTCCGCTGCAACGTGGAGGCGACTGGTAGGCGCCTGCCAGGGCGTGGTACCCTCTTGCCTATGGAAACCCAAGACTCCTCCATTGTGCACGATACACCAACGGTTGCCGGTCATCGTTATGTGCTGATCGGCAAGTTTGCCGGCTTGAGTAAACGCGCAGCACAACAGATGATTCGTCAGCAGGGAGGGAAAGTCAGCGAGAAGATTGACGCATCGGCAAATGTGATCGTCCTTGGAGAGGCGGAACTTCCCAAGTCAGACCGCCTTCCAGCCGATGTCATCGAAAACGAAGCCGTCGTTCGTGCGATTCGCGATGAAGAAATTGAAGTCGTCGACGAAACAGAACTTTGGCAGCGTCTGGGCCTTGTCGCTGGCGAACATGATGCCGATATTCGCAATCTTTACACGCCTGCCATGTTGGCTGAATTACTACAGGTTCCCACGGCGACCGTGCGGCGATGGCATCGTCGAGGTCTGATTCAGCCGCGTACTGAAATTCGTCGTCTCGCTTATTTCGATTTCCAAGAGGTCGTCAATGCACGGACACTCGTTTCGTTACTTGCCGAAGGAATTACACCTACGCAGTTGGAACGAAAACTTGCCGATCTAGAAAAAATCAGCCCGGGAGTAAAACGTCGAATCGCACAGCTTACTGTGATTGTCGAGGGCAAAGATATTTTACTCCGTGAGGGCGAAGGGCTGCTTGATGCAATCGGGCAGTTTCGATTCGATTTCGACGCGCCTCCGGCCGATCAAGCCAATGAGCGTATTGCAGAACCCATATTGTCCGTTAAAAACGGTATTGAAGCGGTCGAGCAGACCGCGGCGGAAATGACTCCTGCCGAAATGCTCCAGGCAGCTGCCACACTGGAAGATGAAAACCAGCTGCGCGAGGCTTGTCTGGTATACCGCACGACGCTGGCCGCCTACGGACCGGACCCCGAAGTTCATTTCCGACTTGCCGAGTTGCTCTATCGCATGGATGCCCCCGAAGCAGCTCGAGAGAGGTATTATGCCGCGATAGAATTAGACGAAGATTTTGTTGAAGCCCGAGCCAACCTCGGCTGCGTGCTTTACGAACTTGGGGATACGGAACTTGCGATGGCGGCCTGGGATGGAGCTCTCGCCTTTCACCCTGATTACGCGGATGTTCATCTGCACCTTGCCCGTTCTCTGGATGAACAAAACCATCCGGACGAAGCGGAAGAACACTGGTGGCGGTTTCTCCGTCTCGCACCCGAAAGTCCGTGGGCACAGCAGGCACGGCAAAGGCTGCAGAGCGAAGAAAAGGGGTTCGAATAGGCGAAGGCGGCCAAGGATCCGGGCCCCGGTGGGTTGGAAAACTGTTATAATCCCCCTCTTTTCACCTGCCCTGCGTCAAGCGTTCCTTTTTCGCGTGACGTTTTTTTCGCCTGCGGCAACTTACTGTAAGGGGTATCGGCCGAGCCCCACCGCGATCATACTCTCGAAGACACTAGCCGCTGGACAGATATGCAGGAAATTTTATTTTATTATAAAAAGATTCACCCGATGAACTGGGTGTATCTCTCGTCGCTGCTGACGATCTGCATCTACTTCAAGTTCAGTCGGATTTGGAGTGTGCGCAATCTCGATCTAGCGGGACTCCTGCTTTTTGCACCCGGACTGGTTCTTGTTGCCTACGGCAATGCATCTCCTATTCCTTCCGACGCACAGATCACGATCGGTCAATTTGGATACATTTGGCTTTTTGCGATCGGGGGATTGTTTCTGATTCGAATGCTGATGGATTCGCTTATGGTCCGACGGCCTCTTTTGGAACCGAATCTTTCGGTGGGAGGCATGACTTTTCTCGGTGTTGCCCTGCTGATCTTTCTGATGGCCAATATCGCGAATAGCGATCCAAAAGAATTAGATCCCTTGCCGACAGAAATGGCGGGAATTGCCAGCGCGGTTGAAGAAACTCCGCCAGCGATAGATCCTCAGCCATCCGCCGCCATCACAGATGCCACTCCGCCGTCGGGTCTCCAACGTTACGGACCTCGGAACCCCATTTTGGCAATATTGCCAGAAATAATTACCCAGACATATTTTCCAGGTGGCGATGGGCAATCGAGCGATGCGGACCGCGCGCTGTACGACCCTCGGCGGATTGCGGCTGCAAAATCGATTGCGATTTTGTCGCATCTTGCTGTGATTATCGGCATGGTACTCATCGGCTATCATCATTTTGACAATATAAAAACAGGTATCGCAGCGGCCGTCCTCTACCTTCTGCTCCCCTACACTGCTGAAATGACCGGTCGCGTTGCCCACGTTCTGCCCGCCGCGCTTTTGGTATGGGTGGTCGTCACTTATCGGCGCCCGATTATTGCAGGGTTTTTTCTGGGACTTGCAATTGGCGTGATTTACTATCCTCTCTTTTTGCTGCCGCTTTGGATCAGTTTTTACTGGAAGCGAGGCGTGTTGCGGTTTTGTGGCGGTACCACCCTCGCGTTGTTGCTTTCGATTGGAATCTTGGCCATTTATTCCTCCAACGATGCTTTTCTGGCAGATGTCCAACAAATGCTCGGAATCGCTCCTCCCAAGCTGACCAATCTAGCCGGTTTCTGGCAACATATGGATGCCGTCTATCGACTACCGGTGATTGCCACTTTCGTTGCGCTAGGCGGCAGTTTTGCCATCTGGCCTTCGCAGAAGAATCTCGGCACTCTGATGAGTTGTTCGGCAGCGATGATGCTGGGCTGCCAGTTCTGGAATGCCCATGGAGGAGGCCTCTACATGGCATGGTATCTGCCACTTTTACTGCTGACGATCTTCCGGCCCAACCTGGAAGACCGAGTCGCTTCCAGCATTCTCACAACCGGTACGCTCAAGCGTACTGCATAGGTGGGTCAATCGGTGGGTCAATCGGTGGGTCAATCGGACCAACACAACAGCGTCTCAAACCATTCCGTCTATTGTGAAAACAAGACAGCATTTATGCTTCATCGCGACGGGAATTAATTCTGGGTGCAGGTGGTTTTTGACTTTCATACCAGGCATTCCATGCTCCCAAATCATAGTCAAAATCTTTTCCCGTTATTGAACGCAGCGCACCGAGAACTTCTTTGTTCCGCATATTTTGGACAACGATCTTCGGCCCACCGCCACTGACAAACCCAGTGCCTTTGCTCCCGGCCGCCCCACCAAAAGATGTAGATACGGCACCTGGATTCTGATTGCCAATCTTCGATTTATGTTGCGTTACAAGCGAGTTGATCAACGCCCGAACCACAGAGGGATCTCCTATAAAACTCAAACCTCGTCCCGCCCGATTTACTTTCACATTATCCTTACTGCGCAGTGCATCGACGTAAACCGGTATTGCCCTTGGTGGTTTATGCTGCTCGAGAAGTTCCAGACAAAAATAAGAGATGTCGTCGTTGGATTCGACCATCGTACGCTCGACGATCGCCTCGAATGCTGCCGAGGTCCCCACGTTGATCAGAGCACGCGCAAGAATTTCCACGTTTACCTGACGCTTTGCTTTCGCAAAGAAATAAATGAGTGCCGGGGTCGCATGGGGATCCGTAATGTCCAGCAAATGTTCCCGACCGCTCACGCGCTTGTTACCGGTCAACCATTTGCTGTACCGCTTGATTTTTTCATACCATGCACGCTCCACCTGCTTGAGATTTTTTTGCTTTTCGCGAAGTTTCTTTTCTTGAGGCAAAACCCAACGACTCCCCTCACGGACGTAACCGCGAACCCGCATTTTTTCGTCCTTGGTCATCCACTTTCCATCGACGAGGCTAAACCCTAGTAAGCTTCTTGCTGTGGGTTGATCCGAATCGATTTGCAGGACTTGCTGCAAGTGAAATTTCTGTTCTTGCTTAAGCCGATTTTTCTGGCACCACTGGGCGAGTTCCAGATGCCCCTCAACCGAGTCGACAACCTGGAAACGTTTCTTTGCATAGGCGACTTCGATGGGCGACTGCACAACGGTTTCAAGAACGCTCGAGGCAGCAAGATTGATTTGTCCTCCTGCATAGGGGCGGATCACAAACGGATCTTGACCGGTTCGATCTGCATTCACCAATTCGCCACAGATTTCTCCACCATTGGCAAGCTGAAAAATATCGGCGTTCGCCTGTTGACCGTGACCGGCCAGAAAGAATCCGGCGAGAGCGAGAAACGCTGAATATCCAAGAGCGGGCGAACCACGCAAAAGAACGGATCGGAAACCCATCCACGCCTCCCTTCTCTCTCTGCTGCCCTTCAGTCCTGCCCCTTTGTGGCCCCCTTCGCTGGGCCTCTCTCCCAATTATACTTCTTTTTTCGCCATTTCGACCATCTCTTTTGGGAATCCTGCGATTTTGCCTTCTCTTTGGACAAAAATTAGGTGCCAAACAATCTGACCGAGCGACCAACCACGACAACAAGCACCACTACGAAAAAGGAACCTCTCGGTGGCTGAATTTGCATCGGACCATTCGCGCGATCTCTCGGGAACCGGTAAAGTGGCCGTCGTCACTCTGAGCGATACACGCACAGCCCAAAACGATATCGGTGGCGACACGATCGTTGAATTGGCAACAACGAGCGGGCATCGAATCGTCCAACGGATTCTCTTAAAAGAAGATCCCCGGCAAATCGAAGAAACGGTGCAACAGCTCGCAGACGACACGACCGTTGAAGTCATCTTGATCACGGGCGGGACCGGCATCGCACGACGTGACACCACCTACGAAACCATCGCTGGCATGCTGACGCGGGAAATTCCTGGATATGGTGAATTATTTCGCTCTCTGAGTTTTAAGGAAATTGGCACCGCTGCCATGCTCAGTCGTGCCCAGGGTGGACTGCTCGGACAAACGCTTCTATTCACCATGCCCGGTTCGCCAGGTGCCGTTCGCCTGGCAATGGAACAACTCATCCTCCCGGAATTGGGGCATCTTCTCCAAGAAAGTCAACGGTAAGGCCCGCCTCCATCGCCCGATGATATTGCTAGCACCGCCGCCCCTACGCGATGCACTTCAGAGATGTTTTCATAAATTGGCCTGGAACAGCCGCCTGCACCTCGCTATCCTCCGCAGTCTCAGTAATCTACCGAAACGGCTGTGATGTGGGGTTGCGAACTTGCAAAAACTTTCTTCCTGGCTTTTGATATTTTTGATCGCGGTTCTCGGGGGCTACTTCCTTCGTGACCGGATGGGTCCGTTCGATGGGAAATTCGAAGCGAAACCCCATCAGAAATCACCACAGTCGCTCGCCATTGGTGATGGTCCTAGGGCGACTGATTCGAAAAAAATTTCGCCATCCGATACCTTACGAATCGCGTCATTTCACATCACAGCTTTTGATGCCAATAAATCCTCGAATCCTAAAATCATAGATCTCCTCGCCCGCGTCATCCGCAACTTTGATGTCGTCGCTGTACAGGGTATTCAATCGCGGGATCAGACGTTTGTGCCGCATTTTCTGTCGTTGATCAATAACGATGGCTCGCAATACGAATATGAATTGGGACCGCGAGTGGGACGAAATACCAACAAGCAGCAGTTTGCCTTTTTCTTTGACAAGCAGACGGTGGAAATTGATCGGCAGGCGACGTACACCGTTGCAGATCCACACGACCGAATACTCTATGAACCTTTGGTTGCCTTATTTCGTGCGCGCACTTCAAATTCAGAAAGTGCTTTTACATTCAAATTGGTCAATGTGCATCTTGACCCTGTAAACGCTTCCGAGGAACTCAGCACACTTCATGATGTTTACAGTGTTGTCTTATCCGATGTCGATCAGGAGGACGATGTCTTATTGCTGGGCAACTTTTCTGCAGATACAAACCGCCTCTCCGACTGGGGTCATTCATTGGGTATCCAACCCACACTCCAACACAATACTGCCGGATCGGTGGCCGTTCCGTACACAGACAACCTCTGCTTACACAAACGCGCAACGCGCGAATATAATGGCAAAACCGGGTCGGTCGATATCGTGCGTGTATTCAATCTCACCTCCGGGGAGGCGGCAATTATTTCGGACCATTTTCCCGTCTGGGCCGAATTCAGTCCGGTCGAGGGAGGGCGTCCAAGCCGTTTTGCAACCCGCAAAAAGGGAACGCTCCAATCGGAGTAACCGGAGTAACGTTGCACGATTCAATACCGCGACTACAGGTGAATTTCTACCTGCTGTCTAGCCGGCAATCGACCCGGCAATCGACGCACGTCGCTCACTGAGCTAAAATTGAGTCGTCGCGCACACTCCCTGACCTAGAGCGTTACATGGTTTCCTATCCCGAAGTCTTGACTGTTCAGCAAACTTTCAATCGCCCTCAAGTCGAGGATGTTGCCGCTACGGTGCGGGAGGAACTTTCTCAAAGTTCCCTCGTGAATGTGGTGCGGCAAGGAGACCGGGTCGCGATTACTGCCGGCAGTCGCGGCATTACGGATATTAAGACGATCCTCCGTACGGCGGTTGCTTTTTTCAAGGAATGCGGCGCAGTCCCTTTTGTTGTTCCTTCGATGGGAAGTCACGGGGGAGCGACAGCTGCAGGGCAACTGAAAGTACTCGCTGGCCTGGGCTTAACGGAAGAAAGCCTCGATTGTCCGATTGATTCCAACATGCAAACCGTTTTATTAGAGACGACCGCTGATGGAATTCCCGTGTATTTTGATCAGGTCGCAAGCCAAGCAGACCATGTCCTGGTTTGTGGAAGGGTTAAATTGCATACGGGATTCGCCGGAGTTTATCAGAGCGGACTCATGAAAATGCTCCTCAACGGACTCGGAAACCATCAAGGTGCCCAAACATACCACCACGCTGCAGTCGCAATTCCTTTCGACCAAATCGTCCAAACCGTATGCCCCATCGTACTGAGCAAAGCACCGATTCGGGCTGGACTCGCCATTGTGGAGAATGCCTATGGGGAAACTGCCGGAATTTACGCTGTGGAATCTTGTGATTTTGATCGCCGGCAGCAAGAGTTACTCTGTGAGTCTCGTCGTTTGATGGCACGTCTTCCGCTCGATCAAATCGACATTCTGTTGATTGACGAAATTGGCAAGTCGATCAGTGGAACCGGTATGGATACCAACATCGTAGGCCGGAAGTTACAAGATCATGCTGCTGGACCGGGAGAGACACCAGCGGTGCGAACCATTGCTATTCGCAGCGTGTGTGGTGGCAACGGAAACGGGATCGGATTGGCAGAATTTTGTACTTCGCGGGCGATTGCCCAGACCAATTGGGAAGCAACGCGGATCAACGGGCTTACGGCAATGCACGTGGCAGCCACAATGGTTCCGGTCGAATGTCCGACGGATCGAGAAATGCTCGACCGATCGCTACAAACTATCGGTCTCCGCAAGCCGGAGGATGCGAAATTAGTCTGGATAAAAAACACAAAAGAGCTGGAAACCATTGTCTGCTCGACCGCATGTCTTGAGGAACTCCAGAATTGTGCGGGAGTGACCCCTCAAGCGGATCAGCGACCACTTCCGTTCGATGGGGAAGGGAATTTACCGTATGGATAAAGAGAAAAAGACAGCCCTAGCGAACGACAAGGTCCAAGTCGCCGCAACGGCGGCACTTGTACCGCCTATTTATCCGGCAACCGTCTATGCCTGTGAATCACCGCAACAAGCAGCCGATCTTCTCGCCGGGAACACGGAAGGTTTTATCTATAGTCGGGACGGCCATCCGAACTCTGATATGCTTGCCGAACAGTGCAAAGCGTGGCATCGCGCAGAGCAGGCAACCATTACCGGTTCAGGAATGGCTGCACTCAGTTTGGCCCTGCTCTCGCAACTACAACAAGGTGACCACGTACTGATCAGCCATCAACTGTATGGCCGCACACTTAGTTTGTTCACAACCGAGGCGGCGCGATGGGGTATTGAATCCACAGAAGTGGACACCTGCGATTTGGATGCGGTGCGGACGGCAATCCGCGATACGACACAACTGGTCATTGCCGAAACGATCGCGAATCCTCTGCTGCACGTTGCCGATATTGGTGGTTTAGCGGAGATTGCCCATACGCACGCTGCACGGTTGTTGATCGACAATACTTTCGCATCCCCCGTCTTATGCCGTCCACTCGAGTGGGGCGCTGATCTGGTCGTGGAAAGTATGACCAAAATCATGAACGGACACAGTGACGTCATCCTGGGTTGCCTCTGCGGAAAAAGTTCCGTCTGGGACCGGGTCCCACTCGCCGCGACCACCTGGGGCTTGTTCGCCAGTCCACATAGCTGCTGGTTGTCGATGCGGGGCATGGCCACAATGGACCTCCGTGTCCGACAGGCTTCATCGACAGCGCAGGAACTGGCAGAGCGATTGGTCGGACATTCCGCCATCCGCGAATTACATTATCCGGGCTTGGCGGATAATCCACATCAACGGCTTGCACAAAAACAGTTTTCAACTCCCGGCGGTCAAAGTCGGTTTGGAAGCATGCTTACCTTTCGCTTGGCAGGTGACATGGGGGCTGTCGAAAAATTCATTCATGCACTTGCTCCAGAGATCCCTTTTTGTCCGTCGCTCGGTGACCTAAAAACAACACTGAGCCATCCAGAATCGACAAGTCACCGGGAACTTTCGCCAAGTCAGCGAAAGCAACTCGGAATCCACAGCGGAACCATACGTCTTTCTGTCGGAATCGAACAAGCGAACGAAATCTTTGCCCACGTTGAACGTGGCCTTGAGGCAATCTGCTAAGGTGTTTCATTCGGTGTCGAAAAAAGCCCACGCGCAATCGCTCTAGACGGGTACGGCGAGTCCGATATGATAGGGGTTCGAGATTTCCAAGACCCCCGATATTGAAAATCCACTTACCACCACAGGAGCCTCATTTTGGCCAAAGAGAAAGAAGAAGCGTTAGAAGTCGAGGGAACGGTCACACAGGCTTTAGCCAATACGCGTTTTCGCGTTCAAATCGAAGGAGGGCATGAGGTGATTGCCCACGTGGCCGGTCGCATGCGTAAATTTTTCATTCGGATCGTGCCCGGAGACAAAGTCCGAGTGGAACTCTCTCCCTATGATCTGACCAAGGGTCGCATCACCTACCGCGAACGTTGATCGACGAACAGGAATGCTGCAGCGATTGCCCAAATCGTATGCCAAATGTCGCTGAATGCGTTTGTTTCGTATCGCTTTCTCCACTTGCACCGGTGGATTGATCGAGAGGAATCGTCTCTGCGCGAACGTTCCATTTCGGTCAATTCCCGCAAGCACGGTGGGGCTGAAAAGGGGTGTCCGGCGAGCGATACAGAACGCGGCCCACAGATACCTGCTATTTTCATTCCGATTCGCTCCATTTGCCTCACGGTACCTGCCCGAACGGACCACTTGCGGGGTACAATGCGGAAGGCATGCTTAAGTTATTGCAGCCTGCCTGAGTACTAAGGAACAGAGAACCACAGAACAAAGAAAACGAGGACTTTTTTCATGCGACACCCTGCGCGTTTTTTCCCGCTATTTTTGTGCAGCTTGCTTCTTTTTACCTCCTGTTTTTTTTCCGTCGCTCTCGGCGACGATGATCCTTCGGTCGCTGTTGTATCGATCAGCGGCTACGACAACCTGATGGAGCATGCAGCCGCTATCGGTGAAATAGTGGGCTTCCCGAACGCTCAGCAAATGATCCAGTTGCAATTAATGCAGCTGACCGGGGGGAAACCACTCGCTGGACTCGATAAAACCAAACCGATCGTTGTCGATATCAAGTTAGGGCAAGCAGAACCCTACGGGATTGCTTGTCTTCCAGTTACGGATCTCGAGAAACTTCTCGGCTCAATGCCAGCAACATGGGCAAAGACTGAAGATGTGGGAGATGGTGTTCTCCTGCTCAAGGCAGCTGCAAATCCCATGTATGCCAAGGCGGGAGACGGTTGGGCTTATTTTACAGATCAAAAAGAACACCTGGCCAATGTCCCGAAAGATCCGGCTTCGCTTGCTGGTGATCTACCAAGCAAGTATATCTTTGCCGGTCGGGCAAAAGTGCAAAATATTCCTAAAGAAAAGCGCGCCGAGTTTATCGGTTTTTTCGAACTCATGAGCCAATTACAGCTTGCCGGTGTTGCAGAGGCTGAAAATGATATAGAAGCCGAGCAAGCCATGATGAAAGCCAGCATTGCTCAACTGAGCCAATGGATGGATCAAACAGAAGACATCACAGTGGGTGTCGGCATCGACCACGACCAAAAAAATGTTTATCTTGATTTTTCGACCACCGCGGTTGCAGAGACACAGACTGCGAACTCTTACAAACGTTTTCAGAAGGGAAAATCTGCACACGCTGGTTTTCTGCACGTCGATGCAACCATCGCCGGCGCGGCACACATGACAGGAAAACCGGCTGAAAACGACATCAAGTATATCGATGACCAGGAAAAGATGTCACAAAAAAAGATGATCCGTGAGATTGATGATGCGGATGATTTGTCAGACGACCAAAAAACAACCGCGAAAGAAGCACTAGGAAAGTTGCTGAACGTGTTTTTTAATACGATGCGTTCCGATGGCTTTCAGGCGGGATTTGCGATGATGCTCAATGCCAAGTCCACGATCGTGATGGGCGCAAATGTGAGTGACGGTGATGCTGTAGAGGGTGCCCTCAAGCAACTCATCGGGATGGCAAGTACGCAGATGGGTGTCCCGGGTCCCGACTGGGAGGCAGAAAATCACGCGTTTTATCGCATCCATACTTGGAAGAATATTCCGATGACCGATGAAGATGCCAAGGATTTGTTTGGTGAACGATTGGAGATGGCCATCGGTGTGAATGCAGAAAGCATTTATCTTGCGGTCGGTGGAAATGGGATCGATGATCTCAAAAAAGTAATTGATGCATCTGCCAAAGCTAGCAACGAAGTCACCGAACCTGCTGAAGCGGTGATTAATCTGGGACCCATTATGCAGTTTGCGGTGAAGGTTGATGAGGAGAACGGGGCGATGTACCTACCGATTGCCGGAATGTTGCAGGAGAAAGATGCCATCAAGTACGGTATCCAGCAAATACCCAGTGGCATTCGCGCACGGATCACGGTGGAGCAAAATATCCTGCGGGCGATGCCGCTGATGGGCATGACGTTCGGTGCCGGAATACCAAATCAAAACTGACTCTACTGCGCGAGAGGCGTTGATTCCGGCTGCTCCGACTGCGTAGTGGAAACTGAGTTATTCGGCGGCTGCTGCCTTGGTACGCCGCAGCTGTCCGCATGCCGCATCGATTCGCGATCCCTTGCGGCGGCGAATTTGAATGTTGATCCCGCGCTGGCTGAGAAGGCCCGAAAACGTGTCGACCGCTTCTGCCGTCGGAGTTTGATAGGGAAGACCCGCAACCGGATTGTAGGGAATTAAATTCAATAGTGCCGGTCGACCACGCAAGAGGCCTGCAAGTTCAAGGGCGTCTTCACGCCGGTCGTTGATCCCACCCAACAAGACGTATTCAAACGTCAGCCGACGGCCTGATGCCTCAAAGTATTCATCTGCAGCGGTAAGAATTGCGGAAAGTCCCGACTTATCGTTCACCGGCACCAGTTTGCCTCGTAATGCATCGTTAGCAGCGTGCAGAGAAACGGCCAGGTTATACGGAACCGCAGATTCGGCCAGCCTATGCATCGCAACCGGTAAGCCCACGGTTGAAATCGTCATTCGTCGCGGACTGATTCCCAACCCTTCTTGCTGTGACGCAATCGCAAGTGCTGGCAAAAGATTCGATAAGTTGGCAAGGGGCTCTCCCATACCCATCACCGCTATGTGACTGAGTCGCTCATCCTCTGGTAGCAGGCGTCCGAGTCTGAGCATCTGTTCGACAATCTCACCGGCAGTCAGATTCCGTACCACACCATCCAGACCACTGGCACAAAAAACACAGCCCATCGCACAACCGACCTGCGTGCTGATACAAATGGTCCGTCGCTCGCCTTCACGTAAGAGTACACATTCGATTCTTTGCCCATCAGCCAACTCCAGCAGTAATTTTTCGGTGCCATCCTCCGCTTTTTGATGCGTCGCGGTTCGGGTCGTCCACCATTGAAAATGAGTTTCCAACTCTGTCCTCAACGCCAGAGGCAGATTGGTCATGTCTGCAAAAGACTCGGCTCGCGATGCAAAAATCCATCGCCGGATTTGCGCCGCACGGAAGATGGGGAGGCCTTGCTGGTCGACCCAAGCATTGAGGGTATTGGTATCGGGATCGAGAATGTGCTGCATCGATGGAGTCCGGCGGAGACAATAAAGGAATGATTCGTATCTATCGCGACTGCGATTTGTATAATTAAAAAATAAAGTGCCTTAGGAAAAAGGTCGCTGCTAGAATCAAGCCGATGAGCCCCAGCAATCCAAGTATCGTTCCCCAGGAATGGTTTTCGTAGGGGGATAAACCGGACGGACGGGCCTTGCTCAGAGCCGAAGACGTTTGGCTCTGCGAAGTACAACGACCGCTCTTCTGTTCCAAAAGGTCTTTTAAGAAACCTTGCACGTACCGTGCATTGAATGGTCGCTGCGCCGGGTGCTTTGCCATGAGTCGTGTGATCAATGCTCCGAGTTCTTCTGGGCAGTCTGAAACTTTTTCACAAAGCTGAGGCGGATCGCTATTGAGATGCTGGTCAAAAATCCTCGCAAAGTTCGCCCCATCGAAAGGTGGATAGCCTGTGGTCATCTCATAAAGCAGGCAGCCTAAGGCATAAAGATCCGTTTTGTCTGAGATACTTGTATCGGCACAGATCTGTTCAGGCGACATGTAGGCATACGTTCCCACCGTGAGACCAACATCTGTGAGGTCCAATTGATGGGTATCCCGGGCAATCCCGAAATCACCGAGTCTGAGGCTTCCGGATTCAGCCATAAAGAGGTTCGATGGCTTTAAATCTCGATGGATGATTCCATGATTGTGTGCATGCTGTAGAGCCGAGCAGATTTGAATTCCGTAGAGACATGCCCGTTGCCAGGAGAGATGTCCGTGAATGGTCAATTGATCTTTAAGCGAGCCCGCGTCGACCAATTCCATCACGTAATAAGGTCGACCACCTGCCGTCCCTCCAGTGAGATAATGGACGATATGCGGATGATCCAACTTTTCCAGAATGGCCATCTCACGATGAAACCGGTCCGCGATATGCGAATCATCTAAAATCTGTGGGAGCAGAATTTTGATCGCCACACTCTGATCGGTGAGTTGATCGGTCGCTCGATACACCGTACCTACAGTACCGTTACCGAGTACATCACCTAATTTATAATGTGCGATGGTCCCCATAGATTCGTTGCCCTGCTTAACCCCTGCATGTTGGCTGTTGAGCATCTCCATCGACAATGCCTAAGCCAAGGTCGCCAACTTCTGTGCAGCATAAGGCACGCAAACGTACTCAACAAACAGAGGCCATATTATGACACAAACCACATAAAAAATTACCGTTGCTTGGCCTGAATGTTCGCTTTTTGAAATTCGCCCCAACAATATGTTCTGCCGCGTACCACTTGAACCCGCCCCCCAATACTGCTGTAATGGAAACGATTTGCGGGAAAAAGTCGCCGGCGTCAACGCATTGCCGGTGCCTCGCTTGTAGCGAACGGCCCACTGGCAAACTCCGTTTCGATAGTTTGCGGGCAAACGCAGTTTCTTTTATTGCCCCCGGCGGGACCAATCGAATGCAAGGCAGGCAGAGACAACGCATATTTCTCTTGTCGCTCGCGGTAAGCGTCTGTTGGCATGTGCATGCCAATGAACGGGTGCCAGAGGGTTTTGTCCCCCTTTTTAACGGGCAAGACCTCTCCGGATGGCAGGGGCGGGGCCATGAGAATCCTAAAAAGTTTGCGGCACTTCCTGAAGCAGCGCGAGCAGAAAAACAGGCGGCAGACAATGCGAATCTCCATCAGCACTGGCGCGTTGCGGATGGTGTGATCATCAATGATGGCCAGGGAGTCTTTTTGACGACCGAGAAAGATTACGCCGACTTTGAACTCTTGCTCGATTGGCGGATGGTCCATCCGGGAAGCGACAGCGGCATTTATCTGCGGGGCTGTCCTCAGATTCAAATCTGGGACCCCGATAATCCAAAAGAAAAAAAGAATGGTGCCGAGTATGGTTCGGGAGCAATGTGGAACAACAACCCTGATAGTCAAGGACGGTTTCCTTTGGTCTGTGCCGACAATCCGATTGGCCAGTGGAACCGACTCAAAATCCGCATGCAGGGAGACCGGGTGACGGTGCACCTCAATGGGAAACTCGTCGTGGATGACGCCGTGATGCACAATTATTTCGATCGAGACGCACCGATGTTCGCCCGCGGTCCGATTCAAATCCAGACCCATGGCGGAGAGATGCAATTTCGAAATATTTACCTCCGGGAAATCAGCGGGAACAACTAAAAACTCTGTTGCGTAGGATCGCTTTTATGGAAACTTGGCCACTCGGTGTTTTCGCCAGTATCGATGCCGGACTCGGGGTTCGCCTTGAAGTCGCGCATGCGTTGGGCGTGAAGACGATCCACCTGCACACACCGCAGCAAGAGTCGCGAACTGAGGGACAGGCGAGAGAATTTTTGGCGCAATTGCAGGATTCCGGAATGACGATCACCTGCGTGTTCGGTGGGTTTGAAGGAGAAAGTTATGCAGATATCCCGACGGTGAAGAAAACCGTGGGGCTCGTGCCAGCGGCGACCCGCAATGCAAGGCTTGCAGAGATGAAAGAAATTGCCGATTTTGCCCGGCGATTGGCTGTAAATGTGGTGGGACTGCATATCGGCTTTGTGCCTCATGATCGCGACGATGCGGATTACCGCGCGATTGTGGCCCTCGCCCAGGATTTGTGTGCGCATGCAATCGCGCAGGATCAAGCCATTCATCTCGAAACCGGCCAAGAACCAGCAGACATTTTGCTGCAATTTCTGGACGATGTCGATCGCGGGAATTTGTTTATCAACTTCGATCCGGCGAACATGATTCTCTACGGCGTCGGTGAACCGATCGAGGCGTTAGAAAAACTCGGTTCGCGGGTGCGGAGCGTGCACTGCAAGGATGCCACCTGGTCCGACGCACCAGGCGTGAGTTGGGGAACCGAGGTTCCCTTGGGTGAAGGTGCTGTGGGCATGGAGACCTATTTGCGAACGTTACAGAAAATAGGCTACAGCGGCCCGCTGACAATCGAGCGGGAAATTCCCCAGGAACCCGCCCGCCAAAAGACGGAAATCGCCGCCGCGCTCGATTTGCTTCAGTCACTAAAAACAAAAATTGAAACCTAAAACGAAACGCGATAAGGGCTTAGAAATAATGATTCAGGCACGACTCTCGATCATGATGTTTTTACAGTTCTTCGTGTGGGGCGCTTGGTTCGTGACACTCGGTCACTGTCTTGGTGAAAACAACTTAGGAGATTTTGGTGGGGGCTCCTACGGCAGTGCGCCGATTGCCGCCATCATTGCCCCCCTTTTTCTGGGCCTTATTGCAGATCGTTTTTTTGCATCTGAAAAAGTCATGGGGTTTCTTTTTCTGTTGGGTGGCGTGTTCATGGGGCTTGGCTATCTGTACGCCGCCGAGGGCAACGGACAGATGATGGTCTGGATGTTCATTGGCCACATGCTCTGTTACATGCCTTCGCTCGGACTGAGTAACACGATTACCTTCACACACGTTCCAGACCAGAATGACTTTCCGAAAATCCGCGTCTGGGGAACCATCGGCTGGATCGTGGCCGGATTATTTGTCGGCTTCATGGGATGGTCCGCCAATTTGAAAATTCTTTCCTTAGCGGCTGGTGGCTCCATCTTGATGGGGCTTTACTGTTTTTCGCTGCCCCACACGCCACCTCCGGCACGGGATAAACCGATCAATTTACGTACGCTGTTGATGTTCGACGCCATCAAACTTATGGGACGATTCCCTTTTCTTGTGTTCATCATCTGCTCCACACTCATCTGCGTTCCGCTCGCTTATTACTACGGCATTGCGTCAATGTATCTTGGCAATACTGGTTTTTTGGCTCCCGCATCGGCAATGACCATCGGCCAGATGTCCGAAATATTTTTCATGCTCTTAATCCCTTTCTTCTTCAGGAGACTTGGGGTGAAGTACATGATTTTGGTTGGCATGCTGGCCTGGGTTGCTCGATATGCACTATTTGCAGTCGGTGCTGATAATCAAGTCGTCTGGATGATGTTCGCTGCGATCGCTCTGCACGGCATCTGCTACGACTTCTTTTTTGTCACTGGATTTATGTATACGGACAAAGTGGCCAGCAAAGATGTTCGCGGGCAGGCCCAGGGTATGTTGGTTTTTTTCACCCAGGGTGTAGGGATGTATTTCGGTTATAGGATCGCCTTCGCCGAACAGGCGAAGACAGTCACGGAGTATGGCACGCTGACCAAAGCAATTGAAGCAACGCACACCGGTCAGCTTTCGTTCACCGACGCACTCAAAAACATGTTTTCGGTGGAGACACCTGCCGTTGACGCTCAATTGCTTGCAGACACTATGGCGCAGTGGCGCGAGTTCTGGTGGCTTCCGACCATCATGGCAGGCGTCATCGCAGTTATTTTCTTTTTGTTCTTTTGGGACAAAGTAGACATCGGTAGCAATGACGCTGCCGCAGAGAACGCTTAGATTGTGAGCCTTTTATGCTTCGCGTAGGCATTGCCGGCCTCGGCTTCATGGGAATGATCCACTACCTCTCTTACCAGAAGGTACGGGGGGCGAAGGTGGCTGCGATTTGCGAACAGGATCGCAAGCGGCTCACCGGGGACTGGCGCGATATTAAGGGAAACTTTGGCCCTGCGGGCGAGCAAATGGACCTTTCAGGAGTTGCCACCTACGACGACCTGGATGCCATGCTCGACGATCCGGCGATTGACATGGTGGACATCACGTTGCCCCCTGCCCTGCACGCCGATATTGCCTGTAAAGCGCTGCGGAAGGGCAAGCACGTCTTTTGCGAAAAACCGATGGCGCTCACGCTGAGCGATTGCCGAAGAATGGTCACCGCCGCACAAAAAGCGAAACGGCAGCTACTGGTCGGCCATGTGTTACCGCTACTGCCGGAATACGCCTGGGCCCGCAAAGTGATTGACGAGGGACACTATGGCAAGCTGCTCGGGGGCAGTTTTCGCCGTGTGATTTCCGACCCGGCCTGGCTCAGGCATTACTGGAAGGCAGATATTGTGGGAGGCCCGATGCTCGACCTGCACATCCATGATGCACACTTTATTCGCCTGCTCTTCGGTATGCCCACTGCCGTTTCGACGACGGGAAGGTCCAGAGGGCAACTCGCCGAATACTGGACGACGCAATTCCGCTTTAAGAAAAATGTGGCCGTGACGGCAACGAGTGGAACGATTGAGCAACAAGGGCGGCCCTTCGATCACGGATTTGAAATCCACCTCCAAAAGGCTACCCTGTTGTTTCAATTTGCGGTGATCGGCAATGACGCAAAGTACCTCTGCCCACCGACACTCTTGGACGATCGCGGTAAAGCAAAACGAGCAAAGATGCCCGCGGGCGACCCGATGCTCAATGCGTTTCTCGCCGAACTCCAAGCCGTCACGCAATCGATCAACAGCGGCAAAAAAAACAGCCTGCTCGGTGGCGATCTGGCCCGGGATGCAGTCGCTATCTGTCAGGCACAAACCAAAAGTCTGCTGCAGAAAAAAACCATCCCATTAAAATAAAAGCTTCTTCCCACTAGACCCTTAAAACTATACAAAAATCCGGTTCCATGAGACTCTTTTTCATCTTGCTTGCAGGTAGTCTCTCCCTCGGTTGCAACCGTGTTACTGGAGATGATCAGGGATTTATCCCCCTCTTCAACGGGAAGAATTTCTCGGGTTGGATGGGGGCAACAGATCAGTATCGGGTGGAAGACGGAGTGATCGTCCTGCCGGAAGGTCGGGGCGGCAAGCTGCTCACGGAAAAGGAATATGGTAATTTCGTTTTGAAATTCGATTTCAAGCTCACGCCCGGAGCCAACAACGGTTTGGCAATTCGCGCACCGGTAAAAGGAGATGCGGCCTACAACGGGATGGAACTGCAGATTCTCGATAACGATTCCGATCGCTGGCCCGACCTCAAGCCCTACCAGACGCACGGTTCGATTTACGGGGTCGCCCCGGCGAAACGCGGTTTTCTCAAACCCGTAGGGCAATGGAATCAACAGGAAGTCACCTGCGACGGCCAAAATATTCGCGTGGTTCTCAACGGACATTTAATTCTTGATGCCGACTTGGACAAAGTTGCCCCCGGAGGCAAAACCACGGATGAACAAAACCACCCTGGCCTCAAGAACACACAGGGACATCTCGGTTTTTTAGGGCATGGCGACCAGGTGTCATTTCGTAACATTCGTCTTCGCCCGCTGAATTCTGAAAGTAAGAAGCAAGGAGCGCAGGAAAAAGAGTGAGTAGTACAACAACGAACGATCAACAGGAAAAAATTTCTTGCCAGGTATTCAAGCACGCCGATGAAGCGAGCGTGGCCGTGGCTCAGCATATTCGCACTTTGGTCGAAGAGCGAGCAGCGGAAGGCAAGATGTGTGTTCTCGGCTTGGCAACCGGCAGCACACCCGTGGAAATTTATAACGAATTGGTTCGCATGCATCGCCACGAGGGACTGTCACTGGCCAACGTAGTGACATTCAATCTTGATGAATATTTCCCAATGCAGCCGAACGAACTGCAAAGTTACGTTCGCTTCATGAACGAGCACCTCTTCAATCATGTCGATATCGATCCAGCGCACGTCCACATTCCCGACGGTACGCTGGCCGAAGCGAAGGTTCATGCTGCCTGCCAGCAGTATGAGCAGGCAATCATCGATGCGGGAGGGATCGACATCCAGATCCTGGGGATCGGGCGAACCGGACACATCGGCTTCAATGAACCGGGATCGGGGAAAATAACACGGACTCGACTGATTACTCTTGACCGCATTACCCGCCGCGACGCAGCCAGTGATTTTTTTGGTGAGGAAAATGTTCCCCGCAAGGCGATCACCATGGGGGTCGGCACCATCCTCGATGCGCGTAAAGTGTTCCTGCTTGCATTTGGCGAACACAAGGCACCGATCATTGCTGAGGCGGCGGAAGGTCCAATCACCCCTTCGGTGGCTGCTAGTTTCCTTCAGCAGCTGCCGAGTGCGACTTTCATGCTCGACGAGGCTGCTGCCGAGCGACTGACGCGATGTCAATCGCCTTGGCGAGTTGGAAGTGTACGCTGGGATGAGAAAAAGATTCGTAAAGCAACAATTTGGCTTGCCCAGAAATTAAGAAAGCCGATCCTGAAATTAACCGAAGAGGACTACAACGAGGAAGGCCTTCAGGATCTTCTGGCCGAACATGGGATGGCTTACGATATCAATCTGGCGGTCTTCCGCCACCTTCAGGCCACAATCACCGGATGGCCGGGTGGCAAACCGGAGGAACAGAAAAAGCCGGGCGATCGGCCACAACAGCATGACGATATTTTCCCTAAGCGCATTCTCATCTTTTCTCCACATCCGGATGATGATGTGATTTCTATGGGGGGAACCCTTATCCGCCTGGTCGAACAGGGCCACGAGGTCCATATTTCATATCAGACGTCCGGGAATATCGCCGTCTTTGACGAGGACGCCATCCGTTTCGCCGAATATGCATCAGAATTTAATCGCCTTTTTGAAATTGCGCCGACGAAAACTGCAGCCTTGGAGGCCCACGTCGATGAGTTCCTGACACATAAAAAGCCGGGACAAGTCGACAGCCAGGAAATTCAAGGCATCAAGGGTCTGATTCGCCGTTCTGAAGCCCGCGCCGCGGGGAGGACCTGCGGGATTCCCAATGAGCAATTGCACTTTCAGGATCTGCCCTTCTATGAAACGGGCCGGGTTCGAAAAAAACCACTCTCCGAAGAAGACATCGCCCTCACGCTGGAACTTCTCCAACAGATCAAGCCGCATCAGATTTATGCGGCGGGCGATCTTTCCGATCCGCATGGAACCCATCGCACCTGCCTCAAAGCGGTGCTCACCGCGTGCAAACGCCTGAGGGATGAATCCTGGTATCGCACCACCCAAGTTTGGCTGTATCGCGGTGCTTGGCAGGAATGGAGCCCGGATGATATTGAAATGGCGGTCCCCTTAAGTCCAAAGGAAGTCAGTCGGAAGCGAAATGCCATCTTCAAGCACGAGTCGCAGAAAGATCGTGCCCTGTTTCCAGGAGTCGATATTCGCGAGTTCTGGCAGCGGGCCGAACAGCGAAATCTCGAAACCGCCACTATGTATGATGCGCTCGGGTTGGCCGAGTATGCAGCCATTGAGGGCTTCGTACGCTGGGACAGTGAAAGCGAAATTTAGCTGCCCAGATCAGAGAACGCTCCCGGCAAAACACAACTGCCGATCTCGATGACCGGCAGTTGTGTGTCTTAAGGGGCGAGGCTGAACGTTAGCAGCCGAGCAGCCCTTGGCTCAGCTCAATGGCCTGCTTGCGCAACAATTCCATCTCGCTGAACATCGCCCGTAGCTTCTCTTTGTTACCGTCCTTATACATCTTTGCTGTGGCTTTCTCATACGTGCTGTTCCAACTGAGCCACAGCATAACTGCCTCATTCCACTCCGGCCGAACACCGGCCGGTGCCGGTGTCTGCTCCGGCTGATTTGACTGCTCGAGAGCATCTTCCAGCACTGGGTGGGGGGGTTCACAGAAAAATCGCTTGTCACGCCTGTTATGGATCCCGGAAACACGAGTAGAGTTGCTTGCCCGACGGCTACGACCACGCGATGAACTACGAGAACGCTGGTTTCGACTACGGGTGGCAACTTTCATTTCGCTTCTCCTTCACTTTCCTGGGGATGGGGGCCAGGGGGCCACCCGATTTCTGTCCTCTTCACAGGTATATGCGTCGAAAAGGGGATAAACGGGCAGTAAATTTGGCATTTTTTTCTTTTTTAGGTGCTGAAATCGCCGTAACACTTATATTATGCAAGGGTTATGAAGACTTGAATTTTTCCACTATCATTGCCTCTTAGAACGTTGGCATTGCCCTCAGGGTACGACCCGCCCCTGGTAGACGGTCCTGAAAGAGTCCCATGAACGACGAACTTCAAGATCAAACGATCCAGCTGCTCAAAGCATGCCGCAAGCTGGAGGGATCGGCGGCGGACGCGCTTCTCAATCATCTGTATGCCGAACTCAAAGCAGTCGCCTCTCGACAGTTGCGTGGCGAATTGCCGGGGCACGAGTGGCAAACGACCGATGTGGTTCACGAGGCTTTTTTGAAGTTGATGGATCAGGCGCAAATCAACTGCACCGATCGGGCGCATTTCCTTGCGCTCTCTGCTACGGCCATGCGACGACTTCTGGTCGATCATGCCCGCCATCGAAATCGCGCAAAGAGAGGTGGCGATCGACATCGCGTCGATCTGCTGATCAATCATATCCCTGCAGCTGACACCAACCAACGCGTTGATGTCATTGCGCTTGATGAAGGATTAAATACACTTGCGAAGCTCAACGAGCGGCAGGCAAAAATTGTAGAAATGCGTTACTTTTCTGGCATGACCATCGATGAAACGGCTGCCGCACTTGACGTATCACCTCGGACCGTCAAAGGTGACTGGCGACTGGCACGGGCCTGGCTCAAGCGCTATCTGGACGAGACGACAACCGCATGAACCACGAAAGACACCAACAGGTAACCGATCTGTTTCTGCAGCTCTGTGATCTGGATCCCGACACACAGAAAAATACGTTAACCGAGTTGTGTGGGGATGACTGCGAATTGATTGAAGAGGTTCAAACCCTTTTGCTTCAGGATCGAATGCCGGGCCTGGAGGACGAAGTCGATCCAAACCAATCGCACTCAGAGCAGCACGTTGAAGAAAGTCTTGAAAATCTTGATGACCGACTTGGGCGGGGTAAAATATTAGCACCCACGATCACGGGTTATGAACTCACCGAACTTATTGGCCAGGGTGGAGTCAGCCAAGTTTGGCGAGCCTCGGATCTCATTAAAAATCGGGAAGTGGCGATCAAGGTCCACAACCTGACAGCCTTTTCCTCCGAGGATGCACTTACGCGGTTTGAACGCGAAATAAAATTAGCTGCAAGCCTCGATCATCCTCATATTGCAACGATCTACGATTCTGGAAAAGATGGCGATATCTACTATTACACGCTCCAACTGATTAAAGGAAAACGCCTCGATATTTTTGCCCGTGACCGAGAATTGCATGATGAGGCTATTCTCCGACTCTTCTCTGTCGTCTGCAGTGCGGTGGCCCACGCGCACGCGAAGGCGATCATCCATCGTGATTTAAAGCCATCCAACATCCTCGTCTCACCGAAAGGACATCCCTATGTCCTCGATTTTGGACTGGCGAAGGCGATGGAAGGAGTGATGAAGGAGGCGAGTATCACCATGGAAGGCGATATCATCGGTACACTCGAATTTATGGCCCCCGAACAGGCTGTCGGGGAACAGCAGAAAATTGGCATGGCGACCGATATCTACAGCCTGGGACTCATTCTTTATCGTTTACTCACAAAAAACTCGCCGATCGATTCAAGTGGGTCGCGCTACGCGTTGCTCAAGCGGATGCAAAACGGAGAGATTTCCTCTCCGACGCAATACCGTGACGATTTGAGCCCTGACATTGTCCGGGTTGTGATGCGGTGCCTGGAAAGAGAACCAGAAGACCGCTACGCATCCGCCAAGGAACTCAACAAAGACCTTCATAGCATCATCCGCGGACTGCGTTTCAAATAACGCCGAGTCTGCTGCACGAACGGAACGCATCCAGTAATCTTGATGCAAACGGAGCTTCGTTAATGTGAGCCGACGTCAATTTGATTATCGACCATCAGATCATCGGTTGCTTCCATGGCCGCATGCTGGGCAAGCTGAAAGGGATGAAATGAGGAGCAAAATCCCTCGAGCACAACGTGTGTCCCCGTAAGAAACACATCCAGGTTCTTCACGCGACCCTGCGTCACACGCTTGATTTTGCCTTTAATCTGTTCGGCGAGTTCTTCCGCAGACGTGAAAAGGTGGTCTGTCCTGCGATGCGGGCTGTCCGCAGGCTTTTGATCGGTGGGCCAACTGGTTGGATGCATACGAAACTCCCTATCTTCAGCTATCTTCAAAAAAGCGTGATTCCTTCGTACGGGTATTGCCACCTGACAACGGAACCGGACAAAAAAACCGGATTAAAAAACCAACATAAAGCGGAATCCGGTCCAGGCGGCGAGCTAGTTCCTTGCTCGCCTCAGCGATATCCGGACTCCTACGGGGTTCTCAATATTCGAGAAGTCCCTCGCTCAACTCGACCGCGTCCAATCGAAGTTGATCGATTTCATCGAGCAGAGCTTCCAGCTTCTCGGCGTCCTCGCCTTCCTCAAACATTCTTCCTGCAACCTCCTCGTAGGCAGAACTCCACTGCAACCACATACCGAGCACCTGGTTCCAGCGAGTTGCCTCATCAGTATCTGAAGAAGAGGCGGCATCCAGCGCCTCGAGCTTGCCGACAAAATCACTTTCCTCCACGGGCATACCAGAATTACCCGGAAAACGCTGAGTCTTGCGATCTTCGGTTCCCAGAATATTCGCTCGGGAATCCGAGACGACGTGTGTCTTGCTTGATGCGTGAGGCAGTGAAAAGCCTTCGCGGGTATCCCAGGAGTTGTCGGCTATGATGCTCATTTTACTCTCCCTTACTGATTGTTTTCTGTCCTCGAGCCGGAAGAGCTTCCCGGCTACCACAATGGAATGCGTCAAATGCATTGAAAAAGGGCATTTTTTTTGTACTTTTTTTGTGCCCCCCGCAGAGCATCCCCCAAAACACTATTTCCAAAGCCCCTGTACCACTGTGGGGCTCCGCGGTTTTGTGTGGCTCAGCTTGGTGTCGCTTGGTGTCGCTTGGTGTCGCTTGGTGTCGCTTGGTGTCGCTTGGTGTCGCTTGGTGTCGCTTGGTGTCGCTTGGTGTCGCTTGGTGTCGACTATCGGGTGGTACTACTCCAAAACGCGGACGGCAATCCGCTGATAGAGAAACGAGATGCTCAAAAGTGCGATCCCTAAGGCAAACGTGGCGAGAACGCGGGTCAACTGATCGAGTTGGCTTAAGTCAACAAGAAACACTTTCAGCAGAATAGGCGCAAATGCTAAAAGTCCCAGCACGCGATAAAACAGACTTCTTGAGATGAATCCCCAGACAACAATCGCCACGGCAAACAGAATCCACACGATCGAATAGGTCGCCAGTTCCGCCTTCCACCACTGACTCCAGTAAACGTCAAAGTAGTTTGCGATATCCATGTTGAGCGCCGCAAATAAAACCAAGCACCCATAAACGCCCAGCACATACCGCATCACCCGCTCGGTCTTTCGAAGGAAAAGCTCCTCGCAACCCGCAGGGAAAAAATAGTAGCGATAGCCGGTGGCAATCGCAAATGCGACTGCCGCAAGGAAGGCCAGGGAGCCGAAGCGGAAATTGATAACGGGAGTAAACGGATTTTGATGACTGTTATCGACCACCAAGGCACAAACCGAAACCGGTAGCCAGACGGCCAGCGCCGCATAAATACGAACCGCACGGCGATCGAAGAGGAGACCGAGCATCCAGACGACCAACAGATCGAGCGTCCAGAGAAGCAGTACCACGCGTCCACTCCAGCAGCCAAAAAAGATTTGCTCAGCACTCTGAGAATAATAGTGTGCGATCGTGATCAGGAGAAAAATGTTCCCCAATCCCAAGGCAATCCCGCCGGTGATCGACTCCCAACTGTTCGGCGGCACCCGGCAAAGCCCTTCGGCCTCAGCATCCGGCACGCGACGCGGCAACCACCACGCTAAACTTCCCCCCAGAAGCATCAGCAGACTCACGAGCAAAAGCTGCAACGATTTCACCTCGCTTAGCAGCGCAAATCGGTAAGCTGCGAGGAAAAAAACGATCACCGCACTCACCAGGAACTGGCGGTCGCGGTAATAAAGGCCAATGCCCATCAGCACCACACCCTCCAGTGCCCATGCGACCGGCAGATAAGCCAAGTTTTCCAGTTGCAGCGGTGCGATCAACGTCAGAAAAAAAATGGCCAAGGCCAAATGTACCCTCGGCAGACGATCCTGGTCGGTGACCCTTTGCCGCGTGAGGGCAAAAAGAACCGCATGGAGCAGAGCCAAGCCACCGGCCACCAGCCCCAACCACGCTTCCGCTGAGGCTTGAAACAAATACCACGTTAAAGCCATGTAGCCGGTGCTTGTACCGACGAGCGTCATTAGATCGGTCGTGCGACTTTTCTGCCGCCACACGATCGGCGGCAGCGTCACCCCTAAAAAGAAAACCACGGCATGCAGCACCGCTAACCACTCCAGCGGCCAGGCGGGTATTGTTGTCGCCCGCTCGATCCACGCAAGGAACATTACCGCCGTGGCACAGAGTGCGATGAGCTTGAGGAAATTCCACCCGCGAAGGACGGCCGAGGCGATCAGCCCCACGTTGAGAAATGCCAGGTACACGAAGAGGACGACATAATTTCCTGCGCCGCTGCTGGTAAGAATCGGATTTAAATACCCTCCCAGCGCACCGAGTAAAATAATTGTCGCGCTACGTCTTTGAACCGCCAATACAATCGCCACAACTGTAATCAGAGCACATTCAAAGGCCGTAAAGACGTATTTTCCGTCACCAAACAGCTGTGCATACACATCGAACGTTCGTAGTGCGGCCAATGCGGTTCCATACCAGGCAAACAAACCGATTCCCACGACCGCATGCCCCAACCTGAAAAAGTTGCGGCGGCAAACCCAAAGGCCGAAAAAAAGAATGCCCAAACTTCCCGCGTGCAAGGCCAGCACTTTGAACCACTCCGGGGTCTGAAAGTACTGCCAGGCCCAGGGAATAAAAAAAGCAACCGCCACAAGCATGGTGGCTGCACCGATCCACGTCAGCCACCGGCCCCCGATTAGCGTTTCTAGATTCTCAATGGCCTGCTTACCCTTAGCAGGAAGCGGCTCCGGGGTCTTTTGCTCCGGCTGCAGGTTTTCGGTGGTCTCAAAATGAGGCAGCGGCTCCTGGGGCCGCGCGCCCGCCACCGGCTCGAGTATCTCGGCCCTGACGACCTCCTCCTCGGCCTCCGGTCGCTGGCCCGATTGCAACGCAGCAAGCCCCGCCTTCAACGCCGCCAACTCGTGGGTCAGCTGTTCGAGACGAGCGGAGAGCTGCTCGAAATCTTGAACCGAAGGCTGTTGATTCTCAGGCGGAACACTCACGGATAAAATCCTTTACTTGCCGTTTTCGACAGCGCTGTATTGAACCATGGGTCCTGATGCGAAACAAGACGTAGATCAGAATCAACGGGGCTTGTCGGCTTTCTCCGCAACAAGGGCTCGGCGGGCCACGTCCGGGAAATCAGTGAAAAATCCATCGGCCCCCAAAGTCGCAAAGTGACGAATCTCTTGCGCCATACTCGGGCGGTAAAGGGAAGACAGGGAGTTCTCGCCAAAAGTGTAAACCCACACACTGCACCGGTGCCGCTTTGCCCGCGTGATCAAATCGGTCGGTGTGGTCGATGCCTGGAAAAGATTACTTGCCACGATACTCTCTTTGTGGACACCAATCACATCCGCATACGTGGCAACCTCCTTTAATTGCGCATCGGATGGTATGGGCGGCAGTCCCTGGTTGCCTTGACGCTTTGGCAGTAACTGCAACAAACGCAGTTCGGTTTTTCCTGAAAGCTTCTGCAAACTCACAGAATTAAACGATTGAATCACGCAGAGGTCCTCGGCATTTTTGTAGCCATACTGTCGCAAAAGAGAAAGCAAAGGTATTTCGAGTGGCAGATCCTGTTGTTGATGATACGCCGGGTGTTTGATCTCGGGACAAATCCCCACCTTCTTCTCACTCGTTTTATTATATTTTGCAACGAGCTGTAAAAATTCCTCAAAAGTCGGAACAGGGAACTGTCCGTCAAAGCGATTGCTACGAAAAGGGCTCCGCTCCCGGGTGCGAAGCGTCTTCATTTCATCCAAGGTAAAATCCTGAGCAAAAAAGCCGCTTCCTTTTTTTCCTTCGATCGTGACCGTTTTCTTTTTTTGCGGAAACTTTTTTGCCGCATCGGTCGTACTGCCAATCTCGCAGTCGTGCCGGCAGATGAGTACCCCATCTCGGGTCGAGACCAGATCCACTTCGATGTAATCGGCCCCCTGCTCGATCGCCAGCGTATAGGCCGCGAGCGTATGCTCGGGCCGATAACCGGAGGCCCCGCGATGTGCGATCACGAGTGGTTCCGCCGCCGAAGAAAACGAGACGGCAAACAGGGTCAAGCCAAGTGTCGGTAAAAGCAGCGACCGCATCTGCACTATCTCCCCAGGAGTGTCGCCTGCATCTGCTTCCCTAGATCGGTTGCATGCATCATCCGGCCAAACGCTTTGCGTGCCTCTTCCGGTCCCACCGCAATGGCAATCACCGGTGTGCTGGTGTGGGTCCCGGTGGCCCAGACGACATTCTGATCGGCCGCCACCGCGCGGGCCAGCAAATTCATCCGCAAATTGTCGCCAAACACATAGAAGTCTGCGTAGTCCATAATCTGCGGAACTTCCTTGCTGCCCAGATAGCGATGGTCTTTGACATAGAGTCGATTGGGGCCTCGGCGGAGGATGGCCGCAGCCTGCGCTTCGGTGATCGGAAAGGGCAACGCCGCATTGACCAGCTCTGCCAAGCGTGCCGGAGTTTGCTGGTCCTTGCTTAGGGCATCAAACGTGCGAAAAATTGTAAAATAACTCTCCTTCTGGTCATACAGTCGATCAAGTGTGCCGGGGCGGCCGAAATTAAAATCGGGCTGGTGCAGTTTGTCTGCAAATGCATTGCCTTTGAGTCGTGTGGGCCGCGGCAGATGACTGCCTGAGTAACTGAAGCCAAATCCGCCAGTCTCATGATCAGCCGTCACCACCAGCAGTGTATCCTCGCGGCCCTGCATCCACTCGAGAATCGCCTTGAGCGATTGATCCATTTGCAGCATCTCGGCCAGCAGACTACCGGTGTCGTTATTGTGACAGGCCCAGTCAATCTGCCCTGCTTCCACCATCAGAAAAAATCCTGCCTCGCGCTGGGAAAGCAGTTGCAATGCCCGACGGGTCATTTCCGCCAAGGTAGGCTCGGCGGTCATTGCTCCAGCAGACCGCTTCGTCAGCGCATCGGACATCGATTCATTACCGAAGAGTCCGAGTACTTTCCCGGAATTCACTTTCGAAAGCTCTTCGCGATTGAAGACGAGTCGGTAGCCGTCGAGCCGCGCTTCGAGTAGTAGGTTGCGATTGTCCTTCCGTTTGGAAGAAAAAGCATATGCACCGCCGGTCAGGTGCTGAATTTCATCGTGTGCCGCACTGCCTTCCTTTCCTGCCTGTTCGGGAATCCAGTGCCGTAGACCTCCGCCAAGCAAGACATCGATCCCCGAAGCCACCAAATCGGTGGCGATGGCATTCTCTTCGGAGCGATGCGCACGGTGCGCAGCAAACGCCGCGGGCGTCCCGTGCGTAAGCCGTGTGTCGGTAACGAGCCCTACTGCTTTTCCGGCCGCTTGTGCTTTTTCCAAAATCGTTTCGACCGGATCTCCCGCTGCATCGACCCCGACCATCTCTGCCCCTGCCGCCACACCACTGGCCAACTGCGTGGCCGCTGCCGCCGAATCGGTAACCAGGACCCCGGGGGGTGCCGTGCGGACCAAACCGATCTCGCCTTGATCCATGGCCTGTTCTAAGGCGGTCTCCTGATCGGCGTAAATGGTGTGGGGCGCCTGGTGCGCATAGGCAGTCAGCAGTCCCATCTGCTGTGGCCCCATGCCATCACCGATCAACAAAATCAGATTCTTGACTTGCGGTAATTCGTGGTTCTCACCGGCAGCACAAGGCAACGCCGCAATCACCGGGACGAGCAACAAAAGCCCGCGTAACAAAACCTTCGGTGGCATAGCGAACCCCTCTCTTTGAGAAACGCGTGAATCGGCAGTTGGCCCACTCAGGGAGGATAACGCCCAGACCCATCGGCGTGCAAGGAATCATCCGCGGAGGCCGCCGTCCAAACGCTCGCCCCTAAAAAACGGTTCGGACCTTGCAGTCCGGGGCAACGGATGGTCAGATACATGCCAATGATGGGTTGCGCAGTTGTTTTTGAGCGGTTTTCTTCATGGTAGATGGCATAGACCGAGAGAAAATCGAAGCGATTGTCGCGTCCCGCCAAGCGGGCCATACGCTGCCACAGCCCTTCTATCTCGATCGCAATATCTATTCCGCTGAAATCGAGCAGCTCTGGAGAGAGAGCTGGTTGTTTGTTGCCCACGACTGCGAAATACCGGCCGTCGGCGACTATCTGACCTGGGAAATCGGCGACGATTCCATTCTCCTTCTCCGCGACGATGCCGGGGAAATTCGCGCGTTTCACAATCTCTGTCGCCATCGGGGAACGCGACTCTGTAGCGAACCGCAGGGACACGTCGGGCGGATCGTCTGTCCCTACCATCAGTGGACGTACGACCGATCCGGACAACTCTGCTCCGCCCGCGGTATGGACGGAGAGTTGAATTTTGAGGAGTGGTCGCTCCTGCCGGTTGCGGTGGCAACCGCCGCAGGCATGATTTATATCTCGCTCGCAAAAAACCCACCTTCTTTTGAATGTGTCAGGCGGCAAATTACGGAGGCGGCCGCTCCTCAGGGGCTAAATCGCGCGAAGGTCGCCTGCGCGATGGACTACGAGATTGAGGCCAACTGGAAACTTGTCTGGGAAAACAATCGCGAGTGTTATCACTGCAATGTGAATCACCCACAGTACATTCGCGCAAACTTCGATCACTACAACGACGACGACACGACCACAGCCATCGAAACGCGCATCGCAAAACAACTCGAGCGCGATACCAACCAACTGGCCGCTGCGGGCCTTGCCGCCACCCATCACGCGACCGGCATGGCGAGTTTTCCTGACCCGGATCACGCGGAGGGCTGGTGTGCGATCAACCGGACCGTGTTGGTCGAAGACTACGTCAGCGAGACGATGGACGGCCAGCAAGTGGCCCCACTGATGGGTGATTACGACGATCCGCACGTGGGAACCCTACGGATGCGGACCATGCCCAACATGTGGAATCACTCCAGTTGCGATCATGCGGTCACCACGCGGCTCCTCCCGGCAGGTCCGGCCAAAACCCGCGCCCGCGTCGTCTGGCTTGTCGACTGCGATGCGGTCGAAGGCCAGGACTACACGCTCGACCGGCTTCTCCCGTTCTGGCAGCTCACCAGTGAACAGGACTGGGATCTGTGCCGCCGTGCCCAGCAGGGCATTTCCTCCAGGGCCTACCGCCCCGGCCCCCTTTCAACGTACAAAGAGTGGAATGTGGAGGCATTTATTCGCTGGTATCTCAAGCAACTGGTCGCCCCCACGGACCTTTAGAGACCTTTCAGCCCTCGGAGTATTTCATGTCTCAAAAGACTGCCGACGTTCTCATCATTGGTGGTGGGGTTGCCGGACTAAGCACTGCCCTGCAACTGGCCCGTCGCGGCAAAAGCGTCATCGTCGTCGAACGAGGACAACTCGGAAGCGGATCGACCGGTCGCGCAGCAGGGCTGCTCGGACAACTCCGGGGCACAGCCGCTTCGACCCGCATGCTGATGGATGGCGTCGAAACGGTCCGGGAATTGGAAAAAGAAACCGGAGAGGAAATTTTTGTACAAACCGGTTCGCTTCGCGTGGCCGCAACGCCCGCCCGCACACAAGAGATTGTCGATCTGGTGGGAATGGGAAAAGCGATTGATTTCGATATCCAGCACCTCAGCCGAGAAGAGGTGAATGAAAAGCTGCCCTATATGAAGACGGATGATTTGCTCGATGCCTGCTACTGCCCGACTGATGGACATCTGCAACCGGCAGAACTGGTGGCGTCCTATGTTAAATGGGGACGCAAACTGGGCGTGCAGTACCAGACACAAACCCCCGTGGAACGCATTCTCATCGAAGGCGGGCGAGCGGTCGGTGTGCAAACGGCCAGTGGTCCACTGTATGCCGATGCAGTCGTCAACGCCGGCGGTCCCTGGTCTTATCTGATTGCTGAGATGGCTGAATCGGTCTTGCCGACCGCAGCGATCGGTCATGTTTATCTGACCACTCGGCCCGACGACGCGATCACCATCGATCGGTTGAGTCCGGGCGTGAGAGATCGCGAAAATCGAATTTACTCGCGGCCCGAAGCGGGCGGCCTGATTGTCGGGATGTACGAAGCGGAGCCCGAACAATACGCCATGGAAAACCTCCCTGCTGATTTCGACATGGCGTTGATGAAAGCCGCGCGAGACGACATCCATGTGGCCATGCTGATCTATTGTGCACAGCAGCGGTTCCCCTGGATCAACGAACGCACTCCGATGACCGTCACCACCGGCATCATGACCTTCAGCCCTGACGGGAAAGCCTTTTGTGGTGCGTTTCCTAACCTACCGGGCTTCTTCCACTGCAGCGGTTTCTCCGGCCACGGTATCGTGCAAAGCCCCACCATCGGCGTGATCATGGCCGATCTCGTCACTGAGGGAAAAACGGATTACGATCTGTCAGAAATCGAGGCCGATCGGTTCTTTGAACAGCCCGGATACCTTGCCCGCGAGGAAATCCGCAATCGCTGTTTTGAAATGGCGGGCAATTACTACGGGCGGGTCGAAGGCAAAACGGCCAGTGGTAAGGCCTCCTGAAAATATAAAAAGAACCTCAAAACAAATTTCGAAAAGCAGCTAGCGAGTGGCGATGAAAATACTGGTTCCCACCAAACGCGTTCCCGATACCGATCAGCGGATTACGCTTCGGGAGGATGGCAGTGGAATCAACGACGACCAATTGCCTTTTGTGATCAACCCGTTCGATGCGATTGCACTCGAAGAAGCGATCCGGCTTCGCGAGACGGGCTGTGATGCCGAGATCCTCACCGTGGGCATCGGCAGTGCGGATTATGAGGAACAACTCCGCAGCGGTTTGGCGATGGGTGCTGATCGGGCAATCCTGGTGCAGTGTGAAGAGTCGCTCGATCCCTGGAACGTGGCCCGCATCCTGCAGGCACTCGTTCTTCGCGAAGGGCCCGATCTGGTTTTGATGGGCAAACAGGCGGTCGACGACGATGCCAGCCAGGCCGGCCCGTTTCTCGCCGCGTTGCTTGACTGGCCGCAAGCTACCTTCGCCTCGAAGGTCGAGCTTACCGAAGACGCGGTCCGGGTCGACCGCGAAACCGATCAGGGAATCGAAACAATCGAGGTAACCCGTCCGGCGGTGATCACCACTGACCTGCGACTCAACGAACCGCGATATGCCTCGCTGCCGAGTATTCTCAAAGCGCGAAAGAAACCGATCGAACAACTGCCACTCGAAGCACTCGCAATCACCCTAGAACCCCGCGTCAAAATCATTGACCTCGAGGCTCCCTCCCAGTCGCGGACCTGTCGACGGGTGGATTCAGTCGACCAATTGGCCGAGGCCCTGGTGGAGGTGCTGCCTTGAAAATTCTTGTTCTAGCAGAAACCGACGCTGGCGCGTTGCGTCCGGCAAGTCTTGCGGCAATCGAATGTGGCCGCCAATTAAGTGAGCAAAATGGCGGAAGCGTGCGCTGGTTGTTGCTGGGTGCTCAACTCGATACGGTGGCACGTGAAGCAGCACGTTACGCACCGGTGTGTGTGGTCGATGCGGAAAAACTGGCCACCGTCACTGCCGATACCTGGGCGCCGGTCATTGCCCGCGCCGTAAAACAGGAAGGGGCCGAGCTGCTTCTGGCTGGCTCGGGAACCTTTGCCAAAGATGTTTTGACGCGAGCTGCGGCGCTGCTTGGCGGAACGATGGCCAGCGATGTGCTTGGGCACCGGTGGGTCGATGGTCAGTTGCAACTTCGCCGTGCAATGTATGCCGGGGCGATTGTGGCCACGGTGCAACTGAGCGGACCGGTCCAGATCATCACCTGCCAGAGCACCGCCTACGCGGCGGCCGAACCGCTCGCCGCAGTTGAAGCGATCCGGCCACTGGCAATCGATCTTGCCGACCTGCCCGCGCGAGTGCAGGTCGAGGCAGTCGAATCAAAGCGGGGTGGTCGACCCGATGTGACCGAAGCGGCCGTGGTTGTTTCGGGAGGACGGGCAATCAAAAATAGTGCGGACTTCGAAGCGCTTATTGGCAAGCTGGCCGATACGCTCGGCGGCGCGGCCGGCAGCAGCCGGGTACTGGTCGATGCAGGTATTGCGCCCAATGAACTGCAGGTGGGTCAGACTGGAAAAATCGTTGCCCCGGAGGTTTATCTCGCGCTGGGTATCTCCGGCGCGGTGCAACACATGGCGGGCATGAAAAATTCAAAGACCATTGTCGCGGTCAACAACGATCCGGATGCGCCGATCTTTGAGGTCGCTAATCTCGGCTTGGTAGGCGATGTCTATGAAGTCGTGCCTCAGTTGATCGAGCGACTTAGCCAAAGGAACTCCGAGTGATTCGCCTTGCTACGTTGCTGGCCACGGGACCGGAACCGACGCGGGAAATTTTAGGCAACATCCCTCCCCTCGCCCGCTGGATCTTTGCCGCACTGGGTGCTGCAGCGATCGTGTGCTTCTGTTGGGGCGTGTGGCGGAGGGTGCGAATCTGGCGATTGCGACCCTGGAAAGAAGAGCGGCTTTCCTGGCGGGCAGGTAGCGGCCGACTGGTCCGCGAAATTTTTCTGCAGCATCGGCTCCGCGGTCGCGGACTGGCAAGCACCGCCCACCTTCTTCTTTTTTCCGGATTTGTGGTACTGCTTATCGGCACGATCCTGATTGCGATCGAACACCTTCTGGCCGATCTTCTCGGCCGCCCACCAGCCTACCCGGTGTTCCATTACGGTCTGTATTACATCCTCTACGAGTTGGTCCTCGACACATTCGGCCTGGCCCTGATCATCGGCTGCTGTATTTTTTTGTGGCGGCGTTTCCATCGACCAGCGAGCCTCGACCACAAACCGGCCGATCTTGTGATCTTGCTTTGCTTGCTCTTCCTCGGCGTTACGGGATATGTGGTCGAAGGACTGCGGATCCTGCAGGCCGAGACACCTCAACCGGAATGTTCGTTCGTCGGCCTGGCTGTGGCCCGCACGCTTGAAGCAGTCGGCATCCACCACGTGCAGGCCATCACGCTGCACCGCTGGAGTTGGTGGCTGCATGCCCTTCCGGCCCTGGCGCTGGTGGCCGCCTTTCCCTACACGCGACTGATGCATGCGGTGGCCGGCAGTGTGAACCTGCTTACCGAACCGGGCACCCTGGGACGGATGGAACCGATTTCGATCGAAGAAGTGGAAGAAACCGGTTTGGTGGGTGTGGGCCAGGTGGTCGATTTTTCCCGCGAGCGACTGTTGCATTTCGACGCCTGCGTGGCCTGCGGTCGCTGCGAAGAAGTTTGCCCGGCCTATGAGGCAGGCAAACCCCTTTCGCCCAAAGCTGTGGTACAAGACATCCGTCGCCATCTCGAGGTGCAAGGCTTCGATCTACTGGCCCATCTGGCCCGTGGGGAAGACGGCGAACTCAAAGGAGAATTACACGGTGATGTCATTTCTGCCGAAACGCTTTGGTCTTGCACCACCTGTTCAGCCTGCGTCGAGGTCTGCCCGCTACGGGTCAACCCACTGGGGATGATCACCGATATGCGGCGGCACCTGATCGGCGAAGGGGCACTGCGGGGCACACCCGCCGGTGCGCTGCAAAAGTCGCAGCGGAGCGGCAACCCCTGGGGTCTGCCGCAACAGGACCGCTTTGCCTGGGCGGCGGGCCTGGAGGTGCCCACCCCTGAGAGTGCGCCCGATTTTGAATACCTGTACTGGGTCGGCTGTGCTGCTTCCTACGATCGCCGCGTGCAGCGGGTGGCCCGCAGTTTGATCTGGCTGCTCAAAAAGGCGCAGGTTTCCTTTGCCGTTCTGGGACCCGAAGAACGCTGCACCGGCGAGTCGGCCCGCCGGATGGGCGATGAGTTTGTGTTTCAGGAACTGGCTGGAAAAAATATTGAAACGCTCTCCCGTTACCGCGTGCGTAAGATCGTGACCCACTGCCCGCACTGCCTCAATAGTCTGCAGCAGGATTATCCGCAGTTTGGCGGCCAGTACGAGGTCGTCCATCACACGCAGTTGCTCGCTCAGTTGACCGCAGCGGGCCAATTGCCTGCGCCCACCGGCGATGCTGCTGCGCAGGTGACGTACCACGATCCGTGTTATCTGGCGCGGGTCGGAGGGGTAACGGAGCCGCCTCGCCAGCTGGTGCAGATTGCGCTGGGAACGGAAAACGATCTCCTCGAAATGCCCCGCAGCGGCAAGCAGACGGCCTGCTGTGGCGCCGGAGGCGGACGGATGTGGTTTGATGACCCGGTCGAGGAGCGCGTGGGCCGCTCGCGTGTGGACGAAGCGCTCGCCACTGGCGCCGAGACCGTGGCGGTGTCGTGTCCATTCTGTCTGATCATGCTGCGAGACGGCGTGGCCGATAAAGCGCCCGAGAAAGAGGTCCGCGATGTGGCTGAAATTCTAGCCACCGCACTCGGATACCAGGAACGCCGTACTAAGGAAAGCAGCAAGGAAAACGGATGAGCGCAGCGGAGAGTGCAAAAATCGTGATCATCGGTGGGGGTGCGGTGGGTTGCGGTGTCGCTTACCAACTGGCTCTTGCGGGGAAGCGCGATATTCTGCTTTTGGAAAAAGAATCTTCGGTTGCTGCGGCCACTTCCAGCCAGGCCGCGGGCTTGGTCGGTCAGGTGCGCAGTACGGTCGAGCGGATTAAGCTAGCCCAGTGGTCGGTCGCTACATTTTCTCAAATGCAGCAAGACCCCGATACCAATCCCTCCTGGCGACAGGTCGGCTCGCTGCGGGTGGCACTTTGTGAGCAACGCGTCGCCGCCTTTGAAAAGCTTGCTACGGTGGCCGCCGAGGCCGATTTGGAAGTTGAGTTTATCGATCCGGCCCGCGCAAAAGGGCTTTGGCCCGCACTCGATTTTTCCGCTGCGCAGGCCATCCTCTATTGTCCGAGCGACGGCTACCTGCAGCCTTACGACCTGACGATGGCCTACGTCAAAAAATGTCGTCAAATGGGCGTGCGTTTTGAAACCTCGCGGGCAGCGACCGGACTGACACTCTCCGGCAACCGGGTCACCGGGGTCCAGACCGCCGAGGGCACGATCGAATGTGAGACCGTGATCAATGCGGCCGGGGCCCACGCCTACCACGTTGCCTGCTGGGCGGGAATGGAACTTCCGATCGTCCCGGTGCGGCACGAGTTTTTGATTACTGTGCAGTGCGAGGGGATGGATCCGCAGCTGCCGGTGGTGCGGATCC